>Ga0194053_10000237_pt1 | contig 42081 bp, 46 predicted proteins | sample SepL228m_MetaG_FD_161684 | JGI IMG/M metagenome (GOLD analysis project Ga0194053, IMG submission 161684) | Anoxic zone freshwater microbial communities from boreal shield lake in IISD Experimental Lakes Area, Ontario, Canada - Sep2016-L227-8m | ecosystem: Environmental > Aquatic > Freshwater >... | reverse complement strand
CCATATCGTCGGGCGTGTTCAGGGCAAAAAACAGGATGAAGGTGAAGAAGTTGACGCCGATGAGGATCAGCAGACCATAAATGAGTCGGCGGATGATGTAGTTGATCATGCCTGTTCCCCTTGCGTTGCACGTGTGCGTCCGGCTGTCTCTTGTTCGCGGCGGCGATAGGCAAACCATGCAGGCACCACTGCCCCCACCAGCACCAGAACGATCAGCGGAAGGGGCCACCACATTGGCTGGTTCCACTCCTTGAGCTTGGCCGCACGCAGTTGCGGGTTGAGGTTGAGGTAACTGATGTGGTTGCGCACGATCTGCGTGGGTTTGCCATTGCCAATCCACTGGTGGTAGGCCGCTGCCGAAGTGGGAAAGTAGCCAAAACTCCACACTGCATCCTGCTGTACGATGCCAATCATTTGGTCGATCAGTTTCTGCTTTTCAGGCCCGTCGTCGAGAAACTTCATCTGTTCAAACAGTTTGTCAAAAGTAGCGCTCTGGTAGTTGGAATTGTTCTCGCCATTGCCGTTGGTCAGCGCCTTGGAGTTGGGACCGTAGAGCATGAACAGGAAGTTCTCGGCATCGGGATAGTCGGCCAGCCAGCCCCAGAAGAAGATCTGCACCGAGCCCTTGCTCATCTTGTCCTGAAAACGGTTGTAGTCGGTGGCGCGCACTTCCAGTTGCACACCAATCTTGGCAAACTGCTTGACGTACCAGTCCAGTAGCGACTTGTTGCCCGGAGTGGCTGAACTTTGGTAATCGAAATTGAGCACCAGCGGTTTGCCGGTCTTGGCGTCGCGGCCCTCGGGGTAACCTGCCTGCGCTAGCAGCATCTTGGCTTCGTCGATGGAGCGGCGCACGGCGCTGCCGTCGGCATTGCGTTTGAACACCACCGGGTTGAACGCCGAGGGGCCGTCATCGCGGTAGCCAAACAGCGAGGGCGGCAGTGGGCCATGGGCTGAAACACCCTGGCCTTTTTCAAAGATGGCAATGTGCTCTTCCCAGTCGATGGCAATCGAGAGCGCCTGGCGCAACTTGCGGTTGCGCTCGATCTGCTCCGGCGTACTGCCCTTACCTACGACCGGGTCGAGCCAGTTGAAACCGATGTACCAGTTGTTGGCCTCGATGGTGGTGGGCAGCTTGATGCCTTTCTCGCGGAATTCACGCTCTTTCTCCGCAGAGTCGCCCATGGACACGATCATGCCGGTGCCATAGTCCAGCCGCTCGATCGCGGGTGAATCGTAGTAGCCCTGCATGAACTTGGACATCAGCGGCACGCCCTCTTTCTCGATGTCAAAGACGATCTTGTCGGTAAAGGGCAGGGACTTGCCGCAATCGGCCAGGTAGCCTTTTTCCTGGTCGCCCGCCTCGCCTTCGCATGGATAGGTTTCGCCATGAAAGTTGGGGTTGCGTTCAAGCACATGGCGGCGGTTTTCGACGTAGTCCGTGAGCATGTAGGGGCCGGTGCCCACCGGCCAGTAGTTGAGCGTCAGGTTCTTCTGCGCCATGCCGGGCTGGGCGTAAAAGCTCTCAGCCTCCCACGGCACTGGCGCAAAAAAGGTCATCGCCAGCCAGTATTTGAACTGTGGGTACTTGCCGATGACGCGAATGCGCAAAGTGGTTTTGTCCAGCGCCTGAACGCCGTCAAAGGCGTATTGGCGAAAATCCAGAAACGGCAGGTCGCGGTCGGCAGGTGCCATGCCCTTGCGCAAGTCGCGGTCGATGGCGGCAATCTTTTCCCCGTACTCCTTGAGACCGATGATGTAGTCGGCCATGGTGGAAAACGAAGGCGACTTGATGCGCGGCGTGGCCAGGCGCCGGATCGAATACACAAAGTCATCGGCAGTCAGTTCGCGGGTGCCAGTCTCCTTGAAGTCGGTCACCTTGTATTTGTCGGCCACGTCCTCCTTGCGCATGTGGTGGTACAGGTAGCCGCCCTGGGCGTCTTTGGCGAAGGCGGGGTGCGGCGCAAAGCGGATGCCGGGCTTGATCTGAATATCGAAGACGGTTTGCGCCACCTGCTCACCAGGCGCATCGGCGGCCAACGGTTTGCCGTTCTTGTCCAGGTACTGCGGCGCCGCGACAGTCTGGGCAGAGCGGCCTACAAGTTCGTAGGGACGCTTGAGGTAGTGGTAACCATAGGGCGGCTCATAGACCTGGTAGGTGTAGGGCGTTTCGTCGTTGGAATACGAGCTGGTGGGGTCGAGGTATTTGGGCGAACGTTCACGAAATGGAACGAACAAGGTATTGGTGGCTTCCGAACCCCAGGGATGCGGGTTATTGCTGACCTCGCCGCAAGCGCTCAGGAACTGGCAGAACGCCAGAACCAAGGCCCAGCACCACAGCTTTGCCAGGTGCACGCCGAGTGTCGCGCTGCCGTTGCCAAAATACTTCATGTCGCGTCTTCCATTTCATGTCTGCGATGGCCTTATCCACGCCCGCGCAAACCCATGACGATTAAGCCGCCTCGGGCTTCAAGGCCCGTTAATCCTGAATCTTGAACGCAAACTCCTGAGTAGCCAGTACCTCGCCTGGGCCTGATTGGCACTTGTACTGCATCATCGCGGCTTTGACGGCGGCATGGAATACACGCGGGCCGGAGAGGATGGTGACTTCGTGCACCACGCCGTCCTTGATCAGCACCTGGGCCTTGACCACGCCTTCGGTGCCGTCCTGCAACGCCTTGCGTGGCATCTCCGGGGGCACCTGGGTTGGGCAGGCCACGCGAATATCGGAGCGCGACGGGCCGGTATGCACTGGTGCCGGAGGCGGTGGGGGCGCGATTACCGCCGGTGTCGGCGGCGGTGTGGCTACCGAAGCGATGGTGTGGGTCGAGGTGGTTTGCGGCGCTACATCCGGCGGGGGAATATAGGGCGGTGGTGGCGCCTCCAACTTGGGCGTCTCCACCGGCTTGATCTCTTTGGGCGGCGGCGGTGGCGGCGGCGGGGGAATGATGACTTCCTGAATCACCACCGCTTCGAGCGACTTCTTGGTCATCAGCAGCGCGTTCCTGGCCGTGCCCGAGACAATGCCCCAGATGATCAGGATGTGCAGGGCAATCACGATGGCGATGCCCTTGTAACGGCGCGACGGGTCGCGCGGCTTGTAAACCGGGTGCAGGCCGAGCGTATTCATTGGACGAACTGCTCGCTGCCGATCACCGCCATCTTGGTCAGGCCCTTGCGCTTGGAGGTGGAGAGCACATTGGCAAAGACCTTGTATTGCGATGCCTTGTTGGGGCGGATGTGGACTTCGGGCTGAAACGGCATTTGCGCCAGCACCGTCATCTTTTCTTCAAGTTCCTGTGCCGACACCGGCAGGCCCTGCCAATAGACCACGTTCGCCTCGTCGATGTCGATCTGCACCTTCTCGGGCTTGATGTTGTTGGCCGGGGGCGCGCCCACCGGCATGTCCAGGTTCACAGCGTGAAGTTGGATAGGAATGGTGATGATGAGCATCACCAGCAGCACCAGCATCACGTCGATCAGCGGCGTGGTGTTGATGTCCATGAGCACTTCGGGGTCGCCCGAGCCGCTACCAGAGCCTACGTTCATTGACATGATTAGCCGCCCAGGGGTGGAGGTTCGGTGATGAAGGCCACCTTGACAATGCCTGCCCGCTGGCAGGCATAAAGAATCTTGCCCACGCCTTCGTACTTGGAGGTCATGTCGCCCCGGATCTGCACCTCAGGCTGGGGCTTGGCGGTGGAGACCTTCTTGAGCTTGGTGACCAGTTCTTCAACGTTGCTGATTTTCTTGTCGTACCAGTAGACGTTGTTGGCCGTGTCCACCGAAATGATCACATTCTCGGGCTTGGTTTCACGGATTTCGACCCGCTCCTTGGGCAGGGTGACGGGAATCGAGGTGGTGACCACCGGAATGGTGATCAGGAAGATGATCAGCATCACCAGCATCACGTCCACCAGGGGCGTGGTGTTGATGGCTGCGATGACGGCGTCTTCTTCGCCGTCTGCACTACCGACATTCATGGACATGAGCGGTTCCTTCTGCGCCAGGGGCGCAATGCGTTTAGCTCTTGGCCACGGTTCCCAGCAGTACGGCGTGCAAGTCGCTGCCAAAGCCGCGGACGTCGTCCATCACGGCCTTGTTTCGGCTCACCAGGTAGTTGTAGGCCAGCACAGCGGGCACGGCCACAGCCAGACCGATGGCGGTCATGATCAGCGCTTCGCCCACGGGGCCGGCGACTTTGTCAATCGAAGCCTGGCCCGAAATGCCGATGGCGGTGAGCGCGTGGTAGATACCCCAGACAGTGCCGAACAGGCCGACAAAGGGGGAGATCGAGCCGACGGTGGCCAGGAACGACAGGCCGCCTTGCATTTCGCGGTTGACGCGGTCGACCGAGCGCTGGATGCTCATCGCAATCCAGTCATTGAGGGGAATGTGGCCCATCAGGCCGCCGTGCTTCTTGGTGGCTTCCAGGCCCGATGCGGCAATGAACTGGTAAGGGCTGTCTTTGTCGAGCGCTGCGGCGCCTTGCTCGACGCTGCCAGCGGCCCAGAACTTGTTGGCCGCAGCACGCGCCTGTGCGCCAATCTTGCGTTGCTCGAGCATCTTTACCGCCAGGATGTACCAGCTGCCCATGCTCATGACGGCAAGAATGAGGAGAACCGATTTGGCCACCACGTCCGATGTGGCCCACAGCGCGCCAATGCCGTAGGGATTTTCTGTGGCTGCGGCAGGAGCAGCGGCGGGCGCGGCAACAACAGCGGCGGCTGGCTCAGGGGCGGCGGTCTGTGCCATGGCGGGTGCGCTGAGGCCCAGCGCCAAAACCAATCCCAAACACAGGGCGCAGGCAAACGTTCTCAACTTCATGGACACGATGTAATCCTTATAAAATCCAACGCACGTATTCTGCCTGTGGTTTGAGGCGCGGCGCTGGTTAACTAGCAAAGTACTGATATTTAACTAGCAAAAACGACCAAATTAACGGCAATGCCGGACGCGATTGTAGTGAGGTTCTGTGGAACTCTTGCGCCGAGGTTGCCAATAGCGCTTTAACACATTGTCCCTGCTTTTCCAAACACTGGCGGGCAGCGTCTTTGATTTCGACCCTGCACAGCCCTTTTCCGTTGCCGAAAGTTCCGCTCCATGTCCATCTGGAAACAACCGCTTTCAATTGAGGTTCTGACCACCGCCAGCGCCAACACCGCCAGTGAATACCTGGGCATTGAGTTCACGGAAGTAGGCCCCGACTATCTTGTGGGGCGCGTTCCCGTGGACGCGCGCACGCGCCAGCCCTATGGCCTGTTGCACGGTGGCGTGAGCGTGGTGCTGGCCGAAACGTTGGCCTCGTGCGGTGCAGCCTTTGCCTGCCCGCCGGGGTGGAAAACAGTAGGCCTGGACATCAACGCCAACCATCTGCGCGGCACCACCCAAGGCTGGGTCACCGGCACAACACGCCCGGTGCACATCGGGCGCAGCACCCAGGTCTGGCAGGTCGAGTTGCGCAACGACGCCAACGAGCTCACCTGCGTGTCGCGCGTCACCATGGCAATGCTGGCCCCGCGCGACTAGTGTTCTGGCATAAAGGTATCGGAACACAGTGAAAGTGATGGATTCGCGCGAGGCCTAGCCCACCCCGGCATCGCAAGGCCACTCCCCATCGGCATCGCAAGGCCACCCTCCCTTCGTCATCGCGAGGCCGTAGGCCGTGGCGATCCATGCAGGAATACCTTCAGACATGGATTGCCGCGCTTCGCTCGCAATGACAGCCTTTCAACTTCGCTACGCACTCCCTCACCTCGTCATCGCGAGGCCGTAGGCCGTGGCGATCCATGTGTCGATTCTCTGTGCCTGAGTACTATTTGCGCGGTTGTGCGCTGATCGGGTTCAGGCACCGTCGCGCTGCAGCCGCTCGCTTTTCCAGTACACGTCGTCGCCTACGCTGCCGTCGCTGCGGTAGCGGTTGAGCACGCGCGCGAGCACAAACATCAGGTCCGATAGCCGGTTGAGGTACTGGCGCGGCGTTTCTTTGATGGCCTGGGCGTTGCCCAGTGCCACCACGGCGCGCTCGGCGCGGCGCGCCACCGTGCGGCACACGTGCGCCTGTGCCGCACCGCGCGTACCTGCCGGAAGAATGAACTCCTGCAGCCGGGGCAATTGCTCGTTGTAGGTCTGCAGCGCCGCATCCAGCGCCAACACGGCGTCGGTCTTGAGCAGCTCAAAGCCAGGGATCGACAACTCGCCGCCGAGGTTGAAGAGTTGGTGCTGCACTTCCACCAGCAAGGCGCGCACGTCGTCGGGCATGGGCTCGCACAGCAGCACGCCCAGGTGCGAGTTGAGTTCATCCACTTCGCCCATGGCGTGCACGCGCAGGCTGTCCTTGGAGACGCGCGAGTTGTCCCCCAGGCCGGTGCTGCCGTCATCCCCGGTTCGGGTGGCGATTTGGGTAAGGCGTTGTCCCATGGTGATGCTTCTCCAAAATAGTCCCCTATCGTAAACTGCGGCCATGAACGCTCCAAACCCCACCCCACATCTGCTGCCCACCGTCAACCAGCGCCCCACGCCGCCCGAACTGGTGGCGGCGCTGCAACAGCACTTTGGCGAGCGCTGTTCCACCGCGCTGGTGGTGCGCGAGCAGCACGGGCGCGACGAGTCGTCGTTTGACGTGCCGCCTCCTGGCGCTGTGGTGTTTGCGCAAAGCACGGCCGACGTGGTCGTCGTGCTGCAACTGGCAACGCAGTTCAAAGTTCCGGTGATTGCGTTTGGCGTGGGCACCTCGCTTGAAGGCCACCTGCTGGCGGTGCAAGGCGGCATCAGCCTGGATGTGAGCCGCATGAACCAGGTGCTGTCGATCGACGCCGAGGATCTGACGGTGACGGTGCAGCCCGGCGTGACGCGCAAGCAACTCAACGAGGCGGTCAAGTCCACCGGCCTGTTCTTTCCAATCGATCCCGGCGCGGACGCCACCCTTGGCGGCATGGCCGCCACGCGCGCCAGCGGAACCAATGCCGTGCGCTACGGCACCATGCGCGAGAACGTGCTGGCGCTGGAAGTGGTGAGCGCATCGGGCGAAGTCATCCGCACCGGAACGCGCGCCAAGAAGTCAGCCGCTGGCTACGACCTCACGCGATTGATGGTGGGCAGCGAAGGCACGCTTGGAGTGATTACCGAGGTCACGGTCAAGCTCTACCCCCTGCCCGAAGCGGTGATGGCGGCGACCTGTTCGTTTGCCAGCCTGGCCGATGCGGTTAACGCCACCATCCAGATCATCCAGTTGGGCGTGCCCATTGCGCGCTGCGAGTTGCTCGACGCCAATACCATCCGGGTGGTCAACGCGCACTCCAAGCTGAGCTTGCAGGAAAGCGCCATGCTGCTGATGGAGTTTCACGGCTCGCCCTCGGGCGTGAAGGAGCAGGTGGAGACGGTGCAGGCGATTGCCGCCGAGCATGGTGGTGCATCGTTTGAGTGGGCGCAGACGCCCGAGGAGCGCACCCGGCTGTGGACAGCGCGCCATAACGCCTACTTTGCCGGCGTGCAGTCGCGCCCGGGCTGCAAGGCCATCACCACCGACACCTGTGTGCCGATTTCGCGCCTGGCCGATGCGCTGCTGGAAAGCGTGAACGAAGCGCAGGCGGCGGGCATTCCCTATTTTCTGGTTGGGCACGTGGGCGACGGCAACTTCCACATGGGCTACCTGATCGACCCCAACGTACCCGCAGAGCGCGCCCTGGCCGAGCAGCTCAATCAGCAATTGGTGGAGCGCGCGCTGCGCGTGGGCGGCACCTGCACCGGTGAGCACGGCGTGGGGCTGCACAAGATGGACTTCCTGGTGTCAGAGACCGGGGTGAGTGCCGTCAACATGATGCGCGCCATCAAACAGGCGCTTGATCCGCACAACATCCTGAACCCGGGCAAGATCTTTACGCTATAGGTTTTATAGCAGCAAGCCGCTGCCTGCTGCAAACTGGCGTGGCTTATACCTCGGTCTGTTCGGCGATGGCGTTGGCCAGGTATTCGATCTTGCGCTGCATGTCTTCTTCGGTGTCGGCAAAGCGCAGTGCAATCTCGGCAAAGGTGTCCTGGATTTCAATGAAGGCATCGACCATGTCCGGGTCAAAGTGCGCACCACGCTCGCCAAAGATGATCTGCACCGCCTTGTCGTGGGAGACGCCCTGGCGGTACACCTTGTTGGAGATGAGCGCGTCGTACACGTCGGCGATGGCGATGATGCGCGCCGACACCGGAATCTGGTTACCGACAAGCCCGCGCGGGTAACCGCTGCCATCCCATTTTTCCTGGTGCGCGTGCACCACTTCCTTGACCAGTACCAGCATGGGCGAACTGCGCCCCTGGATTTTTTCGGCGCGCAGCAAGGCCTCGTAGCCAATCGTAGGGTGGGTACGCATGATGGCCAACTCATCGGGTGTGAGGCGCCCGGGTTTGAGCAGAATGCGGTCCGGAATGCCGACCGAACCCATGTCGTACAAGGGGGCGCTGTGGTACAGGGCTGCGATGTAGTCGGGCGTGAGCACGTCGCGATAGGCATCGAGCTCGCTCAACTTCTGCGAGAGCGCGCGCACATAGTGCTGCACCCGCAGGATGTGGCTCTCGGAATCGGACTCGCGTTGCTCGGCCAGGGTGGCCAGGGCAAACAGCGCAATCTGCTGCGCATACTGCGTTTCGGCAATATCACCGGCGGCTTGCGCCAAAGGCTTGTTCTCGGCAGGCATGGGTTTTCTCCAAAAGGCCGCAGCTTGGCGGTCCAGCGCAACCATACCACTTTGCCTGTAACTGCGCTGTGCAAAAGTGCAAGCGGCGGGTTTGGCACCAGAGATTGGGACAGGGGCCCGCGCCTCATCTGTCAAACGCCCAGCAAATCGGCGCGGGGCTCTGCGAGAGGATGCTTGGTACGCGCGGCGTTAGCGGGCCGCGCCGGGCGCGAGGCGTTCGATCAGGCCGTTGAGTTCGTCGAGCGAGCCGAACTGGATCACCACCTCGCCCATTTCTTCAACGCGCCCGTTGCGCTTGACGCGCTTTTTGATACGCACTTCGACCTGCGCCGTGAGCAGGTCGGAGAGTTCTTCTTCCACGCGCTTGAGGTCGCGCGACTTCTCTTTCTTGGGCTTGGGAGACGTGAGCGAAAACTCGGCGCTCAGTTTCTTGACCAGGCTTTCGGCTTCGCGCACCGACATTTTCTTGGTGACGATCTGGTTGGCGGCGGTGATCTGGCTGGCACGGTCGAGCACGAGCAGCGCCCGCGCATGGCCCATGTCGATGTCACCTGCCATCAGCATGGTCTGCACCGGATCGGTCAGGTTGAGCAAGCGCAAGAGGTTGCTGGCCGCACTGCGCGAGCGCCCCACTGCTTGGGCCGCGGTTTCGTGGGTGAGCCCAAACTCCTTGATCAAGCGGCTCAGGCCTTGGGCCTCTTCGAGCGGGTTGAGGTCTTCACGCTGGATGTTTTCGATCAAGGCCATGGCGGCAGCGGCCGAGTCGGGCACGTCGCGCACCAGCACCGGCACCCGGTCCAGCCCGGCGAGTTTGGCAGCACGAAAGCGCCGCTCGCCGGCAATGATTTCGTACACCGGCCGCGCGGTTGCACCCGGTGCCTGGGCCAACTGGCGCACCAGAATCGGCTGCATGATGCCTTGGGCCTTGATGCTCTCAGCCAATTCGTACAAGGCCCCTTCGTCCATGCGCGTGCGCGGCTGGTACTGACCCGGCACCATGTCGGAGAGCAGCAAGGTACTGGGCACGCCGCTGTCGGCCAGCGCTGCACCGGGCTGCGCCGCGTCCTTGACGGTTGGCCCAAGCAAGGCCTCCAGCCCCATGCCCAGACCCTTTGGTTTTTTGGTCACCATGATGTTTTCTCTTTCGTTGATTCGATTGCTTCCCGCAGCAACGCATGCCCCTCGCTCCAGTCGCCCAGGCCCGAGTCGGCGTTGATGTGGCCGCTGTGGCCATAGTCCACCAGGTCTGCCCCCCAGGCTGCGGCGAACATCTGCGCACGCTCGAAACTGCAATAGGGGTCGTTATGACTTGCCAGCAGCACGCTCTTGAACGGCAGGCGCTGCAGCGGCAGCGGCGACCAGCTCTTGAGCACGGCGCCCAGTTCTTCGCGCTCGGGGTCGCCGGGGGCTACCAGCAACGCAGCTTGTACCCGGTGCGCGTTCTGCGAGTGCGCGGCCCACGCAGCGCACAACAGGCAGCCCAGACTGTGCGCCACCAGAACCACGGGGGCCGGTGCGGCCAGCACCGCTTCCTCCAACTGGGCCATCCAGTCGCCGCGCAGCGGGCGCATCCAGTCGTGCTGATCAACACGCTCGTAACCATAGAGCACCTCCCAGCGGCTCTGCCAGTGCGCGGGGCCCGAGTTCTGCCAACCGGGCAACAACAGAATGTGGGGCGTAGACACTGTGGGATGCTTTGTGACTGCTATGAAAATAATAGCTGCGTGTTTAGTAAATTCGAGGCTTAGCGACTAGCCAGCACTATTTCTGGCGACCATCTCCTGGGCAAAGGCAACAAACGCATGCGCCCCTTTGGAGGCCGGATCAAACACCACGCCCGGCAGCCCGTAGCTCGGTGCCTCGGCCAGACGCACATTGCGCGGAATGACGGTGTCAAACACCTTGCTGCCAAAGTGCGCTTTGAGCTGTTCGCTCACCTGATGCTGCAGCGTAATGCGCGGGTCGAACATGACGCGCAGCAAACCGATGATTTCCAGGTCGTCGTTGAGATTGGCCTTGACCTGCCGGATGGTGTTGACCAGGTCAGTAAGCCCCTCTAGCGCGAAGTACTCGCACTGCATCGGCACGATCACGCCATGGGCGCAGCACAGGCCGTTGAGCGTGAGCATCGAGAGCGACGGCGGGCAATCGATCAGCACAAAGTCGTATTCGTCGCCAACCTCCTGCAGCGCCTGCTTGAGACGGCGCTCGCGCCGCTCCAGATCAACCATTTCCACCTCGGCACCGGCGAGTTCGCGGTTGGCTCCCAAAATGTCGTAGCTACACCCGGCCGCCTTGAGCTTGTCGCTTTGCACGCGGGCTTCGACGATGGAGGCGGATTCGAGCAGCACGTCGTACACACTGAGTTCGAGCTTGCGCTTGTCGATGCCCGAGCCCATGGTGGCGTTGCCTTGGGGGTCGAGGTCGATCATCAGCACGCGCTGCCCGACCTTGGCCAAGCCAGCAGCTAGATTGACCGTGGTAGTGGTTTTGCCGACTCCACCCTTTTGGTTGGCGATACAGAATATTTTGGCCATGGGGTTCCTTAGCGCGACACGGCCAGTTTGATGCCAAATCCGACCAGAAACAATCCGGCGACCTTTTCCAGAACCCGCGAAATCACCGGGTTGGCACGAATGCGCTCAGCCAGAAAATGCGTCAGCAAGGTGGAGGTGAGCCCATAGAAAAAAGTGAGTACCGCAATCGTGGCCGCCATGAACCCATAGGTGATCAACCCCTGCTGCTGCGCCGGATCGACAAACAGCGGAAAAAACGCCATGTAGAAAAGAATCGCCTTGGGGTTGAGCAAGGTGATCATCAGGGCCTGGCGCAGGTAGTGCCCGGCGGTGATATTGAGTACCGGCGCTGCACCCGGTTTGGCCAGCAGCATCTTGACACCGAGCCAGGCAAGGTACGCCGCCCCCACCCACTGCATCGCATGGAAGGCATCGGGATAGGTATTGATGACCGCGGCCACCCCGGCCACCGCCGACCACATCAGCACCTGGTCGCCCAGGATGACGCCAAAAGTCGCCGCCAACCCACCGGGGATGCGCCCCTTGCTGGTGGAGGTGATCAAGGCCAGATTGCCCGGCCCGGGCACCAGTAAAAAGACCAAAATGGTGATGACAAATGTGCCGTAATCGGTAACGCCGAGCATGGGTAAATCCTTGGAAACCAGCCGCACCGGTGCGGCAACGCAGGGCTTGAGTTTACGTTACCTCAGACTCGGCGCATCCAGACGATGCAGCGCTGCGCATCCAGCCCCGGCACCTGCAGTGGTTCCACGTGAAACACTTCTACCAACTTGGGTAGTGCCGCGATTTCGTCAGCCGGGTGTTTGCCCTTGAGCGCCATCCAGATACCGTGCTGCGCGAGCGCCTTGCCCGAGAGCGCAGTGAAGTCCTGCAACGAGGCAAAGGCGCGCGAACAGACCACCGGGTAGCTGTCCGTAAGTGACTCTACGCGTGCGTGCAGACCACGCAACTGCGGCAGTTTCAGAGCGACTGCCACCTGCTGCACAAAGGCAGCTTTCTTGGCCACGGTATCGACGCAGTCCACTGCAATCTCCGGGCAAACAATGGCAATCACCACCCCAGGCAAACCCGCCCCGGAACCCACATCAAGCAAACGCAAAGGTGCGTCCGTCAGACCCGACGCCGCCAACTGTCGCCGCAAAGGCGCAACGACCGCGAGACTGTCGAGCAGATGGTGCGTGAGCATCTCGGCCGGGTCGCACACCGCCGTCAGGTTGTATACCCTGCCCCACTTCTGCAGCAGGTCGAGGTAGCCAAACAACTGTGCGATTTGGGCATCGGTCAGCGTCAGTCCCAGCGCGGCCAAGCCCTGGCGCAATTGGGGTTCGAGCGCGTGCATCAGGACACCTCCCCGGCGGCCGATGCGGTAACTGGCACCTTGCCAAATCCACGAAAACCGCCCTTCTTCAAATGAATCAGCAACAACGAGATGGTCGCAGGCGTGATGCCCGAGAGGCGCGAAGCCTGGCCCAGCGTTTCGGGGCGCTGCTTGCTCAGGCGCTGGCGCGCCTCGATGCTCAGCGCCAACACCTGCATGTAGTCCAACTCAGCGGGCAACTTCAGGTTCTCGTAGTGCGCAGCGCGGTCCACTTCATCCTGCTGCCGGGTGATGTAGCCCGAGTACTTGGCAGCAATTTCCAACTGCTCAACCACCGAAGCCACGAACACATCCTGCGACGCAGCCGACTCCGAAGCCCCTGTGAGCGGCAGGTCCGGGGTAGCAAAGCGACCCGCATCGAGCGACATCAATTGCGCGTAGCCCACGCCGGGGCGGCGCAGCAAATCAAGCAGGCAGTATTCGTGGTCAATGGCCTTACCCAGCACCCGCTCGGACTCTGCCGCCGCCAGGTTCTTGGGGCTGATCCAGAGCGTGCGCAGCCGTTCTGTTTCACGTGAAACAGCGTCGCGTTTGCGGCAATAGGCGTCCCAGCGCGCGTCACTCACCAAGCCCAGCGTGCGCCCGGCCTCGGTCAAGCGGGCGTCGGCATTGTCCTCGCGCAGTTGCAACCGGAATTCGGCGCGGCTGGTGAACATGCGGTACGGCTCGGTCACGCCCTTGGTAATCAGGTCGTCCACCAGCACCCCAAGATAGGCCTGGCTTCTGCCCGGCACCCAGGGCGCGTCGCCCCGGCAAAGCAGCGCCGCGTTGACCCCGGCAAACAAGCCCTGGGCAGCAGCTTCCTCGTAACCGGTGGTGCCGTTGATCTGCCCGGCAAAAAACAGGCCGTTGATCTGACGCGTCTCGAAATTGCTGCGCAGCGAACGCGGATCAAAGTAGTCGTACTCGATGGCATAGCCGGGGCGCAGGATGTGCGCATTCTCCAGCCCGGCCATGCTGCGCACCAGCGCGTACTGAATGTCAAACGGCAAACTGGTGCTGATGCCGTTGGGGTAGTACTCGTGCGTGGTCAGACCCTCGGGCTCCAGAAATATCTGGTGGCTGTCCTTGTCGGCAAAGCGGTTGATCTTGTCTTCGACACTGGGGCAATAACGCGGCCCCACCCCTTCAATCTTGCCGGTGAACATCGGGCTGCGGTCAAAGCCGCTGCGGATGATCTCGTGGGTGCGCGCATTGGTCTGGGTAATCCAGCACGGCATCTGGCGCGGATGCATCTCAGTGCGCCCCAGAAAACTGAACACCGGCATGGCCGAACTCATGCCCCCGGGCATACCGTCACCGGGCTGCTCCAGGCACTTGCTGAAATCGATGCTGCGCCCGTCCAACCGCGGCGGGGTGCCGGTCTTGAGCCGACCTTGCGGCAGCTTAAGCTCCTTCAGGCGTGCACTCAAGGCCACGGCCGGTGGGTCTCCCGCGCGCCCGGCCGGGTAGTTGTCCAGCCCGACGTGAATCTTGCCGTCGAGAAACGTGCCTGCGGTCAGCACCACGGTGGTCGCACGAAACGCAATCCCGGCCTGGGTCACAACGCCGGTGACCCGGTCGCCCTGGAGCAGCAGGTCGTCCACCGCCTGCTGGAACAGGCTCAGGCCCGGCTGGTTCTCCAGGGCGCGGCGCACCGCAGCCTTGTACAGCAGCCGGTCGGCCTGGGCCCGCGTGGCACGCACAGCCGGGCCCTTGCTGGAGTTGAGTACCCGAAACTGGATGCCCGCCTCGTCCGTGGCCAGCGCCATGATGCCGCCCAGCGAGTCCACCTCGCGCACCAGATGGCCCTTGCCAATGCCGCCAATCGACGGGTTGCAGCTCATCTGGCCCAGCGTTTCGATGTTGTGCGTCAGGAGCAGCGTCTTGCATCCCATCCGGGCAGACGCGAGCGCCGCCTCGGTGCCGGCATGGCCGCCGCCGACGACGATCACGTCGAACTGTTCTGGGTAATACATGGATGTGGGTGGCAAAGGCGAATGGGCGGGCCAGGCACCAGCAGGTGCAGGGGCAAGCGGCGGATTTTACCGGCAAGCCAATCGCCGCCGCTCACGACGCCAAAGCGCCCTCTCCCGCGCGCGCATCAACCCAGGGCGGCCAGGCGCTCCAATTCGGCTGGCCAAACGATGTCAATGCGCGCGTAGCCCGGTGCCACCACCCCGTTGCGCGCCAGCACCTTGAGTTCCTTGGACAGCGTCTGGCGCGTAATGCCCAACATCATGGCCAACGCCTCCTGCGACACCGCCACACTGTGGCGCGCGTCGGTCGCCTCGGTGGCGTCGCCCCGGCTCAGCGCCAGCAAGCGCCGTGCGATGCGCGTGGAGGTTGAGCGCAGCATGGCGTCTTCCACCAGCGTGTAGAGCACGCGCACCCGGCTGCACAACAAGGCGGCAATGGCGCGGGCAAAGGCGGCGCGCTGCAACAGGCGCTCAAACGCCACCGGGTTGATGAGCAGCACTTCGCTGCTGCACAAGGCAGTCACATCGTGGGGGCGCGGCAGCCGGTCAATCAGCGTGGACTCGCCAAACCAGTTGCCCGCCTCCATGAACGACAGAATCGCCTCGCGCCCGTCCTCGCCCAGAGTGGAAATCTTGAGCGAGCCGCTCACCACGCCCACCAGCGCACCCGTGGTGTCGCCCTTGCGGTACAGCATTTCGCGCGCGCCCAACCAGTGCCGGTCGGCAGCCGAGAGCATCGCCTTGCGCTCGGGCAGGGAAAGTGCGGCAAACCAGGGGTTGGCCGACATGGTGTGCAGCAGTTCGCTATTGGAGTACGCCATCCATTTGCCCCCGGTAGTTACCCTAGATTGTAACTATTTTTACAGTCTTTGCCGGGGCAGGGGGGTATGTTCCAGCATCGGCCGCTGGTACGCAGCGCCCATGCCACTCACTGAAGGACCCTCCATGCCCGACAACTTGCATGCCACGCCCTCGCTCGACGAGGTGCGCCAGCAGATCCAGGACACGCTGGAGCTCCAGCGTGCGGCCTATCTGGCCCAACCCAACCCCAGCTTTGCCGAACGCAAAGCCGATTTGCTCAAACTGCGCGCCTTTGTCATTGACCACCGCGAAGCGCTGGTCGAAGCCATCAACGCCGACTACGGACACCGCTCGCGCCACGAGTCGCTGTTTGCAGAAATCTTCAGCGTGATCGACGGCGTCAGCCACACTCTTAAACACCTCAAATGCTGGATGAAGCCGCAAAAGCGCGGCATTGATTTGAAGAACTTCTTTGGCGCAAGCAACCGCCTGATTCCACAACCGTTAGGCGTGGTGGGTGCCATCATTCCCTGGAATTTCCCGATCTGGACCGCCTTCAATGGACTGATCTGCACCTTCGCCGCGGGCAACCGCTCAATGGTCAAGATGTCGGAAAACTCGCGCCATGTGGCCGCACTGCTGATCGAAAAAATTCCGGCTTACTTCCCGCGCGACAAGTTGGCTTTCTTTGACGAAACCGGCGGCGTGGGCATGGAGTTTTCCAAGCTCAAGTTCGACCACATCATCTTCACCGGCTCGGGCCAGACCGGGCGCTCGGTGATGGCCGCGGCCAGTACCAACCTGTGCCCGGTAACGCTGGAACTCGGTGGCAAGGCACCCGCCATTTTGTGCGACGATTTCCCGCTGCGCACCGCCGCCGGGCGCATGCTGTTTGCCAAATACTTCAACGCCGGACAGGTGTGCGTCACCATCGACCACCTGTTCGTGCCGCAGGCCAAAGTGGATGAATTCACCGCAGTGGCCAAGGAAATCATTGGCGAACGCTACGCCAGCATCGACAGCCCGGACTACACCTCCATCATCGACGCGCGTGCCTTTGCGCGCGTTGTAGGCGCACTGGAGCAGGCTCGGGACATGGGGGCCACGCTGGTGCAACTCGTTCCCGGCAAACCCTGGGACGAGGTCACGCGCAAGATTGCGCCGCACATCGTGCTCAACGCGCCGCCCGACTGCCAATTGCGCACCCGCGAAATCTTCGGCCCGGTGCTGCCCATCATCGGCTACAGCAGCCTGGACGAAGTGGTCAAGGCCATCAACAGCGCGCCGCGTCCACTGGCCATGTACCCGTTCTCCAATGACCGCAAGACGGTGGATTACCTGATTGAGCACGTGATGTCGGGTGGCGTTTGCGTCAACGACGCTGTACTGCACGCGGCGCAACACGACATGCCCTTTGGCGGCGTGGGCGAAAGCGGCATGGGCCACTACCACGGCTACGAAGGGTTTGTGACATTCTCCAAGATGCGTCCGGTGTTCCATCAAGCCCCCTTTAGCGCCATCAAGTTCATGTGGCCACCCTACGGCAAGTTCGCCACCAAATACCTCGACTTCATTACCAAGTAAACACCATGTACGGCCCACCCCACCTGCAACGAAGAAGCTTCCTCAAACTGGGTATCGGCTCGGCCATTGTTCTGGCCGTGGCGGGCGGCGCGCTCTCGCTGCTGCAGCCCGGCCTGGAGCAAGGCAAACTCAGTTCCGGCGCACGCTTGGTCCTGCGCCGCACCGGCCAGGCGATGCTGGCGGGCACGCTGCCGTCCGATGCTGCGGCCCAGGACGCGGCGCTGGAGGCCCTGCTCACGCGCACCGATACCTTTATCTCCGCACTGCCCGACGCGGTGCAGGCCGAGCTGTCCCAGTTGCTGAGCCTGCTGGCCAGCGCCGCCGGTCGACGCGGCTTGATGGGCCTGTCGGGCACCTGGCAGGAAGCCAGCGTGGCCGAAGTCACGCAGGCGCTGCAGTCCATGCGCCTCTCAAGCATTACGCTGCGCCAGCAGGCGTTCCAGGGTCTGCACGACCTGGCTTACGCGCCCTATTTCTCAGGCCAGGAATCCTGGGCCGTGCTGGGCTACCCCGGCCCGCGCGCCGTCTGATACCGAACCACCAACCACGGAAATCTTTTTATGAGCAGTTTGCCTGATCCCATCCGCGAAGGTCTGCAACGCGGCTGGAAAGTCCACGGCGGCACCTTTGGCGCAGTCCCCGCCAGCATCACCTGCGATGTCGCCATCATTGGCTCGGGCGCAGGCGCGGGCATCACCGCAGAACTCCTGACCAAGGCTGGCCTGAACGTCGTCATCATCGAAGAAGGTCAACTCAAGAGCAGCACCCACTTCAACCAGAACGAACCCGAAGCCTACGCCTCGCTCTACCAGGAGTCGGCCGGACGCAAGACCAAGGACAAGGCCATCACCATCCTGCAAGGGCGCACGGTGGGCGGCACCACCACGGTTAACTGGACCAGTTCGTTTCGCACCCCGGCCACCACGCTTCAGTTCTGGCAGGAGCACTTTGGCCTAGCCGACTACACCACCGAGGCACTCAAGCCCTTTTTCGAACAGGCCGAAGAGCGCCTGTTCATTAGCCCCTGGCCGACACCCCCCAACGAGAACAACGAGTTGCTGCGCCGAGGCGCGAGCAAGCTTGGCATTTCGTCGGGCATCATCTCGCGCAACGTCAAGGGTTGCTACAACCTGGGCTCGTGCGGAATGGGCTGCCCGACCAACGCCAAGCAGTCGATGCTGGTCACCACCCTGCCCAGCGCGCTCGACGCTGGTGCCACCTTGCTGGTGGAAACGCGCGCGCAAAAGTTCGACATTGCCAATGGCCGCATCACCAGCCTGCAGTGCATCGCCGTCAAGCCCAACGCCGCTCCCGCCCATGCCGGGGCACCGGCCACGCAAGTGATCGCCAAGCACTATGTGCTGGCCGGTGGCGCGATCAACTCACCGGCCCTGCTGCTGCGCTCCAAGGCACCCGATCCGCACCAGCGGCTGGGCATCCGCACCTTCCTGCACCCGGTGGCCATTACCACAGGGGTGATGCCGCACACCGTGGCGGCGTGGGACGGTGCGCCCCAGTCGGTGTACTCCGACCACTTTCTGGGCACGCAGGCGATTGACGGGCCGATTGGCTTCAAGATCGAAGTGGCGCCGCTGCATCCGGTGTTCTTTGGTGCCAACCTGCCGGGCTTTGGCGAGAAGCAGGCCCAATTGTTCCGGCAGTACCCACAGGCCAACGTGATGCTGGCGCTGATGCGCGACGGCTTTCACGAACAGGCCGCAGGCGGCAAGGTTGAGCTCAAGGGCGATGGCTCGCCCCTGCTCGACTACCCGCTCACCGACTACGTGCTCGACGGCGCGCGCCGCTCGATGCTGGCCATGGCCCAGATCCAGTTTGAAGCCGGTGCCAAGGCGGTTTACCCGGGCCACGAAATGGCCGACGGCTACACCACCTGGGCCCAGGCCAAGCAGGCGATTGAAGCGCTGCCGATGAAGCCCCTGCTCACCCGGGTTGGCAGCGCCCACGTCATGGGTGGTTGCGGCATGGCCGGCGACGAAAAGCGCGGCGTGACCCGCGCCGATGGCCAGCACTGGCAGCTTGAAAACCTGTCGATTCACGACGGTTCGATCTTCCCCACCAGCATTGGCGCCAATCCGCAACTGTCGATCTACGGCACCGTCAACCGCCTGGCGCAAGGCCTGGCCAAACGCCTCAGCGGCAAGGCTGTCACTCTGGTCTGAGACCCCCCTGCGCCGCCCGTCCAACCCTGGTGGCGCAGGTTTTTTCAAACCCGGCTAGTATGGTCGGTGCGTTCCATTCTTCCCTACAAGAGACTCCATGAAACTCTACTACTCCCCCGGTGCCTGCTCGTTGTCACCGCATATCGTCTTGCACGAAGCCGGTCTGCGTTTTGAGGCGATCCCCGCGCCCACCAAGACCCACCGCTTACCTGACGGCACCGACTACTACACCATCAACCCGCTGGGCTACGTACCCTTCTTGGCGCTGGACGACGGGCGCACCCTGCACGAAGGCCCGGCCATCGTCCAGTTCATCGCCGACCAGGTACCCGACCTGCATCTGGCTCCGCCCAACGGCAGCTACGAGCGCTACAAGCTGCAGGAGTGGCTCAATCTGATTGGCACCGAGTTGCACAAGGGCTTTTCGCCCCTGTTCACACCCAATATGCCCGAAGAAGCCAAGGCGCTGGCCAAGACCCGTCTGACCAGCCGCCTGCAGTGGGTGGACGGCGAACTCGCGGGCAAGCAATACCTGATGGGCGATCACTTCACCGTGGCCGACGCCTACCTGTTTGTGGTGTCCGGCTGGGCCAAGCACGTGGGGCTGGATCTGAGCCCGTTTTCCAACCTGCTGGCCTACCGCGAACGCGTTGGCTCACGACCGGCCGTGGTTGCCGCCATGAAGGCCGAAGGACTGCTGGGTTAACCGCCCATTGTGCCACCCCGGCACGTGCCGGGGTGGCTTTAGAATCAGTTCAGCTTCACCCTAGGCAGCAACTGATGACTACCCTTTTTGATCCCCTGCAAGTTGGCCGCATCGCTCTGGCCAACCGTATCGTCATGGCACCGCTGACGCGCAACCGCGCGCCTGGTGCCATTCCCAATGCGCTGATGGCCGACTACTACCGCCAGCGCGCCAGCGCCGGACTGATCATCAGCGAGGCCACCGCCATCAGCCCGCAGGCCCAGGGCTACGCCGATGTGCCGGGGCTCTACAGCACCGAGCAACTCGACGGCTGGAAGCAAGTCACCCGCGCCGTGCACGAGGCCGACGGCAAGATCGTGGTGCAGCTCTGGCACGTGGGACGTGTCTCGCACCTGGAACTGCAGCCCCACTTCGGCAAGCCGGTAGCACCCTCGGCAATCCGCGCCAAGACCAAGACCGTGCTGATCCACAACGGTGTGCCCAGCTTTGTGGACACGTCCGAGCCGCGCGCGCTGGATGTGGAAGAAATCCCCGGCATCGTCGAGGACTACCGCCACGCGGCCGAAAACGCCATCGCCTGCGGCTTTGACGGTGTCGAAATCCACGCGGCCAACGGTTATCTGATTGACCAGTTCCTCAAGACCGGCAGCAACCACCGCACCGACGATTACGGCGGCTCGCTCAAGAACCGCGCGCGCCTGCTGTTCGAAGTGGTACGCGCCGTGGTGGACGACATTGGTGGCGACCGCGTCGGTATCCGCCTGTCGCCGGTGACCCCGGCCAACGACGTTTTTGACGCCGATCCGCAGCAAACCTTTGACTACGTCATCCACCACCTGGCCGAAATGAAGCTGGCCTACATCCACGTCATCGAAGGGGCCACCGGCGGCGCGCGCGAACTGCCCGACCGCCCGTTCGACTACGAGGCCCTGCGTGCCGTTTACCGGCGCGGCGGCGGCAACGGTGCCTGGATGGTCAACAACGGCTACACCGCCGAGCTGGCCGCACTGGCGCTGGCGCAAGGTGCCGATCTGGTGGCATTTGGTCGGCCGTTCATCTCCAACCCGGATCTGGCGCTACGCCTGCGTACCGGGGCCGCACTCAACCCGGGCGACCGCAGCACCTTTTACGGCGGTGGTGCCAAAGGCTACACCGACTACCCCACGCTGTGACGCTCTGACGCCGACGCTGCCTGCAACGCTGCGCCGTCGACCGGACGCCAGCGTTTGAGCAACAAGGCATTGCTCATCACACTGACCGAACTCATGGCCATCGCCGCGCCCGCCACCACCGGGCTGAGGTAGCCCAGCGCCGCCAGCGGAATACCGGCCACGTTGTAGGCAAAGGCCCAGAACAGGTTTTGCCGGATCTTGACCACGGTGCGGTGCGAAATGTCGAGCGCTGCCGCCACCAGTGCAAGGTCGCCGCGCATCAGGGTAATGCCCGCTGCGTGCATGGCCACGTCAGTCCCGCTGCCCATGGCCAGCCCGACGTCGGCGGCGGCCAGGGCGGGCGCGTCGTTGATGCCGTCGCCGACCATCGCCACGGTACAACCCTCCCGGCGCAACGCCTCAATGTACGCAGCCTTCTCGCCCGGCAATACCTCGGCCATAACCTCCCCCGCTTCGGGGCGCAAACCCAGACGGTGTGCCATGGCCTCCACCGCGCCCCGGTTGTCGCCCGAGAGCATCAGCAGCCGGATGCCGCGTGCACGCAAACCCGCCAGCGCCTCTCTGGCACCGGGTTTGGGTTCGTCGCCAAAGGCCAGCAGCGCCAGCAAGCGCAGCCCCGCTGCGTCACGTCGCGCCAACAGTGAGACCGTAGCACCCTCGGCCTGCAATGCTGCCGCCTGCGGTGCCAGCGCGTCCAACGCCACGCCCAGCTCGGCCATCCAGCGCGCGCTGCCGCTCAGATACGTCACCCCACCGACCTCGCCCTCGGCGCCTCGCCCGGGCACGGCGCGCACCGCATCGGGCGCAACCATGGCCAGGCCTTTGGCTTTGGCGGCGGCCACCACGGCGCGCGCCAGGGGGTGTTCGCTGCCACTTTGCAGACTGGCTGCGGCTGCCAGGAGCACGTCCTCACTTCCGTGAGACCCGATGCCAGGTGTTGATAGCAAAGCCAATAGCCGCGGCTGCCCCAGGGTCAGGGTGCCGGTCTTGTCGAACACCACGGTATCGACCTGGTGCGCGCGCTCGAGCGCCTGCGCGTCCTTGATCAGGATGCCAAAGCGCGCCGCCACGCCGGTCCCGGCCATGATCGCCGCCGGTGTCGCCAACCCCAAAGCGCAGGGGCAGGCAATCACCAGCACCGCCACGGCATGGATCGTCGCCTGCTCAAACGGCACCCCGGCCAGCCACAGCCAGCCCAGCAGCGTGAAGAGCGCCAGCACCAGCACCACGGGCACGAACACTGCCGCCACTTGGTCCACCAGGCGCTGAATCGGGGCCTTGGCCGCCTGCGCGTCCTCCACCAAGCGAATGATGCTGGCGAGCACCGTCTCGCTGCCCACGGCGCTGACCTGCAACACCACCCGGGCATCGACATTGATCGCGCCGCCGGTAAGCCGCTGGCCTGGGTCTTTGGCCACGGGCAGGGCTTCGCCGGTGAGCATCGACTCGTCCACCTGGGTGCTGCCCTGCAGCAGCACACCGTCGGCCGGAATGCGTTCGCCGGGCTTGACCACCAGTTGGTCGCCCACCAGCACTTCGGCCACGGGCACATCCACTTCGCCTTCCAGCCCCAGCAGGTGGGCCACATCGGGCTGGAGCGCGTGCAGCGCGCGGATGGCCGAGGTGGCCTGGCGCTTGGCGCGCGCCTCCAGCCATTTGCCCAGCAGCACCAGCGTGACGACCACGGCTGAGCCCTCGAAATACAGGTGCACGTGCGCACCCGCAGGCGCGCGCAACCACAGCCACACCGACAACATCCACCCGGCCGTGGTGCCAATAGCCACCAGCAAGTCCATGTTGCCGCTGAGCGCCTTGAGCGAATGCCAGCCCGCTTTGTAAAAACGCGCACCCAGCACAAACTGCACTGGCGTGGCCAGCAGAAACTGCAGCCATGCCGAGAGCATCCAATGCTGGCCGAACAGGTCGCCCAGCATCGGCAAAGCCAGCGGTGCCGACAGCAGCAGCCCCCAGGCCACGCTCGCAAACCCGGCCCAGGGCGATTCATCGACGTGGGCCGACATCTGGGCGGCGTCACGCGGCTCATAGCCAGCGTTGCGCACCGCCCGGCGCAGCCGCGCTTGCATTTGTTCAGAGGGCTCAAAGCTAATGCGTGCCGACTCGGTAGCGATGTTCACGCTGGCCTGCGTCACCCCGGGTACTTTTTTCAGCGCGCGCTCAACCCGGCTGACGCAGGATGCGCAGGTCATTCCGCCAATGCCGATGTCCAGCGTGGAAGTGGATGGGGTGGTAGTCGTATTCATGCGGTGCAGCTTAATCCTTCCCACCATGGCAAAGTCAAGGAAAGCTTGACATTCCCATGGTGGCAAGGTTCACACTATGCACCTTATCATCCACCCGTTCCAAGGAAATAACCATGAACCAGACCTTTACCGTAACCGGCATGACCTGCGGCCACTGCGAAATGGCGGTCAAGCGCGCCGTCAAACAAGCCGACCCGCATGCCGAGATCACGATTGACCGCAGCCAGAACCTGGTCACCATTGCCTCCGCCAAACCGCGCGAAGACCTTGCCAAGGTGATCGCCGAAGAAGGCTATGGCGTTGCCGCCTGAAGCCCCTGCCACCGCGCCCCTGAACATCGGCCAGGCCGCCAGTGCCTCGGGCGTATCAGCCAAGATGCTGCGCCACTACGAGGCGCTCGGGCTGCTGGGCAAAGTGCGCCGCACCGACAGCGGCTACCGCCAATACTCGCAAGCCGACGTGCATACGCTGCGCTTCATCAAGCGCAGCCGCGACCTGGGTTTTTCGATTGCCGAAATCGCCGAACTGGTGAACTTGTGGCAAAACCGGCGCCGCGCCAGCGCCAGCGTGAAACGCATTGCCCAGCAGCACTTGGACGACCTGGCCACGCGCATCGAAGCGATGCAGGCCATGCAGCGCAGCCTGCAAAACCTGCTGCACCACTGCCACGGCGACGAGCGCCCGGACTGCCCGATCCTGGACGACCTGGCCGGCACCGGCACACCCTGCTGCCATTGACCCGGCGCAGCAGCGCCGCGCCACCATCCCGCTACACTGCGGGCATGATTGATCCGTCCGCACTGTACCCGGCGCTTGCGCAGGTGACGCCTGCTGTGGCCGCGCTGGGCGCAAGCGTTGCGCCTATGACCGTACCCGCAGGAACCGTCCTGTTTGACGCCAACGCGCCGTGCCAGGGCTTCCCGTTGGTACTCAGCGGAGAAATCAAGATCTCGCGCCACTCGGGCGACGGGCGCTCGCTGGAGTTGTACCGGGTGGTGCCCGGCGAGCTGTGCCTGGTCTCCAGCGCCTGCCTGTTTCGCAGCACGCCCTTGTCGGCCCAGGGTATCAGCACCAAGCCGACCACACTGATGTTGATCCCGCCGCCGGTGTTCATGCAATGGCTGCAATCCCCGGCGTTTCGCGACGAGGTGCTGGGCCTGTTTGCCGAGCGCATGGCCGACCTCACGGTGCTGGTTGATGCCGTGGCCTTCCACAAGCTCGATAGCCGCCTGGCCGCAGCGCTGCTGGGGCGCGGGCAGGACTTGGCGGTGACGCACCAGTCCCTGGCCGACGAACTCGGCACCGTGCGCGAAATCATCACCCGCTTGCTGCGCCGCTTTGAGCGCGAAGGCTGGGTGGAACTCGGGCGCGAGCGCATCCAGATCCGCAACAGCGCCGCCCTGCGCACGCTCGCTGCCACCCTGCCGCAGTGAGGCCGCTGGCGCTGTGTGACCCAAGTCACTGACCCGCCGGGGCAACTGCGCTCCAATGGCACCTTCACATCACAGCTTGAGGAGTACTCCATGAAATCAAACGTCGGCGGCATCGACCGCGTCCTGCGCATCGTGCTTGGTCTGGTTCTGATCGGCCTGGCCGCTTCGGGCACCGTGGGTGTGTGGGGCTGGTTGGGCATTGTTCCCTTGGCGACAGGTGCCATCGGCTGGTGCCCCCCATATGCGATTCTCGGCTTCAATACCTGCTCAATGAAGGAGCAGAGCAAGTCCTGAAGCTACCCAAAAGGTAGGTGGCGGCGCGCGGTTCATGCAACTGCGCGCCGCTTTTTCATGCAGGGAGCTCTTCGCCGCCCAACGCCTCAAGGAGGTCCGGCAACAACTTGCGCAGTTCCCCGGTGGCAATGGCCACGTCGGCGTCAAACGCGTCGTCCTCGGTGTCACCAGACGCGCCGGGGCTACCCTCAAATACGGTTTCCAGAAACGCTACCTTCTTGAGTTGCAGTTGTTCGGTAAGCACAAACGACACCCGACTGCCCCAGGTCAGGGCCAAGCGTGTAGGCATCTTGCCCATGGTGATGTGTTGACTAACTTCGTCGGTATCCAATGCGTGGCGTGTGTAGCGCACCACCGCGCGGGACTCGTCGGCGGCCTTGAGTTCGCACTCCCGGTCCACGCTGAAGTCGCGCGGACCCTCCTTAGCTGCAAGCCAGGCGGCCATGGTTCCCGCCGCTGACTGCTGGGTTTGGACCAGTTGCACCACCAGTCCATCGACCGCCTTGATCAGCCAGGTCATGACCTCGTCGGCCTTGGCCTGGCTGCCTGCGTCGGTGACCAAGAAGCCGCTGACCGGATCAACCCACACCATCACACTGGCCTGTTTGGTAAACGCCAACGGCAACAGCGCCAGGCGCACATCCTCGTTGAGCGTGCGGCGCTCCTTCTTGCCGGGCTTGCGTCCGGTGCTGGCTTCAATCTGCTCGACTTGCTCGTCCACCTTGCGCCGCACCACCGAGGCGGGCAGCACCTTGACCTCGATCATCAGCTTCATGATCCACTGGCGCGCCACCACCTCCACCAACGCACCATGCTCCTGACCACGCGGCTCGATCCAGCCCACCGACTTTTCCTGGTGCGCGCCACACTCCACAAATCGCGCGTCTTGCAGCGCGCGCTCCAGCGTTGCGGCGCTGCTTGGCCAGCCTGCCGCAATGCGGTACAACATCACATTCTTGAACACTTCTTGCCTTTTCTGTATTGGCTTTGATTGCCTGAGGGCTGTATTGTCGGTGCAACTTTACAAAGCCTCATACAAGGGCAATCCGGGCGATACACTGGGCTCGCACACTGCAGGACAGCCTGAAAGCGATTGTGCTTCAGACCTTTTGAAGGAAATATCATGAGACCAGTCTTTAAGTCGCTTTTCGTCGTCGGCGCATTGGCCTGTGCCGGGATTGTCGCCTTTGCCCAACCCATGGGCATGGAAGGTGGGCACCACCCCATGATGGGCGCTCTTGGCCCGATGGGTTGTGAAGGCGGCCCCGGAATGCGTGGCCGCATGGACCCGGCAAAGATGGAGGCCTTTATCGCCAAGCGCGCGGCCGAAGTCAAAACCAAGCTCAAGATCACCCCCGCGCAAGAAGCCGCATGGACCGCCTTTACCGCCGCCATGAAACCGCCTGCACCGCGCGCCGAGAACCGGCCTGACCCGGCTGAAATGGCCAAGTTGCCCCTGCCCGAGCGCCTGGAAAAAATGCGCAGCCTGCATACGCAACACGCCGCCGAAATGAACGCCGGCATGGACGCGCGCATCGCAGCCGTCAAGACGTTTTACGCCGTGCTCAGCCCGGAACAGCAAAAGGTGCTCGATGCCGAGCACAACCGCTTGGCTGCCCACCGCGAGCACCGGTGGGGTCACGGTGGCGCGCAGGAAAAGCCTGCGGCCAAATAGCGGTAGCTTTAAGCCAGCGTCTTTGCCAATTCTCCGCTGGCAATGAGGGCTTCGAGGTCGGTGGCACCACCGACCAGCGTGCCCTTCACAAACACCATGGGAAATGTGGGCCAGCCGGTCCACATCTTCAACGCATTGCGCCGCCGCCAGGTGTTGAAATAGTTTCCGTACTCCAGATAGCGGTAGGCCACAGCGGCCGCTTCGAGCGCTTTGCACGCACGCCTGGGCATGGGGTTGATACCCATCCCTACCACCACCACCGCATTGGCGGCGATGGCCGCTTGCACTTCGAGCACGATGTCCTGGTGCAGTGTGGCAACGCGTTCGCGGATTGCGGGGTGAATTTTTAATTCGTCAAGAACGGGCCGTGGCATGAACTACTCCTGCAAATTTGATGGTCCATTATGCGCAGCAAGTGCGCGCACCCCAGTCCACAAGGACATTGTCACGTTACAGTAGAGGCATTGCGACGCCAGAGTGAATTCAACTCTTCCCCCCCATGCTCCACGTTCCCGTCCACTTGCCTGCCGTGCGCACCATCAGCGTGGGCCACTCCTTGACCTGGTTGGTGCGCGGCTGGCGTGACATGCTGCGCGCGGGTTGGATCAGCTACGCCCATGGCGTGGCGCTTGCGCTTGGGGGCTTTGCCATTGCTGCAGTAGCCCACCAGCGTTTTTGGTTGCTGGCGGGTGCTCTCTCGGGTTTCATGGTGATCGCGCCGGTGCTCGCCACCAGTTTGTACGCCTTGAGCCGCGCCCTGGAACGCAAGGAAATGGCTGATCTTGGCGTGGTGCTCAAGACCTGGTTGAACTGGCAAGACAGTCACATCAACAAATGGGGCAACGATTACTGGTGCATGTTCCAGTTTGGCATGCTGCTGGCCTTGGCGGCCACCGGCTGGGTACTTACCTCGGCAGCGTTGATCACCTTGCTGGCTCCGGCACCCATCGAAGGTCCCATGGACTTTGTGACCCATGTGGTGTTGGCCAAGAACGGCTGGCTGTTTGAACTGTGGCTGGCTGCGGGTGGTGTCATGGCAGCACCCATGTTTGCGTCCAGCGCCATTGCCATGCCGCTGCTGCTCGATCGCCGTGTCAGTCTCAAGCAGGCAGTCCTCACCAGTTGGCTAGCGGTACTGGCCAACCCGGTTGCCATGGGCCTGTGGGCTGCCGTTATCATGTTCCTTACCTTGTTGGGGCTGGGCACGTTTCTATTGGGACTGGTGGTTGTTATTCCCCTGCTGGGGCACGCCAGTTGGCACGCCTACCGCGACCTGGTGGACGCATCCTCGCTGCTGCTGCGCGAGTCTGGTGTTAGGGCGCAGAAAGAACGCTGATGTTTGGCTTTTCTGAGGAACAGATTGCCGGTTTTGGCCTCAGCTTTGGCGTGGGTGGCTTCATGCTCTACATGCTGTTCATCATCGGCCACTTGGCGTGGGAATCCAAGGCGGGAAAGTTCGGCACCTTTGTGCTTTTTTTAGGGCTTGCTTTTGGCATGGTCGGCTTTGTTGCCAAGTACTTTATCCAGTGGTATTTCGATAAGCAGCTTTGACTTAACCAAACGGCCGGATGCCAATCAGCAGCCCGTGGCCCCAGAAGGCGAAAACAAACCAGGCCACAGCGCCAATTCCTAATGTGATCCCTGTACGCATGGCCGAACCAGAGGGGTACTGCTTTTCTGCCAAACGATCACGTCGGCGCGAGGCAATAAAGTCGAATACTGCCCACACCAAGAACGCACCAAACAAAAGCAGATGCGCCAGCATTGCGTTGGCCAGCAAGTGCGCCAATGCCCAAGTTTTGACTGCCAGCACCATCGGATGGTGCACACGCGCCTTGATGCCATTACCAGGAACGTACGCAGCTGCCAGCAACACAAACGCCAGCAAGGTCAGCAGCGAAGCTGCATGGCGCATTCCCGTGGGAACGTACCACAGCGGAATCGGCGTATCACGCGCCATTCCAAAGCCCCAGACGATCAAACCCAGACCCAGCGCCGAGAGTAGCGAGTACACACCTTTGTATGTCATCTCGCCTAACTCCTCAATACGCTGTGCGCGCCAATCGTTGGCAACAATGCGCACCGAGTGCGTCCCTAAAAAAATAACTAAACCCAGTAACAAGTACGTCATTCAACCACCTTCAAAAAAACATCAAAACCACCAACCTCAGACATCCAATTTTTGAGCCTGTCAAGGCACAAGTCTGTGCATAGTTCTGGCACAAGATTCCACTTATCCACAGCGCCAGGCGGATCCCGCTAGTTGTCCCTTTTCCCGGTACACCAGAGAAGCACAGTCTTGCACAGTTATCAAAACCTCGTAGTGCCTTGATCTATAAGCCCTATTCTGACTTTTCCACAGAGTAGGGTGATCCTTATCTACTACTACTAGTCTTATATTAAGTAAAAGAAGAAGACAAAGAACAACCAAAAAAAGTTGAAAAAATCTCTGCGTTGTGTGACCGTTCAAAGCATCGGAAAATTTTCACAACGCGGTCTCTTTTGCCATGCAATGCCGTAGGATCAGCGCTTGGATCACTGCACGCCATCACGCCGATAGAAGAAGGACTTTTTTACGGTGCCGAGCAAGCCCTTCTCCCCAAAACTTTCTTCGAAAAATTCAGCATGATCCGTATGCAACTTCACCACACTGCAAGCCCTTGTTCCGTAGTTCGGCGTGACAATGAACGTTGCCGACAAGGCTTTCTCCAAAGCCAGGGAAACCCCGGTTTTTGGCAATTCGTCGTCTTCGGCCAGAGTTCTGTCGTAAAGCAGGCTTAGAAGTTGAGCGCTGTCATCCACCCCTTCATGAAGTCTTGCGGCAAATGCCTTGGTCAAGCGCGTCAGTTTGGGCCAGGGTGTGTAAAAGTTGGCGTTGGAAACAGCGCCGATACCCGGTTCCATGGCGATGATGATGCCATTGCGACTCTCCAGCCCCAACAAAGTTGTTCCATCAAACACCAGCAGATTGAACGGGTTGTAGTCGCTGCAGCGAGCAGCCAAACGCTGCAAATAGGTAAGCGCATCGCTGTCGTCGGTGAGAAAATTTGCGACCAACTCGCCGCGAGAGGCAACGTCGGTACGCATAGGCACCGAGCTACGGTAATTGGTGAGTCCAGCAAGTCGCCCACTGCGGCTTATTCCTAGCCAGGTGCCGGTGGCCTGACCATCTCTGCCAGCAAGCACTTGGCTGGTTGTGCTGGGGTCGTTCCACCAGTGCAAAGGTTCAGTTGCGCGGTTGTAAAACTCGTCGCGGTTTGATAGCAATAGGAGCGGTGTTGCACTTCCAGGTTGCCAGTTCCAGGCTATTAAACACATGCTGCTTGAGCGCGGTTGTATAGCGATAAGGTGCCGCTACGTAGCCTGCTATTGTGTGCGCCGCGTGCGAACCGCTGCTGCAAGTTCCTGCAACAAGGGAATGGTCTGCTCGATGCTGATGCAAGCATCAGTCACAGAGACACCGTATTCCAACGGTTTTCCGACTACGATGTTCTGACGCCCTTCGCGCAAATGGCTTTCCACCATAAGACCTGAAATACGTTTGTCGCCTGCAGCAATCTGACTTGCAACTTCAGTTCCAACCACGATCTGACGCTGGTGCTGCTTACTGCTGTTGGCGTGCGACACATCAATCATCACTTGCTCACGCAGACCTGCTTCGCGCAACAAGGCGCAGGCGGCATCCACATCACCTTTGGCGTAGTTGGGTTTCTTTCCACCACGAAGAATGACATGACAGTCATCGTTGCCGCGCGTTTCAAAAATGGCGGCTTGTCCCATTTTGGTCATTCCCATAAAAGCATGGGCTGAGCGCGCCGCTTGAATCGCATCGGTTGCGACTTTGATGCTTCCATCGGTCCCGTTCTTGAAGCCCACTGGACACGACAGGCCGCTGGCCAACTGGCGGTGGCTTTGGCTCTCAGTGGTACGGGCACCAATGGCACCCCAACTGACCAGATCGCTGATGAACTGCGGGCTTAACAGGTCCAAAAACTCCGTTCCTACGGGCATCCCCACGTCGAGCACATCAAGCAGCAAACGCCGCGCCATTTCCAACCCCTGGTTGATGGCAAAACTGTCGTCCAGGTGCGGGTCGTTGATGTAGCCTTTCCAACCGACGGTGGTGCGCGGCTTTTCAAAATACACACGCATCACCAGTAATAAATCCTCTTGGAGCAGATCCGCTTGTAGCTTGAGTTGGCGCGCATACTCCATCGCTTGGTCGTGGTCGTGGATGGAGCAGGGCCCGACCACCACAATGAGTCGATCGTCCAGCCCATGCAGGACGCGTGAGATGGCAGTACGGCTTTGCTCTACCAGCGTTTGTGCTGCTTGCGGAGTTGGCAACTTCTCTTCGAGTAATGCAGGGGTTATCAGTGGACGCACCGCGCCGATGCGGGTGTCGTCAACGCGGGTGGTATCGTGCGTAGTCAACGCGGCGGTGGTGAGTGAAGTCATGCTAGAAATTTTATAGCTACTGGGACTCGTTCTCTAACTCTTTGATCTGCTACTGTTGTGAATGCTCTTGCTGCCGCGAAGTCACGCCCAACTGCCGCGCCAGTTCCAGCACACTTGCAGCGGCATAGTCCACGGCAAGCCCTGGCTGTAGTTCGCCGGTGTTGGGCCCGTATTCGTCAGGGCGCGCGATGAAGGCGGTGCGCAAGCCCACGGCGCAGGCGGCAGCCAGATCGGACGAATGGGCGGCCACCATCAGAGTTTGGCTGGGTTCAAGGTCAAAGGCGCTTGCGGCGTTGAGGTAGACCTCGGGCTTGGGCTTGTAATCGCGCGCAAGTTCGGCACCCAGAATCGCGTCCCACGCAAAACCATTGCGCCGTGCCAAGTCCACCATCAGCGAGATGTTGCCGTTGGAGCACGGTGCCAGGCGGTAGTGGCTGCGCAGCGCGTGCAAGCCCGGTGCCGCGTCGGGCCAGGCGTCGAGCCGGTGCCAGGCCAGGTTGAGTTGCTTGAAGGTTGCGGCATCGAGCGTGATGCCCAGGTCGGCCAGAACGAGGGCCAGGTTTCTGGAATGCAGCGCATCGAGTTTGCAAAACGCAAGCTGCCCGCTACGCACCTGCTCCATCGCCGGCTGGTACTGTGCGCGCCAGGCATCGGCAAACGCCAGCCAGTCCACACGCAACCCCAGCGGTTGGAGAAGGTGCTGGGCCTCGCGCGCAATTGAGCCGCGCCAATTGACCAGGGTACCGAAGACGTCGAAGATGATGGCTTTGATTGGTTGCATGCTGCTCCGCCTTTGCTCCATTATGATGCGCCGATAAAGACAACATGCTGGAGACGCCATGGCCTCATTGCACGCGGGCACGCACGAGGCGGCGCATGTTTGCGTCGCGCGCCACGGAGAGACCGACTGGAACCGGCTCGGTATTTTGCAGGGCTGGTTTGACGTGCCGCTCAATACGCTGGGGCGGCAGCAGGCGCAGGCCCTGGCCACCAGTCTGACGGCGGCGGGCTTTGCGGCGCTGTGGACCAGCCCGCTGGCGCGCGCAGCAGAGACGGCGCAAATTGTCGCCTCGCACCTGGCCCTGCCCGCCCCGCGCGCGCACGAGGGCTTGCGCGAGCGCAACTTTGGCGCGATCCAGGGCATCCCGAAAAGCGAGCTGGCCGAACTCAACCCTGTGCTGCTGGAGCAAATCCTGCGGCGCAATCCGGCAGCCGAGTTTGTTGGCGGGGAGTCGATGGACGACTTTGCCGAGCGCGTGCTCGACGCGATCACGGCCATCGGCGCAGAGCACCGTGGCCAGAAGGTGCTGGCGGTCACCCACGGCTGGGTGCTCGACGTGGTGACGCGCCACATCTTGGGGCTGGAACGTCGCGCGGTAATGCACGTCAAACCCCAAAACGGCGAGGTGCTTTGGGTGGAGGTGACCCCCAAAGCCATTACGGCTCAGCCAGGCTGACGCACCAACGCCACGCTTGAGGCGCATGCTTCGCCGGAACCGCCCAATTCTTGCCACCCGCCCCCACAAATTGCTACACTGTGCGCCAGGTTGGGGGGGTAGCTCAGCTGGGAGAGCGCTGCGTTCGCAATGCAGAGGTCGGGAGTTCGATCCTCCTCCTCTCCACCATAAAACCTTTGTGGCATTGGATTCTTTGCTACAAAACATATAGCAAGAGTAGTACGATTTGACCGTACTACTTTTCTGCTTTTTTCTTTCCAAAAATCAGCACTTTATGGTCGCTTTCCCCAAACGATGGGCGTAGGATGCGATTAGGAGGGGCTGAAATGGCTGTCAGCAAAACGACTGCTGCGAAGAAAGTTGCTGCTACGCAACCGGGGCAGATCTTGGTCGTCATCAGATTTCTCCATACAAAAGGGGGTATGGGAACTGCTGACGTTGGGTAATTGGCATGCAACGAAGCGATGACTCAATATCTATTCACAAAACGTACCAAACTTGATACACTACACCATGGAGAAAAAGACAACCCCGACTTTGGGGGTGCGATTTTTCAGGACGGACGCGGGTGGCGAGCCAGTTCGCGAGTGGTTGAAGGATCTGCCCGTTCCTGAACGTAAAGCCATAGGCGAAGACATCAAGACCGTTCAATTCGGATGGCCGTTGGGCATGCCATTGGTAGCACACCTTGAAAGCGGTATTTGGGAAGTACGCACACGCCTGAGCACGCGCATCGCGCGAGTGTTGTTTGTTTTGGACGGGGACACGATGGTGCTGCTGCATGGTTTCATCAAGAAGGGGCAGAAGACTCCCAAACCAGAACTGGACTTGGCGAAAGAACGGCTCAAACTGTTAAAGAGGCAAAAATGAAAAAGCAAAACGTTGGAAGCGATTTCGATGACTTCCTCGCTGAAGAGGGCATGCTCGAAGAGGTTACTGCTGTGGCAGTAAAGCGGGTTATTGCCTGGCAGATAGAGCAGGAAATGTCTGCTCAGAAGATCACAAAAACCGCGATGGCGAAAAAAATGCACACCAGCCGCGCTTCGCTCAATCGCTTGCTTGATGAAAACGACACCAGTCTGACATTGGCGACGTTGGCTGGCGCGGCAGCGGCACTTGGCCGTCGCATCAAACTGGAGTTGGCGCCAGCCTAAAAGTCACCTCGTGAAGCAAGAGACATTGGAGCTGAAGGACCAGGCGGCGACCAGCTCGCTGGAGTCCGCAGGCAAGATGGTGGTCCGGTGAAATTTCATCGAGGGTGTGGTGGTAAATCTGCGGGTTGCAGAAAACCACCCCGCATTAGAGCGACAGCTATTGGCAACGATTCGATGCACGCGCCCGTTTCAATGGTTGGTTCGGAAGTGTGTCGAACTACACCACCAACTCGTTATGACCACGCCGCGGGCGATAGTGTCAAAAGAATACGTTTGAGAACACAACACCATGTTGGCCGGTGTGCGGCGGGGAGTCCGCTTATCAACAAGCCATAGACACTGCCGTCGCCAAAGAGGCGCAGGCAAGGCAGTTGGTTGCAGACGGTCCGTGTGATGCGGCTGCCCAGTGCGCAACCGTTGCTATCACCGACCCCAACAGCCAATGCGCGTTTTAAACCTATGTTCCTTATTCGCTGGTCTCACCGACTGCAGACGCGGCGAAACTGGCAGCAGATGAGCAGCGGTACCTGGCGGCGCAAGCGCGGGGTTTGTCGTCGCAGCAGCCGGCAATCTGCCCCAAGGTCATAGTGCTGGCACCCAACCTCGCTTGCGTTGCGTCACGGTGCCAAGTGGCACCGTTGACACCGTTGCCTTAATTCAAATTCCAAGAAAGGTCAGTGCAACACCGCGCCGGTGTTTGCAGGCGGGATGGCGCTTTCGTGCAGCCAGGTCGGCCAGACGTCGAGTTGCCACTGAGCCGCAGACGCCACGTTGTGCAGGATGGCGAGCCACTGGCGCAAATGCATGCCCTCCATGATCACGGTGGCGGCGTGCGAGCCTTCCCCCCGGAACTTGATGCGCGTGCCTTCGGGCTCCACGTTCAGGTCAATCACATGGGCCAGCCACGACGGACCGCTTTGCACCGATTGCACCGGCGCCTGGGGCACCAGCGACGACACCGCAGACTGCTGCGCAAAGGCTTGCATCACTTCGGCATAGGCGTCGTCGCGCGCCGGAGTGAGCAGCGTGTTGCACAGCGCGGGCACCAGGCGCGCGAGCAGGCGCTGCGTGAGCCAGATGTCCAGCGACGAGCCCTCCTCCACCTCGCAGCGCAAGCGGATGCGGTCCTGAAAATCCACATAGTCGGTGGTGATGCGCAGCAGGGTGACGGTCATGGGTCGGAGGAATTTCTTGCAAGCCAGTCGCTAGGCGCATTCTTCCACATCTTGCGGCGGCGCTCCAACACGTTGCCATGCAGGCCATACGCTGGCACACTTGCGGCGGGTGTTTCAGTTCCAATTTGACGGGAGAACAGTCATGGGTTTTCGCTTGTTCAGTGACGATTTGCAGGATGGCGCACGTATGCCGATGGCGCAGGTGGCCAACATCATGGGCCACCAGGGCAGCAATATTTCGCCGCACCTGGGCTGGAGCGGCGCGCCTGAGGGTACGCGCAGCTTTGTGCTCACCGTGTTCGACCCGGACGCGCCCACCGGCTCGGGCTGGTGGCACTGGAATGTGGTCAACATTCCTGCCAACGTGCACGTCTTGCCGCGTGGTTGCGGCAGCGCCCAGGCGGCCCTGCCAGCCGGTGCCCTGCAAACCCGGGGCGACACCGGCTCGTCCGATTACACCGGTGCTGCGCCACCACCCGGACTTGCGCACCGCTACATCTTTACCATCCACGCGCTCAAGGTCGATGCGCTGCCGCTGGAGGCGCAAGCCAGCGGCGCCATGGTGGGCTTCATGGTGCACATGAACAGCCTGGGCAGCGCTTCGCTCACCGTGTTCTACGGCGCCTGAGCCGCACCCATGCCAAGCCCCGATTGCGTGGTGCTGGAAGACGCCTTGCGCTGGCACGGCGCGGGCCGCCGCGTTGAGTTGTTCACGGTGGTTGCCACCTGGGGCAGCGCGCCGCGCGCACCCGGTGCCCTGCTGGCGGTGCGCGACGATGGGCGCGTAAGCGGCTCGGTGTCGGGCGGCTGTGTCGAAGACGATTTGGTGCAGCGCGCGCGCCACGCCTTTGCAAGCGCCAACACTCAGGTGCCTGTGGCCCTGCCGACGGAGCTGGTCTATGGCGTGACGGCGCTGGAAGCGGCGCGCTTTGGTCTGCCGTGCGGCGGCAGTCTGCGCTTGGTGCAAGAGCCACTGCGCGATACGGCCTGGGTAAAGGATTTGCTGAAGCGCATCGCGCAGCAGCGTCTGGTAGCGCGCACGCTGCACCTGGGTAGCGGTGCCGTGCAGTTGGCCGATGCCGTGCGTGGGCAGGCGCTGCATTTTGACGGCGCAACGCTGACCAGCGTCTTTGGCCCGCAGTGGCGCTTGCTGCTGATTGGGGCCGGTCAAATCTCGCAGGCGGTGGCGCACATTGCCAGCATTCTGGAGTTTGAGATTCTGGTGTGCGATCCGCGTGAGGAATACGCCGCCCCACAGACGCAGACGCCGCTGTGGCAGTGCATCGACGCCATGCCCGACGACGCCGTGCGCGCCATGCAGCCCGACGCGCACAGTGCCATCGTCGCCCTCACCCACGACCCCAAGTTGGACGACATGGCGCTGCTCGAAGCCTTGCGCTCCAACGCGTTCTACGTGGGCGCGCTCGGCTCGCGGCGCAACCAGGAGAAGCGCAAGCAACGCCTGGCAGAACACTTTGACCTGCAAGCCCACGAACTGGCGCGCCTGCACGGCCCGGTGGGACTGGCGCTGGGCGGCAAAACCCCGGCCGAAATTGCCGTGTCCATCGTGGCCGAACTGGTGCAATCGCGTAATGCAGCGCACGCCGCCGTGGCCGCGGCGGGTTCTGCACAGGCCGGGGCGCAGCCCGCGTGAGCGGCCCCACCGTCCTGGTGCTGGCCAGCGGCCGGGGTGAGCGCTTCATGGCCTCGGGCGGCAAGACCAACAAACTGCAGGCGTTGCTGGAGGGCAAGACCGTGCTGGAGCACACGCTTGACGCGGTGCGCGCCAGTGGCCTGCCCTGGCACCTGGAGCAGGGCCCACACCCCGGCATGGGCGACACCATTGCCGCCGCCGTGCGCGCCACGGCGCAGTCGGCGGGTTGGCTGCTGCTGCCCGCCGACCTGCCGCTGGTCGACAGCGCTACCCTGCGCGCCGTGGCCGCTGCGCTGGCGGATCGGGTGGTGGTGCCGTGCTTTGCGGGGCAGCGCGGGCACCCGGTGGGTTTTCCGGCCGCGTGTGGTGCCGCCTTGCAGCGTTTGCACGGCGACCAGGGTGCGCGCAGCGTGGTGCTGGCCCACCCGCATACCGAGTTGGACGTTGCCGACCCCGGCTGCGTGACCGACATCGACACCGTGGCCGACCTGCACGCCGCGATGCAAGTGTTGCGCGCCGGTGGCGCAGCGGCCTGACTACCCAGCATAAATCCTGTTGCCCGCGCCGCGCGCAGGTGCTAAGGTGCCAGCCATGAGTCACTATGCGTTAAATATCAATGGGGTGGTGCGCTCGGTCGAAGCGGCCCCCGACACGCCCCTGCTGTGGGTGCTGCGCGACCTGCTGGGGCTGGTGGGCACCAAGTTTGGCTGCGGTGTGGGCAGTTGCGGGGCCTGCATGGTGCACCTCAACGGCGTGCCCGCGCGCGCTTGCATGACGCCCGTCTCCACCGTGGGGCGCAAGCAGGTGGTCACCATCGAGGGGCTGGACGCGCAGGGCACCCACCCGCTGCAAACCGCGTGGCAGGAGCTGGATGTACCGCAGTGCGGCTATTGCCAGTCCGGGCAAATCATGAGCGCTGCGGCCTTGCTCAAGGAGAATCCGCACCCCACCGACGCCGAGATTGACGACGCCATGTCGGGCAACCTGTGCCGCTGCGCCACCTACCTGCGCATCCGCGCGGGCATCCACCGCGCCGCCGAAATTGCCGCCAAGGCCAAGGGCAGCACATGAAGCCGCGCAAGCAAGCAATCCAGCCGCCCCACGGCGTGAACCGGCGCGCGTTCATGCGCCGCTCCACGGTGGCAGGCGGCGGTTTGCTGCTGGGCTTGTACCTCGATGGCGCAGGAGCACAGGCGCTAGTGGCCGCCCCGGCCAGCCAGACCGGCACTACCGCGTTCAAGCCCAACGCCTTTATCCGCATCGACACCGATGGCGTGGTCACGCTGGTCTCCAAGCAGCCCGAAATCGGGCAGGGTATCAAGACATCGCTGCCGATGGTGATTGCCGAAGAGCTGGAGGTGGACTGGAAAGACGTGCGCATCGTGCAGGGCGACCTGGACCCCATCTACGGCGGGCAAAGTGCCGGGGGCTCCACTTCCACGCCCAACAACTACAACCAGTTTTTGCGCCTGGGCGCAACCGCCAGAACCATGCTGGTGCAGGCGGCAGCGCTGGTCTGGCAAGTGCCGGCGCAAGAGTGCGTGGCGGCGCATTCCAAGGTGCTGCATACGCCCAGCCAGAGAGCGCTGCGCTACGGAGAACTGGTGGCCAAAGCGGCCGGACTACCGGTGCCCGCCGCCGAATCCGTCAAGCTTAAGGACCCCGCCAACTACACCCTGCTGGGCCAGCGCATTGGCGGGGTGGACAACCACGCCGTGGTTACCGGGGGCGGGCTGTTCGGGCTGGACGTGCAATTGCCGGGAATGCTGTTTGCCGTGTATGACAAATGCCCGGCCTTTGGCGGCAAGGTGGTCAGCGCCAATCTGGATGCGATCAAGGCGCTGCCGGGCGTGCGCGACGCATTTGTGATCGAAGGCACAGCCAACCTCAACGGCCTGATGCCGGGCGTGGCCATCGTGGCCGAGTCCACCTGGGCGGCTTTCAGCGCGCGCAAGCAACTCAAGGTGAGCTGGGACGAAGGCCCGGGCGTGAAAGAAAGCTGGGACGGCTTTGTGGCGCAGGCGCGCAGCCTGGCCAAGCAAAGCGGCAGCACCACCCTGCGCCGCGATGGCGACCCCGAGGGCGCGTTTGCCGCCGCCAGCAAGACGCTGGAGGCGGCCTACAGTTATCCGTTTATCTCGCACGCCAGCATCGAGCCGCAGAACTGCACCGCCTGGTGGAACGGCGGCACGCTGGAGATGTGGGCACCCACGCAAAACCCGGCGTCCGGCCAAAACCTGGTGGCCACTACGCTGGGCCTGCCCAAAGACAAGGTGGTGGTGCACATCACCCGCAGCGGCGGCGGCTTTGGGCGGCGCCTGAGTGCCGACTACATGGTGGAAGCGGCGGCAATTGCGCAGCGCGCCAAGGCCCCGGTAAAGCTGACCTGGTCGCGCGAAGACGATCTGCGCCACGACCACTACCGCCCCGGCGGTTTTCACTTTCTGCGCGGCGCGCTCAACCAGGGTGGGCAACTCAGCGCCTGGCACAACCACTTTGTCACCTTTGCCAACCGGGTGCAGCGCGACGGGCAATCGGTGCTGCAGCCCGGCAGCGGTGCCAGTCTCTCGGGCGACGAGTTTCCCGGCCGCTGGGTGAGCAGTTGCCTGCTGGAGCAAACCCCGATGGAGTGCAACATTCCCATGGGGCCGTGGCGCGCGCCGGGCAGCAGCGTGTTTGCCTGGGTGTTTCACAGTTTCATTGACGAACTGGCGCACGCGGCCGGGCGCGACCCGCTGGAGTTTCGCCTCGAATTGCTGGGCAACAAGGACCAGATGCCGGGCACCGGCGAGCGCGGCGTGGCCTACAACGTGGCACGCATGCGCAACGTGCTTACCGAAGTGGCGCGCAAGGCGCAGTGGGGTCGCAAGAGGTTTGCGCGTGGCCAGGGCCAGGGCATAGCCTTTCACTTCAGCCACCGGGGCTACATTGCCGAAGTGGCCGAAGTCACCGTCTCCAAGGCCGGGGAGCTGAAGGTGGATCGGGTGGTGGTGGTGTCGGACATTGGCGCGCAAATCGTCAACCTCAGTGGTGCAGAAAACCAGGTGCACGGCTCGGTGATCGACGGCTTGGGCACGCTGATGTTTGCCGAGCTTGACATCCAGCGCGGGCGCATCGTGCAAAGAAATCTTTCCGACTACCCCATGATCAGCATGGCCGACAGCCCCACGCGTATCGAGGTGCACTTCCTCAAAAGCGACCAGCCCGTCACCGGCCTGGGCGAACCCGCCCTGCCGCCCCTGGCACCCGCCGTCTGCAACGCCATCTTCGCCGCCACCGGCGTGCGCGTGCGCCAGATGCCGCTAAGCCGCGTCAGCCTTGCCTGGAGTTGAAGGCGGCGATCTGATTGGGCGCTGGTTGCAACTGTTCCAGCGCCGCGTCAAACCGCAAGGCCTGCACTGCGCAGAGAAGACACTTCTGTGCACGGTTGCTTCGGGACTCAGGACGGCGTGGCACTCAGCGCCGTTCGTGTCCCCCGGCCTGCGGCCTCCTCCTCTACCTCGCTGCGCTGAGCGCCACACCGTCCTGAGTCAGCCAACGTGGTCTGTGCGTCTTGTGGGAGCGTTTTAGAGCTTGCCTGCAAGCGATTAGCAGTCGATCCAATATCGTTGAACGACTTCGTCTTGGTCTGCCAAGTATTCCTCAGACGCAAGTACACCTCCGTTACGGCGTTTTGTTCTTGCTGAGGCCACATTCTGCTTGTCGCAAACTAGTAGTACTCGCTGCAAACCCAAAGCGGAGGCTGCAAATCCCTCACTCGGGTGATTTTCGCCAACACCTGTACGCGCCGCACCTCCGAAGTCCAGCAAGTTGCAAACCTGCGTCCGCGGAATTGACGATGAAGTTTCTGAATGGGAAGTCGCTCAGCAGGGTGGGCGCTCAGCACGCCACTGCCCTGAATCCGGGCACACACTGGCTGGAGTGCCGTTGCGCCAAACTTGCTCCTGGTCCAGTAGCGCCGGGGTAGCAGTGTCAATGTCAAAGTCGATCTGCAGCGTTTGCGCGATGTGCGCGTTCTCCACAGGCAACTCCCATGTCAGGAATACCTGGACGCGATCCTGCTCGGCGGGGAAATCGGCTGCATCAAAGCCGCTGCTGCGGCGCGAAATGACGGCGTGTGGCTGACCAGGATCGAACACCACGGCCGTGCCTCTTGCCAAGGGGATTCGAAGTCCCGTGGCCGGGAAGTGCAAGTCCTGGCCACGGTCTTCGCTCAGGAACAGATTGCAAAACGCCATGCCGCCATAGTGTGCGCCGTCATGGTGGTATTTGGCCCCGAGGCAGGCCATGAGTGCGACCTCACTGGTGGCAAGCACTTGATGCAAGCCAAGTGCGCGGGTCCAATCCGCTACTGCGCGCACGCAACGCCCGTAATCAGGCCAGCGTGCGCGTGCGCGCGGCAGCGACAAGGCTTCTACATCGCCGGGCTCCAACTGCAGGCGCTCTGACACCTCCCGCTTCCAGTCCGCCGCCAACCATGGCGGGGGTGCAGGAACGTCCAGTGCGCCGACCAGAACAACATCACTCAGGCTTCTACTGCGGATGCTGTCGCCACTCCAAAAGTATGAAACCAGCGTAGTCAAACCAGCGTCAATCCCGCCCGGCGCTGATGATGGCTTCGGCCAGGGTGGCGGGAGCGGTAAACCAGGCTTCGTGGCTGCCGGTGCATTCGATGTAGCGGAACAGCCCCAGGCGCTCGGAGAGGCGCGGGTGCCAGGGCATGCTGTGCGGCATGGCCGTGTCCATGGTGCAGTTGACGTAGGACTTGGGCAGATCCATCGCGGCCAGCGGCTGGGTCAATTCGATCTTGTCGGTGAAGGTTTTGTAGGGGTGGGGGTTGAGCTGCGTGTAGGCCGAGGTTGCCAACGCCAGATCGGCGTCGTTGATGAAAGCCTCGCGCCAGATCGGGAAGGGCAGCGTTACCGCACCCTGGTTTTGCGCGGCAATCGCATCAAACAGCGCGATGTAGTGCGGCGGCACTTGGTCGTTGAGGCTTTGGCCGGGCTCGGGCACAAAGGCGTTCACGTACACCAGCCGCGCCAGGCGCTCGGGCAACCACTGCGCCACCTGCGAGATGACCATGCCGCCATAGCTGTGGCCCACCAGGCGCACGTTGGTCAGATCGTGCTCTTGCAGAAAGTCGGCCAGTGACCGTGCTGCGTCGGCTAGTCCCACGCTCTGGCGGTCGTCGTTCGGTCGGTTGCCCTTCAAGGTGGGGCAGTGCACCTGGTGCCCCTTGCTGCGAATGTGCGTTGCCACAGCCTCAAGCTCGCGCCCGCTGTGCCAGGCACCGTGAACCAATACATAAACGTCTGACATACATGCTCCCTGGGTTGGTGAATCGGTGCCGTTGCACCGCGCGGTATTGTAGGTAACGCCCACCCATACAAAAACGCCCCCGGTCTTGCGACCGGGGGCGTTGGGGTGACAGCTTGTCGGTTTACTCGGCGCGATACGCTTGGTAGGCGGCGCGGGCGATGAGGGCGGTGCCTACGAAGGGCAGTGTGACCGCATAGA
>Ga0194053_10000236_pt1 | contig 42240 bp, 30 predicted proteins | sample SepL228m_MetaG_FD_161684 | JGI IMG/M metagenome (GOLD analysis project Ga0194053, IMG submission 161684) | Anoxic zone freshwater microbial communities from boreal shield lake in IISD Experimental Lakes Area, Ontario, Canada - Sep2016-L227-8m | ecosystem: Environmental > Aquatic > Freshwater >... | reverse complement strand
ACCCGCGAGATCAAACGCCGGCTCGCTCACGCGGATCTCGTCAGCCTCCCGAAAGGTGAATCGCTGAAGGTTCTGCCGGTGCCGGCATTTCTTCGCCACCAGTTTCCGACCGCCGCCTACAATGCGCCCCGGCCGTTCGCGCGCTCGCAGACAGGGATTTTCTGGGTCAACGACCTGAGCCTCGAACAGACGGATCCGGAAAAAAAGCTGGCTGAGATCCGGCAGCATTTCGGCCTCGAACTCACCGCGGTGCACGAGGCGTATCCGGGCCACCACCTGCAGTTTGTCGTTCAGTTCCAGCATCCCAGCCGGCTCCGGCGGCTGTTCGAACATTCGGTTTTTTACGAGGGCTGGACGATGTGGTGCGAGCAGATGGCGGTGGACAAGGGGCTCGTCAACATTCCGTGCGCGAAGCTCATCCAACTCCACGATGCACTCTGGCGCGCACATCGGATCGTGATCGACTGCGGCCTGCAGGAGGGGAGCCTCACACCCGCCAGCGCCGCCCGGCGGCTCGAGGTGGGCGTTGGGTTTACCTCCGCTCGCGCCATGGGCGATGTCAATTGGTATACCTCGAGCCCGACCGTCCCCATGAGCTACCTTCTCGGACGCCTAGAAGTAGAGAAGCTCCACCGACGGCTCGTCCGAGGCCAGGGCTGGTCGCTCCGGCAATTCAACGACTGGATGCTTTCGCACGGATCCCTCCCCTGGAGCTGGATCTGGCAGGCTTCCCGATGATTCGTTCTCCGCAAATGAACCACTAAATTCCACTGAAAATCACTAAATCACAGAGCGGTTGCAGAGCAATTCAGGCCCGGCCTTTTTAGTGGTTTCAATAAGTTAATCCCTAGATCCCATGGCCGACCCCGTCCGCTTCCAGCATTTTGAAGTTCCGCTCCTTGAGGACGGATCGCTTCACGAGTTGGGCCGCGGGGCGATGGGGATCACCTACAAGGCGGTCGATACGAACCTTCACTGCTTTGTGGCGCTGAAGGTGATCAACGCGGCCTACCTGGGCAGCGAGGTCGCCCGGCAGAGGTTCCTGCGCGAAGCGCGCGCCGCCGCCGCACTGCACCACCCGAATGTGGCCACGGTGTTCCATCTCGGCGAGGAGGGGGGCGACTGTTTTTACGCGATGGAGTTTGTGGACGGGGAGACTGTCGAAGCCATGATGAAGCGCGACGGCGCGATTCCGGCTCCCGCCGCGCTGGAAATCGTTCTGCAGGTTTCCCGCGCTCTCGGAGCCGCCCACAAACAGGGGCTTGTCCACCGCGACATCAAACCCTCGAACCTCATGGTCGTCCGCGAGGACGAAAACGAATTCACGGTCAAGGTCATCGACTTCGGCCTGGCGAAAAACGCGGGGGGCTCAGCCGGGGAGGACGCGGCCACGCTCACGGTCGGCGGGTTTCTCGGGACGCCCCATTTCGCGAGCCCCGAACAGCTCGATGAGCGCGAGCTGGACGTGCGGTCGGACATCTACTCGCTCGGCGTAACCCTTTTCTACATGCTCGCGGGACATGCTCCGTTCAGCGGATCGTTGGCGCAGGTGATGAGCCAGCATCTGCACCGCGAACCGCCGCTGGAAACCCTTTCGGGCCAGCCTGCACAGGTGGTGGACCTGCTCCGACACATGCTCGCGAAAGATCCGGCCGCGCGCCCGCAGACCCCCGGAGATCTCCGCCGCGAGGTCGAAAGTTGTCTGGCCGCCATCCGATCCGGAGGGATCGGAGCAAGTTCCACGCCTTCCGTTAGCGCGGAGGATTTCGAGACCAAGGCGATGGACGCTCCCGCGGCGGACCCGCCGGCAGGGACATCCGATGTCCAAGCCTCGCGAGCATCCACCGCACCACCACCTCTCCCTGCAAAAAAGTCCCGCAAACCCCTACTCCTGGCAGCGGAGGTTGTGGCCGTCCTGCTGATTCTGTGCGCGCTTGGAAGCGGTTCGTTTATTCTTCTCAGGCCCAGGGCCCGCGTCGCGCAGCCACAACCCACCCCCGTTCCGGTGCCGACACCGCTTCCCTCCGCGTCCCCTTCTCCGACTTCAACGCCAGCGCCCGAACCGACGCCGGACCCCGTGCTGGCCGGTCTGGAGAAAGCGCGGAAGACAGCCCCGTCGGACCCCGCTGCCGCGCTGGCATTCCTTCTGGACCTGCAAAAAGCCAACCCCGACCGCACGGACGCGAAAGCCGCGGTGGAGGAATTTCTTTCGGCGACCCGCAAGCGCCGCGATTCCCTCACGCCCGTTCAGATCGCGGCGCTCAGGAAACCATTGGAAGCTGCTGCAGCTTCTAACCTCATCGACGCCCAGTTGATCCTCGGCGAAGAACTCCGCGAGACCGATCCCGAAGGCGCGCTCAAGTGGACGCTTGCCGCCGCGAACAGCGACGACACCGCTGCCATGCTTCTAGCCGGTCTGATGTTGTCGAACGACATGGGCGCGCAGAAAAGGAACCCGCAGGAGGCAGCCAAGTGGTTCCGGCGCGCCGCCGAGCTCGGCGATCCTCACGCGATGTTCGCACTGGGGGAATGCTATCAGCTTGGCAAAGGGGTGGCGGCGGACCCCAAGCTGGCTTTGGAGTGGATTACGAAAGCCGCAGATCTGAACGAAGTCAACGCACTCGACCGGCTCGGGGACATTTACACCAAAGGGATGCCTGGATTGAAACCGGATCTGAAAAAGGCATTTGCCTGTTTCTCATCGGCCAGGGATCTTGGCCTTCCGGAAGCTTACGGGAACCTGGGAGCGCTCTTCATCAAAGCCCCGCCGGGCATGAAGGACGAGAAAATGGCCGTAGAGATTTTCAAACAGGGAATCGAAAAAGGGGATCCACGGTCGATGTATTTTTACGCGGTTTGCCTCGAGGACGGTCGTGGAGGGCTTGCCCCGGACATGGATTCCGCCCGGCAATGGTATGTGAAGGCCGCGGAACTCGGCGTCGCCGGGGCTCAGGACTGGTGCCACCAGCATCACGCTGCTTTCACCCCGCCTGTTCGCCCGCCCCAATAATCCGGCCCTTGTCCGCGAAAAAGAAAAGATTCGTGTGGCAGCCGACGTCAGGGCTTGTTTATATCATTGTACCCAAAGAAACCTGATGAACATCCACGAATACCAAGCGAAAGAACTCCTCGACAAATTCGGGGTCACCAACACCCCCGGAGGAGTGGCGTCCACACCGGAGGAAGCCGAAAAAGTGGCCCGATCCTTGGGCACGAATAACCTGGTGGTCAAAGCCCAGGTCCATGCCGGAGGCCGCGGAAAAGGCACGTTCACCAACGGGTTCAAAGGTGGCGTCCACCTCTGCAAAACCGCCGGTCAGGCCCGTGACATCGCGGCCCAGATGCTTGGGCACACACTCGTCACCCATCAAACCGGCCCCGAAGGGCGGGTCGTGCGGAAAGTCCTCGTCTCGAAATCCGTGGAAATTGCCCGCGAGCTTTACTTTGCCATCCTCATCGACCGCGCGATCTCCGCGCCAGTGATCGTGGCCAGCACCGAGGGCGGGGTGGATATCGAATCCGTGGCCGAGCACAGTCCGGAAAAGATCGTGCGGATGCCGGTCAACCCGCTTTACGGGCTGCTTCCTTTCCAAACCCGCAAGCTGGCAAAGCTCCTCGGCATGGCCTCCGGGGAGATGCGGCTCGCGTGCAAACTTTTTGCCAATCTCTACAAGCTTTTTATACGGAGCGATTGTTCGCTGCTTGAGGTGAACCCGCTCGTCGTCACCAAAGGCGGAGAAGTGCTGGCTCTCGATGCCAAATTCAACTTTGACGATAGCGCTCTCTTCCGCCACCCCGAGATCCAGGCCTTCCGCGATATCGAGGAAGAGGATCCGCGCGAGGTCGAAGCTTCGAAATCCAACCTCAGCTACATCGGGCTCGACGGAAATATCGCCTGCCTCGTGAACGGGGCCGGCCTCGCCATGGCCACGATGGACATCATCAAGCACCACGGGGGATCGCCTGCCAACTTCCTTGATGTCGGCGGCGGCGCCACCGAACAGCAGGTCACCGAGGCCTTCAAAATCCTGATCTCTGACAGGCGCGTGAAGGCGATCCTCGTCAATATTTTCGGCGGGATCATGAAATGCGACATCATCGCGCAGGGGATCATCAACGCGGTGAAAACCGTCCATCTCCAAGTTCCGCTCGTCGTGCGCCTCGAGGGCACGAACGTCGATGCCGGACGCAAGCTCCTCATCGATTCTAAACTCCCGCTCGTCGCTGCAACCGACATCGCCGACGCCGCGCAAAAAGTCGTCGCCGCCGTCCAAACCGCCTAACTTCATCCTTTCATATCATGGCCATTCTCGTTGATAAAAATACGCGCCTGCTCGTCCAGGGCATCACCGGAAAAGCCGGCGGATTTCACGCCCGTTCCTGCATGGAATACGGCACGAACGTCGTCGCCGGAGTCACCCCCGCCCGCGGAGGAGAACTCTTCGAGGGAAAAATCCCGGTCTTCGACACCGTGTTCGAAGCCCGGCAGCAAACCGGTTGCAATGCCACCATGATTTTCGTGCCGGCCGAATTTGCGGCGGACTCGATCATGGAGGCCGTCGATGCGGGCATCGAACTCATCATCTGCATCACCGAGGGAATTCCCGTTGTGGACATGATGAGAGTCAAAGCCGCCATGGCGGGCACCTCCAGCCGGCTCATCGGCCCGAACTGCCCGGGCGTCATCACCCCCGGACAGTGCAAGGTCGGGATCATGCCGGGCTACATCCACAAGCCCGGGAAAGTCGGCGTTGTCTCCCGTTCCGGAACGCTCACCTACGAGGCGGTCTGGCAGCTCTCCTCGCGGAACCACGGGCAGTCTACCTGCGTCGGCATCGGTGGCGACCCGATCAATGGCACCTCCCATCTGGATGTGGTCAAAATGTTTAACGCGGATCCAGGCACGGAAGCGATGATCATGATCGGGGAAATCGGAGGCACAGCCGAGGAAGAAGCCGCCGCCTGGCTGGCAGAGAATTGCAAGAAGCCTGTCGCCGCGTTCATCGCTGGAGCCACGGCTCCTCCGGGACGCCGCATGGGCCACGCCGGAGCAATCGTGAGCGGAGGAAAAGGAACTGCCGCCAGCAAGATCGAGGCACTGAAAGCCGCCGGGATCGAAGTCGCGGAAACTCCCGCCGACATGGCCGATGCTCTCCTCCGCCGGATGGCAAGAGGATAGTTTATCTCAACAGTTTTTCGGTTCGCGGTTGCCCGATGAGGGATCCTGTGCTCTGATGCTCGTTTGCCCATGAATGTCGTTTGTGATCCTCAGCCCAATTGTATCGTCAACCTTCAAGTCGAGCTTGCCGCCGACCAGGTGACACGTGAATGGCAGGCCATTGCCAAAGATTTCCAACGCCAAGCCCGGATCCCCGGATACCGTCCGGGCAAGGCCCCGCAGTCGCTGATCGACACGCGCTTCGCAAAGGACATCCGCGAGGAACTGGAAAAAAAGCTTCTGCGCGAAAGCATCAACGAGGCGATCAAACAGAAAAACCTCCGCGTCCTCTCGGTCTCCAAAGTCGAGGATGTTCAAATCGGCGAAGACAAGACCATGCGCTACCGTGCGAGCGTCGTCACGGCCCCGGAGTTCGAGCTTCCCGACTATTCGGCGCTTACCGTCGAGCTGGCGAAAAAGGAAGTCGAGGAGGCGGACGTCCAGAAATGGCTGGAACAATTCCGCGACCCGCACGCCACGTTCGAGGCGGTGGAAGGCCGGTCCTTGGCGATGGGCGACTACGCCGTCGTAACCTACGAGGGGAAAATCGGCGACCAACTGCTTTCCGAGGCGCTCCCCAAGGCCCCCGCCCAACTGCAGGGACGCAGGAACGCGTGGATTTTCATGGACGAGGGAACGCTGGTCCCAGGGTTCGCCAAAGCGCTCGAGGGAATGGCGGTCAACGAGGAACGTTCGTTCACCCTCGACGTGCCCGCGGATTTCCCGCTCGAGGATCTGCGCGGATCGAAAGTCAGCTACTCGGCAAACCTTCACGGTATCAACTCCAAGCAGCTCCCGCCGCTCGATGACGCGCTCGCCGAAAAAATCGAATCCGGCAAAACCCTCGAATCCCTCCGCGCGGAAATCCGCGAGCGGCTCGAGAACCTCGCAGAATCGCAGTTCCAGAACGCCAAGCGCAACGCTGCCCTCAAGCAGCTTCTCTCCCTCGTCCAGTGCGAACTGCCCGCGCAGACCGTCCAGCGCGAAGTCTCGAGCATCCTGCGCGAAATCGTTCAGGAGAATCAGGTCCGCGGCGTCAGCGACGACGAACTCCGCACCCACCAGGACGAACTCGTCGGCCTCGCTCAGCAGAGCGCTCTCGACCGCGTGCGCGGGAATTTTTTCCTTCTGCGCGTGGCCGAAAAGGAGAAGCTTGAGGTGACGGACACCGACATGCTGATGGCGGTTTCGGAGATGGCCCGGCGCTACGAGATCCCTGTGAAAAAACTGGTCAAGGATCTGCAGGCGAGAGAGGGGTTCGGCCCGGTCCGCGAGCAGATCCTCATGGGCAAGGCGCTTGATTTGATCGCCGCCAATGTTACCGTGCGCGCACCTGCCGGAGAAACGGCCAAAGCCTAATATTTATGTTGGTTCCCATCGTTGTTGAACAGACCGGGCGCGGAGAGCGCAGCTACGACATCTACTCGCGGCTCCTCAAGGACCGTATCATCTTCATCGGCATGCCGATCGATGATCATGTCGCCAACCTCGTCATCGCGCAGTTGCTCTTCCTCCAGATGGAAGACGCAAAAAAGGACATCAGCATCTACATCAACTCGCCCGGCGGATCAGTGACCTCGGGCCTCGCGATCTACGACACGATGCAGTTCGTGACCTGCGACGTGAACACCTACTGCATGGGAATCGCCGCCAGCATGGGAGCCGTCCTGCTTTGTGCCGGGACCAAGGGTAAACGCTTCGCGCTGCCGAACTCCGACATCATGATCCACCAGGTTTCCGGCGGCGCCCAGGGACAGGCCAGCGATGTGGAACGCCAAGTCGAGTTCATGTTCAAGCTCAAGAAGCGGCTCAACGGCATTCTCGCTTTTCATACGGGAAAATCAGTCGAGCAGGTGAACAAGGATGCCGACCGCGACTATTACATGACTGCCGAGGAGGCGAAGGCCTATGGGCTCGTTGATGAAGTCGTGAAGTCCCGCAAGGAACTCAAGGGGCTCGATAAACCCGCAGAATAGCAATTATGGCGCGCGCGACCAACCTGACGATGTGTTCCTTCTGTGGCAAAAGCCACTCGGAGGTTCGCAAGCTCATCGCGGGGCCGGGCGTCTATATCTGCGATAGTTGCATCACCGTCTGCAAAGGGATTCTGGACAAGGAATTCAAGGAGGAAAACAAGAAGGCGAAAAACGCGATCCGGGTCCCCAAGCCGGCGGACATTAAGCACCAGCTTGAGCAGCATGTGATCGGACAGGACCACGCCAAGAAGGTGCTGGCCGTGGCCATGCACAACCACTACAAGCGCCTGCTCCAGGAGTCGCCGGCCTCGGTCGGCCTCGACCCGCTCGCGGATGTCGAAATCGAGAAGAGCAACATCCTGCTGATCGGGCCGACCGGATCAGGCAAAACCCTCCTCGCCCGCACGCTGGCGAAGATCCTCGACGTCCCGTTCTGCATCGCCGACGCCACCTCGATCACCGAGGCAGGCTACGTGGGCGAAGACGTCGAGAATATCATCCTCCGGCTCCTGCAGAACGCCGACTACGACGTGAAGCGCTGCGAGATGGGGATCGTCTATATCGACGAGATCGACAAGATCGGGCGCAAGACCGAGAACGTGAGCATCACGCGCGACGTCTCGGGCGAGGGCGTCCAGCAGGCGCTCCTCAAAATGCTCGAAGGCTCGGTCTGCAACGTCCCCCCGCAGGGCGGCCGGAAACACCCGCACCAGGAATATATCCAGGTCAACACGGAAAAAATTCTCTTCATCTGCGGCGGCGCGTTCGTCGGGCTCGACAAGATCGTCCACCGCCGGCTGGGTGGGCGCGCGATGGGCTTCCACGCCCGTGAGGGCGGCTCACAGGATTTCCTCCAGCGCGAGGCTTTGAAAAAGGTCGAGCCCGAAGACCTCCTGAGCTTCGGCCTCATCCCAGAATTTATCGGCCGCCTCCCGGTTGTCGCCACGCTCGATGAATTGACCGAAGACGAGCTGGTCACGATTCTCACCGAGCCGAAGAACGCGATGGTCAAGCAGTTCACCAAACTCCTCGGCATGGACGGCGTCGGCCTCAACATGACCAAGGACGCCCTGCGGGCGCTCGCAGCCGAGGCTCTGAAAAAGGGCACCGGAGCCCGCGCCCTCCGGGCCATGATCGAGCGGATCATGCTCGACATCATGTTCGATTCCCCGAGCCGCGACGACATCGCCGAGGTCACGATCAACCGCGCCGTCGTCGAAGGCAAACGCTCCCCCATCATTCGCAAGAAGCAGGAAAAAGACGCAGCCTGATCCGCCTCTGCTTCGTCGTCGTCACTGGCCCTTCAGCGCAGTGACCAGCTCGTCGATCTTCGAGGCCTGCAGGCCGATATCCTCGAAGCTCTGCATTTTTTTGATGTCCTCATCGGAAGGGAAGCTGGCCGGGTTGGCGCGCTGCGCGGGAGTGAGCAGCTCGCGCGCGGCAAGGTTCGGGTTCAGGTAGGGGTACGCATCGGAAATCTGCCGGCTGATATCCGGGCGCAGGATGAAGTTCATGAAAGCCTCTGCATTTTCGACATTCCGGGAATCCTTCGGGATGACCAGGCTGTCGACGAACAGGTGCGTCCCCTCCGCAGGCAGCATCCATTTGAACTTCTTGTCCGCGTTAAGCAAAAGTGCCGCTTCTCCGCCCCACACAATCCCGATCGCCGCATCGCCGTTCAACAAGGCGGTTTTCGGGCTGTCTGAATCATAAAGTTTCACCAGAGGTAGCCACCTGGAGACGAGCGGTTTCACTTTTGCCAGATTTGCATCGGTGGTCTGGTTGATGGGAGTGCCTTGGGCGAGAAATCCCCACGTCACGATTTCGCGTGGGTCGTCGAGGACCACAATCTTCTGCTTGTATCTGTCCTGGAACACATCGGCGTAGCCCCGGATGTCATCCTTCACGAGGTCGGTGTTGACGACGATGCCGACGGTTCCTGCCATGAACGGCACGCTGAACCGGTTGCCCGGATCGAACGGCAGGTTCAGGAACTGCGATACGATATTTTTGAGGTTGGGAATCTTCGCGCGGTCGAGCGGGTGGAGGAGGTTGTCCTTCACGAGTGCGCCGACGACATGCCCGCTGGGCTGGATGATGTCGTAGCTCACTCCCCCGGCTATGAGCTTCGCGAGCATTTCCTCGTTCGAAGCGTAGTTCTCGACCGAGACTTTGACGCCGGTTTCTTTCGCGAACTGGTCGATGACCGATCGAGGGATGTAATTCGACCAGCAGAAGATGTTGAGTTTGTCGCTTGCCGGGGAATTTTTCTCCTGGTTGGGAGTGGGGACGGGGGCTGATGAGGTTTTTGTTTCGGGGGTGACCGGTGGTGCCGGTGGTTTTCCGCATCCGGCCAACGTCAGCGCCGCGAACGCGGTCATCAGGGTGACGCCTTTCCTCATCGCGGGGAGTTCATGGAGTTGCTGGCTAGACCTTGCCGCAAATCGCAACCTTGAGGCCCAGCTCGTTCATGGCGGCGGCCTTCGCGTAAAGCGCGCGGCGGGCGCCGGATTTGCTCGGGGCATAGGCGACCTGGATGTGGTTGCTTTTATGGCGGGCCATCATCTGGTCGCGGGTTACTCCCTGAAGAACGGCGTGCATGATCGGCCACTGGGGAGTGGTCAGATTCCATCGGTCCTCGGTTTCAGCCTGCGGAAGTTCGACGACCTCGGCGAGACCGGTGTCGAATTGCAGCTTTCCATCGGCGACGAATACCCGGCTCCAGACCACCCAGCCCGGTTTGCTGATCCCCTTGAGGGTCCCGCCGCCGAGGCGGAAATACATTGAGGGCTGGCGTTCGCTGACAGTGCCGGCCCATCCACCGATAAAATGCTCTGGCGGCGCGGCGCCGCTGATGAGAAAGACCCAGACGTAGGCGTCAAGCTTGTCGTCGGTGTATTGGCGCCCCCAGCGCAGGTCGTGCAGCGTGTTTTCCGGCGGGTATCCGAGTTCCCGCCAGATCCGGTAGGTGACGAGCCCGTCGAGGCCGGCGCATTCATCGACCTCGTTGAAATGGGGGATCGCCTCCCCCGGGAAAAGCTCGCGCCCGTCTTCGGAGAAAACCGGCGGGCGGTCCACGTTGTTGAGCGTGCCCTCGACGAGGTCGGAGGCGGGGGCCAAGTCTTTGAGCCCCTGCTGGTATTGGATGCCGATCGTGGCGCAGCCGAACTCGTCGGCGATCCGCACGGCGGCGATATACATTTTGCACTGCTGGAGGACCTGGTGCTCGGTGAGGTCGTTCTCCTCGTTGCCGCCCAGCCGGAACTGGACGCCTTTTTCTTTATACCAGTTGAAGACCGCCCAAGCCTCGTCGTCGCGGACGGTGAGCATCCTGGCATACAGCGAGGATTGGCTCAGCCGTTCCTTAAAAACGCCGGTTTTGTGGATGAGTTCATCGGGAACGATGGCGTTGAACATACCCATGCAGCCTTCGTCGAAGACTCCCAGGATGGCTTTTTCGCGGCGGAGCTTGCGCGCGAATTTTTTTCCGAGCGCCGAGGAACTTTCCGGCACATCGGCCTTCTTAAATGGAACCACGTGCGATTCGTCATGCTTCACCCTCCCCTTTTTCAACCAGCGGCGCAGGCTGCCGAGAAAATATTCGTCGGTGAAATCCTCGCTCCAGAGCGTGCTGTATTTCACGCCGGCCTTGGTGAGCGAGCCATTGAGGTTGAGCATGCCCACGAGCCCCGGCCAAGTGCCGCTCCAGTTGGCGAGCGTGAGGATCGGGCCCTTATGCGAGATGAGGCCGGAAAGAACGTGATGGCTGTATTGCCAGACCGCCTCGGCGACAATGAGCGGGGCGTCCGGCGGGATGTCGCGGAAGACCGCCATCCCATATTTTTGGCTGTCGATAAAACCGTGCCCCTTCGACGGGTCGTAGGCGTGCGCGCGCTGGACCGACCAGCCTTCCTTTTCGAGCGCGGCCGTGATCTGCTTTTCCATCGAGGCTTGCGCCGCTTCACATTTTTGGTTCGCTGAGGCACGGAGGTCTCCGCTGGCAACAAGATATACGGTGTTCATAGCAGGGTGATAATCGGAACTGGATCCTAGCGGTTCTGCGTGCAAAATGGAACCGTATTCCTGCCATGTCATCCTTTTCCGTTTCTCCTGCGCTGCGTTCCTGGGTCGAGGTGGACCCCGGCGCTCTCGGCCACAATCTAGCCGTCGTCCGCCGCGCCATCGGACTGAAGCCGGAGATCCTTGCCGTCATCAAAGCGAACGCCTACGGGCACGGGACCGCGCAGGTCGCCAAGGCGCTTGCGCATGATGTGACGGTCTTTGGCGTGGCCAACCTCTCCGAGGCACAGGCAGTCTTGGCTGCGGATACAGGGCGCCAGATCATGCTCCTGAGCCCATGCCTTCCCTCGGAGCGGGAGGCGGCGGTGGCGGGCGGGTTCATTGTCACTGTTTCGAGCGCTGAAGAGGCGGAGAGCTTCGCGGCTTTTGGAAACCCCACGGTGAATTTCAAAATTGATACCGGAATGGGCCGCGTCGGGTTCGTCGGCGCGTCCGCAGCGCAAGAAATCGCACGGATCGCCGGCCGGGTGAATCTCCACAGCATCTCGACCCACCTGCCATGCGCGGATGAGGATGAACCGTTCACGCGGACCGAGCTCGATCATTTTTCCCGGATGGCCGTGGAGATCAGACAGCTGGCCCCCGGGGTAAAAATCCACTCGCTCAACAGCGCGGGCATCCTAAGGTATCCGGAGCATGCTGAAGACATCGTGCGAGCCGGGCTCGTGCTCTACGGAAGCTCGCCTCTCCCGGAGTTTCAGGACAATCTTCGTCCGGCACTTGCATGGAAAACACGTGTGACGCTCGTGAAGGACTTGCCGGAGGGAGCGGGCATCAGCTACGGCCGGACCTTCATCACCTCCCGCCCGACCCTCTCGGCTGTCCTCGCTGTCGGCTACGCGGACGGGTTTCCCCGCCAAGTCTCGGGAAAAGGTGCCGGCGTCCTGATCCGCGGGTCACGCTGCCCGTTGATGGGCCGGGTCACGATGGACCAGATCGTCGTGGACGTCACCGGGGCAGGAGATGACATCGGCCCCGGCGAAGAGGCGGTCATCATCGGCAGCCAGGGCCGCGAAACCATCACTGCCGCCGATCTCGCCGCCCAGGCCGACACGATCGCCTGGGATATTTTCACCGGCATCAAAGGTCGCGTCGCATGGATCTATCCCTAAGGTTTCCCGCGCGCTTCGCAGCTTTCCATAACGGTGGAAACCACTATATGTTTGGTATTAGGCCGCTTTGGCATAGTGCCGTTGCACAAACTCTGTAGCCTGCTGAAAGTCCGATTCCGATAACTTGCGCTTCGGGAGCACCAACGCTTGGATGGAAGAAACGTAGAGGAGTAACGCCTCAGGCGCTTCGACGCACTTCGTAATCGCCGATGCGCGATAGGTGGTCTCTCCTGACGGAGAGATGACATGCACTCTGTCGGGAAACAGCTCGATCTCGCGCAGGCCAAACATGCTGTCATTGTTGCCTTCCTTGAGGAATTGGTTGCTGCGTCGGATAACTCTGCGGTCGAACCAGCGCGGATACAGCATGAACCAAGCGGCCGAAAATACCGCGAAGAGGCCGAAATAGAGCAGGTCAAATCCGTGGCTCAGAAAGTGTGAGGTCATAATCAACAACGCCGCCACTGGAAAGAGAATCCGGGTGACGTTGCGCATACGGCGATAGATCGGAGACGCGCTGTAATGATACCGCTGGAACAAATTCCAGTCGTCGAGGTCAAAATCGTATGTGAGCTTCATTGTGGAGTGAGCGTCCTGGCGGCCTGCGCCGAGGCAAATTGGCCTGTCGCACAACGACAAGCGCGGAAGGATGTTGATAGCAACGTATTGTTCAGCATCGCTTTGGATCTAATGCAAGCCTGAAGCGTTTCGCTTGTCCTGCCAGACTCATGTAACCCAGTCGTGAATAAAATGATTCCAATTCCGGATCACACACGATGTCGATAGAATACATCCCAGAAAGTCGTGCTTCTAGCCTTCTAACGAGTTCACTGCCGACCCCCATTCTCTGATATTCAATTTTGACTTCAAGCAGCGAAATGAAGGCTGCAAATACGCCATCTGAAATGGCAGTCGCAAAACCGATAACTTCCCGCTTCTCTGCATCCCACGCCAAAACCACCGCATAGCTTCTCTCCAAAATCTCCTTAAACTTCGACGCCGAGGGCGGATTGGGCCATCCAACGAAAAAGCCGCACAATCCTTCGTCCGTAATGTTCTCCAGACTATGATGGTATTCGATCATTTTTCTGCTCAAAGCCCCGAAGGGACAGGGATTAGGTCGACTGGCTCGTTATGCCTGTTTTTTTAGTTTGAAAGCAACTGAATACGGTCTGCTTGTGGATTTTTGAAGCTCTCGTTCATTCAGTGCCAGATGTTGATCTCCTACTTGTTCATGCCAGTCATCGGCTACGCGGTTCCAGAAGGAACGTGTTTCCTGAATCTCGTTAGTGTTCATTTTTGGTTTTTACCTAACAGTAAAATTTGACAGCATGCTGCATTTGTCCGTAAAATGCAGCGTGTTGTATGACTCCGGCAAAGGCAACCCGGAGGTAAGGGATTCGCCTGTGGACATGCATGAACGCATTTTGCGTTCTGTGAGGACCTCAACAAGAAGATTTCCGCTCCGTCCTTGGTTGCGGCGGGATTCCGAGTTTGGAGTCATGTTTCCAAGCGGATCCTCCACCGGGTAGGTGGTCCAGCTGTTGCTGTCCGAGACTCTGATCCGCGAATTTACAAAAGCCCTTTGAGGAACGGGGCGGTGCGGCTGGATTTTGATTTGGCGATTTGTTCGGGTGTGCCCTCGGCGACGATCTTTCCGCCTTGGGCACCGGCATCGGGGCCGATGTCGATGACGTGGTCGGCCTCGGCGATGACGTCGAGGTGGTGTTCGATGACGACGACCGTTCCCCCTTCGTCCACGAGGCGGTGGAGGACGGCGATGAGCTGGGCGACGTCGTGGGCGTGGAGCCCGATCGTCGGCTCCTCGAGCACGTAGAGCGTGGACTTGCCGCGGCGGGTCGTCCGGACTTCCTCCGCGCGGGCGGTCGGGCGGCGGGCGAGCTGGGTGACGAGCTTGATCCGCTGGGCCTCACCGCCGCTGAGCGTCGGGCTCGGCTGGCCGAGTTGCAGGTAGCCGAGGCCGGTCTCGACAAGGAGGGCAAGCGGGCGCCTGATTTTCGGGTTCGCGGAGAAAAAATCTGCCGCCTGCTCGATCGTCATGTCCATGACATCCCCGATCGACTTGCCGTTGTATTCGACCTCGAGGGTGGCGGGGTTGTAGCGGCGTCCGAGGCAGTCCTGACAGGGCATGTAGCTCGGTGGGAGGAAATTCATTTCGAGCTTGATGACACCCTGGCCGAGGCAGGCCTCGCAGCGTCCCCCTTCGTTGTTGAAGGAAAACCGGCTGTTCGTGTATCCGCGCATCCGCGAGGCGGGGAGCGTCGCGAAGAGCGCCCGGATGTTATCGAGGACCTTGACGTAGGTGGCGGGCGTTGATCGCGAGGTCTTGCCGATCGGCGACTGATCGACTTCGAGCACTCCTCCCAGCGCCTCCAGCCCTTCGACGGATTTGCAGTGGTCGAACAATGTTTTGGATTTGGAGCGCGACAGCGCGTCGCGGACGACCGGTACAACGACGCCACGCAGGACCGTGCTCTTGCCGGAGCCGGAGACGCCGCTGATCGCTGTGAGGCGGTTGATCGGAATCCTCACATCTACATTTTCGACATTGTGGAGAGAGATCCCGCGAACCGTGAGCCACTCGCTGGCGGCAGGCCTCCGCGTTCCGCGCGAGGGATGCTTCGCCGGGGAGCGGAGGGACTGGCCGGTGAGCGACTGCGGGGAATCGATGATTTCTTGCAGCGTGCCCGATGCGACAATCTCGCCGCCGCGCCTTCCCGCACCGGGGCCGAGATCGAGGATCCGGTCCGCCCGTCGCATCGTTTCCTCGTCGTGCTCGACCACGACCAGCGAGTTGCCCTTTTTTGTGAGCACATCGAGTGCGTCGAGGAGGCGGGCGTTGTCGCGCGGGTGGAGCCCGATCGTCGGTTCGTCGAGGACGTAAAGAACGCCGCGCAGGTTCGAGCCGAGCTGGGCGGCGAGCCGGATCCGCTGGGCTTCTCCGCCGCTCAGGGTCTTGGCGCTGCGGTCGAGCGAGAGGTAGTCGAGGCCGACTTTGGCGAGGAACTTGAGGCGTTGCTGGATTTCCGAAACGACATCCTTCGCGATCCCGGCACGGGGGCCGGTGAATTTGAGCCCGTCGGTGAGTTCGAGGGAATCCGCGGCTGCGGCGCGGGTGAAATCGTTGATCGAATGGTCGCCGATGAGAACATTCGTGGCCGTCTCGTTGAGGCGGGATCCTTTGCAGACCGGGCACTGGCGGGGTTCGGTATCTTCCAGGCTTTCGTGGCGGCGCTCCTCGTCCAGCTCGGCTTCGAGTTGCGAATCGAACTCTTTTCCGGTGGCTCCGAGCTCGCTCCAGACTTCCCCGAATCCCCTGCAGTGCAGGCACCAGCCGTGCGGGGAGTTGAAGGAAAACAGCCGGGGGTCCAGCGGCTCGAAGGCCCGGCTGCACGACGGGCAGTTCATCTCCGTGCTGAGAACCGATGAGCGGCCCTTGGCGTCGGCGATGCGCGCCGTGCCGCGCCCGAGCGCGAGCGCCCGGCGGACCAGCTCGTCGGTGGCTTTGGAATCCGGTTTCGTCAGCTCCCCGACCAATGCGTCGATCGTGTGTTCCTTGAATCGCTCCAGCTTTTGGAAGCCTTCGACCGGCACGGGCTTGCCGTCCACGATCAGGGTCACGATTCCCTGCCTGGCAGCCGCGCGGGCGATGTCGGTGTGGAAACCTTTGCGGGCTTTGACAAGGTTCGCGAACACCTTCACGGTTCCCTTCGCGGCCAGCTTGTGGACTTCCTCCGCGATCGCGGTGGGCGTCCGGCTCTCGACCGGCACGTGGCAGTCCGGGCAATGCTGGGTGCCGAGCTTGGAAAAAAGGAGCCGCAGGAAATGGTAGATTTCCGTGACCGTGGCGACGGTGGATTTTCCGCCGCCGCGGGTGACGCGCTGTTCGATGGCGACGCTCGGGGGCAGGCCCTCGATCGAATCGACATCCGGTTTTTCCATCTGCTCGACGAACTGCCGCGCATAAGGGGACATGCTGTCGAGGAACCGTCGCTGGCCCTCCGCGAAAAGGATGTCGAACGCGAGGGTGGATTTTCCCGAGCCGCTGAGCCCGGTCACGACCACCATGCCGTTACGCGGGATATCGACCGAAAGGTTTTTCAGGTTGTGCTCGCGCGCTCCGCGCACGGCGATGACTCCGCTGTCCTTGCGCTCGACAAACGGTTTCGAGGGAGCGTCCGCAACGCGCGCGGGCCGGCCTTTGAGCAGTGGCTCCAGGAAGCGTCCGGTGTGGGAATCCGCACAGGCGGCGACCTGCTCGGGGGTTCCGGTGGCGATCACTTTTCCGCCGGCGTCGCCTCCTTCGGGGCCGAGGTCCACGACCCAGTCGGCGGATTTGACGACCTCGAGGTTGTGCTCGATCACGATCACGCTGTTGCCTTCGGCGACAAGGCGGTGAAAGACTTTCAGGAGCAGGGCGACATCGTCGAAATGCAGGCCGGTCGTCGGCTCGTCGAAAATCAGGAGCGCGCCGTCCTCGTGCTTCTGGATGAGATGGTGGACGAGCTTCAGCCGCTGGGACTCGCCGCCGCTCAGCGCGTTGACCGGCTGGCCGAGCCGCAGGTAATCGAGCCCGACCTCGGACAGGAGCCGGAGCGGGCGGGTGATCGTCCCCCGTGCGTCGAGGGGCTCGAAAAACTTGATCGCCTCGCCGGCCGTCATCTCGAGCACGTCGTGGATCGATTTTCCTTTGACCTTGATGGCGAGGACCGGCGCGCGAAAGCGTTTGCCCTCGCACTCCGGGCAGCGGAGGTAAAGGTCGCTGAGGAACTGCATTTCCACTTTCTCGAACCCCAGCCCGCCGCACCGCTCGCACCGGCCCTGGCCGGAATTGAACGAGAACGAACCCGGGGAAAACCCGCCGGCGAGCGCCTCGCGCGTCGTGCCGAACATCTCGCGGATCCCGTCGTAGGCGCCGAGGTAAACCGCCGGCGTGGACCGCGGGCTGCGGGCCAAGGGCGATTGATCGACCATCACCACATCCCCGATGTCCTCGTCCCCACGGATCGATTTCACAAACCCCGCCGCCTCGTCCTCGCCGGGCTCGTGCCCCGCGAGATGGCGGTGGAGGACGTCGCGGACGAGCGAGGTCTTGCCCGATCCGGAAACCCCGGTCACCGCGCACAGGACGCCGGTCGGAAATTTGACATCCATCCCGCGCAGGTTGTGGTGGCGGACGCCTCGGAGCTCGATGAACTTTTTCGGCTTGCGACGCTTCTTCGGGACCGGGATCGATTTCCGGCCGTCGAGGTAGTCGGACGTCAGCGAATCTATTTTGGAAAATTTCTCCGCAGGGCCGCTGTAGAGGAGCTTTCCTCCGTCCGCGCCGCGCCCTGGCCCGATGTCCACGAGGTGGTCGGCCGTCCGGATGACTGCCTCCTCGTGTTCGACCACAAGCAGGGTGTTTCCCTTGTCGCGGAGCCCACAGAGCACGTGGAGCAGGCGGCCGATGTCGCGCGGGTGCAGGCCTACGCTCGGCTCGTCCAATACGAAAAGAGTGTTCACCAGCGAGGCGCCGAGGCAGGTCGTGAGGTTGACGCGCTGGAGCTCCCCGCCGGAAAGCGAACGGGTCGGGCGATCGAGCGTCAGATACCCGAGCCCGACCTCCTTCAAATAATACAGGCGCGAAAGCACCTGCTCATGGACGAGATGCGCGCTGCTGTCCTGCTCCGGCAGCGCCATCGCGGAAAAAATCTCCGACAGCTCCGCGACCGATTTCGCGGCGACATCGGCGATCGTGAGATCCGCGGGCTCGATCCGGAAATTCAACGTCTCCGGCTGGAACCGGCCGCCATTGCAGGCCGGGCAAGGCTGGTAGCTGCGGTAGCGGCTGAGCAGCACGCGGACGTGCATTTTGTAGGTCTTCGATTCGAGCCAATCGAAGTAACCCTTCACCCCATACCAGTTGCCGTCGTCCCAAGCCTCCTTTGCGCTGCCTTTTCCCTCGCCGTTGATCACCCAGTCCTGGTCGGATTTCGGAAGCTCCTCGAACGGGCGCCGGACGTCCACGTCGTTGCGCCGGGCATGGCGCATCAGGTCATCTTGGCATTCGCGCGATTGCCCGCTCTGGAACGGCTTGACCACGCCCTCGGAGATCGAGAGCGCTCGGTCCGGCATCACCCGCTGGTAGTCGATGCCGATGATTCGGCCGAACCCGCGGCACTCCGGACACGCGCCCAGCGGGTTGTTGAAACTGAAGAGTCCCGGCGACGGCGGGCGGATATCGGTGTCGCAATGCGCGCAGTGCCAGCCCGAGGAAAACGGGTGGGATTCTTGCGCATCGGGAAGAATGATGGCGATCTTGTCGCTGCCTAGGCGCAGCGCATTCTCCACGGCCTCGGCGAGGCGCGTCCGCTCGGAACGGCCCACTTCGATGCGGTCCTGGACAACCGGAACCCGCGCGGGCAGACGCTTGAGGGCGGGAGCCTCGTCGGTGCGGATGATTTGGCCGTCGAGCCAGACGCGCAGGTAGCCTTGTTGCTGCAGAAACTGGAAAAAATCCGCAGGTTTGGTCCCCGTGGGGACCGGGACGCCGAACGTCACCAGAACGGTCGCGGCTTTGAAGCGGTTCAGCACCAGCTCAACGATCGAGTTCGCGGACTCGGGCCGGACCTCGCGCGCACACGACGGGCAGAACCCCTTTGCGATCCGCGGGAAGAGCAGCTTCAGGTAATCGTTGATCTCGGTGATCGTGCCGACCGTCGAGCGCGTGGTGCGGACATGGTTCGCCTGCTCGATGGCGATGGCCGGCGGGATCCCCTCGATCGAATCCACCAGAGGCTTGTCCATCCGGTCGAGGAATTGTCGGGTGTAGGGGCTGAACGTTTCGACATACCGCCGCTGGCCCTCGGCATAGACGGTGTCAAACGCCAGGCTCGACTTGCCGCAGCCGCTCGGCCCGGTGACGACGATCAACTGCCCGAGGGGCAGCTCCAGATCCATGCCGCGCAGGTTGTTCTGGCGCGCGCCGCGAATACGGATGGACTCCACCCGCGAAGATACGAGCGGTTTCAGAACTCAGCTCGCCTTTTTTGTGGATGCGCGAAGCTCGTCCGTGCGCAACAGCACCCGCTGGCGCATGATTTTTCCGGACTTAAACTTCACCGTCGCCCGCGCCGGAATGATCACATCTTTTTCCGGCTTGTGGGGATTGCGCCCAACGCGGGACTTCGTCAAGCGGACCTCGAAAACCCCGAAGTTTCTGAGCTCGACATCGCGGCCGGATGCCAAGGCATCGGTGATGAGATCGAGGGTTTGTTGGAGGACGGCAAACACCTGCTGCTGGATGATCCCGGTATCTTTGCTGATCTGCATCACGAGATCGCGTTTGGTGAGGTTGGCCATGATTTGAAAGATTGTGGTCAACCAATAAGCATCTTTCGCGCGGGTTCGCAACCTTCTTTGCTGGCAGCGAAGAAAAAAACCTCCGGAAACGGCAAAGCCAGCCTCCTCGCATCCAACGGGTTGCCGGACCGCAACGCGGGTGATCGGACCCCCTATTTGCGCGAAGAATAGAGCGCGACGAGGGCGGCGCCGATCGCCTGCGACAACTCGCCCAAACTCGCGGGGACGATTTTGATCCTCTGGCGCTGAAGCGGATACAGCCACGGTTCGGCGGCGGCGTGGATCGCGGCAAGGTAACGCGCCCGGAATTCCTCGGTGGTGGAATGCGGGTCGATGAGTCCCCCGCCGATCACGACATACGTCGCGTCGAGCGCGATGGAGAGGTTCGCGACATGGAGGCCGAGCGCCTTGGCCTGGATGTCGAAAATTTCGAGCGCGAGCAGGTCGCCTTTCTGGGCGAGCCCGCGCAGCGAAAGGGCCTTTTGTTTCGGGGCGAGCCCGGGTTTCGCGAGCTCGTGGTCGGGGTACTTCGGCAGCAGGTAGTCGAGAAACTGCGGAAGTCCGGAAATCGTGGTGTAGGCTTCGAAGCATCCCCAGGCGCGGCCGCATCCACAGGTGAATATCGGGAGGCCGAGCAGGTGGAGCGGCGCGGGCATGTGGCCGGCCTCCATCCCGCAAAAGGCGTCACCCTCGAGCGGAAGCCCGTTCGGGTCGATGTAAGCGGCACCAAGACCGGAACCCGGTGCCAGCATGATCACGCCGGCTTTTTTGTCTCCGCGGACCTGCGCGGCTTCCGCCACCCCGCCGTAGTTGCCGTCATTTCCCACGACAAGCGGGATGGGCCGCCCCGCCTGTTTTTCGAGGGCGCGCGAATACTCGGCGTGGAACTCCCACCCCGCGAACGAGGGTGGCAGGTTGGGCGTACGGTCCAGAACCCCGTAAGACTGGTAGGGCCCGGGGATCGCGAGCCCGACACCGCGGACCTGTCCCCAGACGAGCTTGTTCTCCGCGAGAAATTTTTCCACGCCGGCGACCCACCCCTCGATGACGACCGAGGTTCCGAGTTCGCTGTTTGTCGAGCTTTGGGCGAGGTGGAGGGAAACCGGTTTGCCGTCGGCATAGACGGCTCCGGTCTTGCAGGTGGTGGCCCCGCTGTCGGTGCCGATGAAGATGTCTTTCATAGGAGGATCACGCTAAAGCCATCTGCGCTCTCCTGGCGAGAATCTTTCTCGTCTTGTTGGGACGTGCACGCCCGCCTGACCTTACCGCTTGAAGTCTCCCGCTGCGGAGGCATCGACCAATGAAGGACGGAGGGGAGAGCAGGCCACGCCGTGGAGGATCCGCGAGGCGGCTGCGCGGCCCAGCCGGCGGTAATCGATCCGCAGGCGGATGTTCGGAGCGTGAAGAACTCCGGTGCCTTGCGTGCCAAAAAGAACCGGTCGCTGTTTGGCCGGCAGGAGCGAAATCCGATTCGCCAGTTCACCGGCGACGTTATCCTCAGGGCAGACGAGAAGGTCGCTCCTGCAAGCCAGCTTCCGCAAACTACAGTCATCGCAGGCGATCTCCGTGTAGTGGAATTCAGCCGGCGAGAAGGAGGCGAATGCCAGCCGCAGTTCGCGCAAGGCGATATCAATGGCCGGATCGCCCTCGAACGGGATGACGAGGGCGATTTTCTTCATTCCATGCTCCGTGGCAAAACCAGCTGCCATCTTCGCGCAGGCACTGTAGTCAGGCGAAAGGACCCCGGCATGGCGACCGGTGCCATGCAGCAGTTGGATCCGCTCTCCTCCATGCCATTTGGTTTTACCGAGCGCTTTCTCGGACCAAAGGTGATCGAACAGAAATCCGGCGCACCCTCTCGGAACCGCTGCCGCCAAGTTGGCGAGATCGGCAGCCTGGCTCCTCGGAGAAGCAAACTCAGGCGCGACGGCGGCAGCTTCCTGCCGGACGAGCGAACGCGAGGAGAGCAGGATGAGGGGGCTGGCATTTGCCGAACAGACTTCGGAAACGCCTTCAAGGATCTCCTGATAAAGGCGGCTCCAATTCCACATTTCGCGGCCGATGAAGCAAACGGAAGCGCCGCGCAGGGTGTTTCGCCGCGCGGAGACAGAAAAAAACTTTCCGGTCGGACTTTGCCAGACAAGCCCCTCGGCCGCCATATCCCTCAGCAGGCGGAAGATTGTTGAGGGATGCAGGTGGAATTTCCCTCCGAGCATCCCGAGTGGCTGAAGGCATGTGTTTTGCGGCAGGCTTTCTATCTGCTCAAGCAAGCCGGCGCGCGCCTCACGAGCGAGCAGGGTGGGTTTGCGGGGCATGACGACCTCGCTACCGGGCTGTCGTTCTATTTGCAATAAAAAACATCTTTGCACAAACGCCACAACCCGTGTGTATTTGGAGGATAACTCCTGAAGAACCTCTATATGGGCATGCTGTCGAGACATCCATGACATCACCAAAAGAACTGCAATTCGGGGTCATCGGTGCTGACCGGCGTGGACGGATCTCCTTGCTGGCGCATCGCCCGGATGACGAAATCCGCGTTGTCGCCGCCTGCTCGCTGTTCCCTGACCGGTTGGGTATCTATCGGGAAAAATGTGGAGATTCAGTTGTGCTGACAGACAACTATCGAGAATTGCTCGCCATCCCAGCGATTGATGCAGTTTTTATTTGTTCCCCTGATTTTCTTCACGAAGAGCACACGCTTGCTGCGCTGGAGGCAGGGAAGGATGTCTTCTTGGAGAAACCAATGGCAATCACCATTGAAGGCTGCGACCGGATCATCGAAAGGGCGCACCTGAACGGGCGCAAGCTCTACATCGGACACAATATGCGGTTCTTTCCGGTGATGCAGAAGATGCACGCCCTGATTCAGGAGGGGGTGATTGGGCAGGCGCAGGCCATTTGGTGCCGCCACTTCATCAGTTATGGTGGCGATGCGTATTTCAAGGACTGGCACTCGGAAAGAAAGAACACCACCGGCCTTCTCCTGCAAAAAGGAGCGCACGATTTGGATATTATCCATTGGCTGGGAGGCGCCCATACCGAACGGGTTGTAGGAATGGGCAAGCTGAGTGTTTACGACAAACTGCCACGGAGACATCCGGGGGATTCGCAGCCTTCAGTGGAATTCAACAGGGAAAACTGGCCACCCAGAAACACCGGGCAATACAGCCCTGCCATTGACGTGGAGGATCACAGCATGTTGCTATTGGAGTTAAGTAACGGCGTGCAAGCCTCCTATCTCCAGTGCCACTACACGCCAGACGATCAGCGGAACTTCACAGTCATCGGAACGGAAGGTCGGATCGAAAATTTCGGCGACCATTCGTCGGATGAATCCACTGCATCCGTCCATCTTTGGAACAAGCGCAGCGGCTATTCGAGGGAGGGGCATGTCGTCTTTGAAATTCCAAACATCGAGGGCAGTCATGGCGGCGCCGATCCGCAAATGGTGGAGGATTTTCTCAATTTTCTGCGCGGAAGCCCAACGATGAGTGCAACTCCGATCGATGCCCGCATGGCCGTGGCCGCCGGATATTGCGGCACGGAGTCCATCCGCAACGGCATAAAGTCTTACGACATTCCGCCCCCTTCGCCTCACCGCCTCATGCCCCGTTTCTGGTCGTGAACGCGGATGACTTTTATGGCATGGAGGCATTCTCCAGAATGGCCCAATTTCTCAAAAAAGCAGGAAGCAGTGAGCGTCTCGCGATGGGGATGGTGGCATGCCCGCTTCTGAACACCCATTCCGACCATGGAGCCGCGTCGCGAGGAGTTTGCGGGCCGACTCCGGAGAGCCTTCTCAAAAGCGTCGCGAAACACACGGGGATCATTCACGCAGGCGGACGCATACAAGGAATAGACGCGAGCCACCCCTCATGAACGCCAATCTCTCCGCCGTCTTTCAGAATTTTCGAATCCACGGCTCGTGCCAGGAAAGCCGCCGCCACGGCAATGGCCACATCAACGATACTTTTGTCGCGACTTTCAGCCAGGCGGGGACGCGGGTGCGCTATATTTTCCAGCGCATCAACGGCCGGATTTTCAAGAATCCGGAATCTCTGATGGATAATGTCCTCCGGGTGACCGCCGAAGCCCGGCGGCAGTTGATCAAGTCGGGGGTGCCGGACACCTCGCGGCGGGTGCTGAGTGTCATTCCCGCAACGGACGGAAATCCATTCTACAAAGATGAGGAAGGTTGTTATTGGAGGTGTTATCCGTTCATCGAGGGGGCAAGAACTTACGATATCATCCAGAACACCCGCCAGGCCTATGAAGCGGCCCGGGCTTTCGGTGAGTTTCAAAAACTTGTCGCCGGGCTGGAGGGTCCCCGACTCCATGAAACGATCCCGAATTTCCACAACACGCGCCGCCGGTTTGAACGGCTCAAGGAAGTGGTTGCGGCCGACGCGCAGGGACGGCTGGCCTCCGCGGCACCGGAGTGGAAATTCATTTGCGAGCGGGAGCGCGCGACCGATGTCCTGCCCAACTTGCAGGCCGAGGGGCGGATCCCCGAGCGTGTGACCCACAACGACACGAAGCTCAACAACGTCATGATCGACGATGCGACGGAGACTGGCATTTGCGTGGTTGATCTGGACACCGTGATGCCAGGGCTCGCCCTTTACGACTTCGGGGACATGGTGCGGACGGCAACCAGCCCGGCCGCAGAGGACGAGACCGATCTGTCCAAAGTCCGCATGCAGATGCCGATGTTCGAGGCCTTGGTTCGCGGCTATCTCTCAACCGCCGGAAATTTCCTCAACGACGATGAAAAATCCCATCTCGTATTTTCTGGAAAATTGATCGCGCTGGAAATCGCGATTCGTTTTCTCACCGACCATTTGGAAGGAGACGTCTATTTCAAGACCGGACGCCCCAACCACAACCTCGACCGTTGCCGGACTCAACTGGAGCTGGTAAAGAGTATCGAGGCGCAGGAAGAAGCGATGAATGCTTTTGTTCGGGAGATCATAAAATGAAAGTTCTTGTTACCGGCGGCAGCGGATTCATCGGCGGCCACGTCGTCGAACATTATCAGGATCGAGCGGAAGTCATTGTCTTGGACGATCTGCGCACTGGGCACCGGAAAAACCTCGATGGTTTGAAGTGCCGGTTTGTCGAGGGCTCTATTCTGGACCGCGCCCTTGTAGATGAGGTCATGGATGGGGTGGATTACGTGATCCACCTAGCCGCGCTGGTCAGCGTGCCCGAATCCATTTCCCTGCCTGGGGAAACTGTGAACATCAATGTTCACGGGCTTCTCAACGTCCTCGAATCCGCACGGGGCCATGGGGTGAAGAAGCTATGCTTCGCGAGCTCCGCCGCGGTTTACGGCGAAAATCCGGTCCAGCCAAAAGTGGAAACGATGGCCCCTGATCCCAGGAGCCCGTATGCGATTACCAAGCTCGACGGGGAATATTATTGCGGGCTCTACACCGGCGAAGGGTGGCTGCCCACCGCCTGCCTTCGCTTCTTCAACGTCTTTGGTCCCCGGCAGGACCCGAACAGCGCCTATGCGGCGGCAGTTCCTATCTTTTTGCATCGCGCCAAGAACAACGAACCGATCACGATCTACGGCGACGGAGGCCAGACGCGCGACTTTATTTACGTGAAGGATATCGTAGGAGCGCTTGCTTTCGCGGCCGGAACACCGGAGGTGCAAGGGGTCTTCAACGCCGGTTACGGATCGGCATTAACGATTCACGAACTGGTCCAGAAAATCCTCGAACTCACCGGATCCCATTCCGAAATCCGACATGAGCCGGTCCGCGCCGGTGACATCCGCCACTCCACGTCGGATGCTTCGAAACTGCGGGCGGCGGGGTGGAAGCCGCTTTTCGATGTGCCGGGCGGACTTGAAGAACTCATTGGCTCCTCAATCCCTTCGAGTGTCCCATGAGACACCGCCCTCGCCTTGATCCGGATTTTGTCCCGGCCGTTCTCTGGAACAGAAACTACGCTGCAAACGTGGCAAAAACCCCCGGCTCAAAACCGCTGGCCATCAGCTTGGAGCGGGGGGACTCCACGGTGTCGGTCTATCGGACAAACGTGCTGCCGCAGACCGCGGAAAACAGCGCCCTGAACATCCGTTACGTCGAGCGCCTGCTGAAATTTCTCCTCTGGCAGCGCGGCGGATACCGTGTGCTGATCGCCGGAGCGCCGGACATCGCGCGGCAGATCCAGACGATGTGCTCGCCGGGCGGCGAGTGGGCATTCGACCACGATTTTATGGGGTGCAAAGTCTATGGGCGTCCGATGGAGGTTGAGGCTTGCGAGGAGGTGCCGGAGCCGAGGGATGCGCCCGTCCCGCTCGGGCGAAATCTCGACGGCTGCCGCATCGGGTTTGACCTCGGGGGAAGCGACCGGAAGTGCGCGGCGCTACTGGATGGCAAAGTCGTCTTTTCGGAGGAGGTCCGGTGGGATCCGTATTTCCAGAGCGACCCGCAATACCACTACGATGGGATCCGGGAAACCCTGCGGCGCGCGGCGGAGCATCTGCCGAGGGTGGATGCCATCGGCGGCAGCGCGGCCGGGGTCTATGTGAACAACGAGGTGCGCGTCGCGTCGCTTTTCCGCGGGGTTTCGGAGGACGACTTCGAGAAGCGTGTGAGAAGGATTTTTTTCGACCTGCAGAAGGAATGGGGAGGCATTCCTTTCGAGGTGGTGAACGACGGCGAGGTGACCGCACTCGCGGGATCGATGGCGATGAACGACAATGCCGTCCTCGGGATCTCGCTCGGCACGAGTCTGGCTGCCGGCTACGTGGACCCCGACGGGCACATCCGCCCGTGGCTCAACGAGCTGGCGTTCGCACCGGTGGACTACCGCGAGAACGCTCCGGCCGACGAATGGTCCGGCGACGCGGGTTGCGGCGTGCAATACTTCTCGCAGCAGGGAGTCGCCCGGCTGGCGCCGCTCGCTGGCATCGAGCTGCCTGCGGAAATGCCGTTCGCCGAACAGCTCGTCGAGGTTCAGAAGCTCATGGCCGAAGGTGATCCCAAGGCGCGGGCGATCTACGAGACAATCGGAACCTATTTCGGCTACGCGGTCGCCCACTACGCGGACTTTTACGAAATCCGGAACCTCCTCATCCTCGGCCGGGTCACCTCGGGCGAGGGCGGCGGGGTCATTCTCGAAAAGGCCTCCGCTGTTCTCCGCGACGAATTTCCCGAGCTTGCCATCCGGCTCCGCACTCCCGACGAAAAAGACAAACGGCACGGCCAGGCGGTCGCGGCCGCGAGCCTTCCAAAACTCAATTGACTTATGAAATTCCACAACGCCCACGCCCGACTCTTTGTGCCCGATCAGGCACCCGAACCCCTCGGTAGGATCACACACCTAGGAATCGGCGCGCATCAGGACGACCTCGAGTTCATGGCGTTCCACGGCATCCTCACCTGCTTCCGCAGCCGGGAGAAATGGTTTGGCGGCGTCACCTGCACGGACGGTGCCGGGAGTTCACGTGCCGGGGACTACGCGGATTTCAGCGACGGAAAAATGCAGCAGGTGCGGATCCAGGAGCAGGAGGCGGCGGCCGTGGTCGGAAATTACGGGGCCATGATCCAGCTCGGCTACCCGAGCAGCGCCGTGAAGAGCCCGTCGGCTCACTCGCTGAAGAACGACCTCCTGCAAATCCTCACCGCAACCCGCCCGGATGTCGTCTATACCCACAACCCGGCGGACAAGCATGACACCCACATCGGAGTCTTTGCCTCCGCGATCCAGGCCCTGCGGGAAATGCCGGCTGCTCACAGGCCGAAAGCCGTTTACGGCTGCGAGGGCTGGCGAGGGCTGGACTGGATGCCGGACAAAGAAAAGGTGGTCCACAATGTCGCCGCGCATGAGAATCTGGCGGCGGCCCTGAACGGGGTTTTTGATTCCCAAATCGCGGGAGGCAAGCGCTATGATCTCGCTACCCTTGGCCGAAGGCGCGCGAACGCGACATTCTTCGAATCCCACGCCGTGGACAAATGCGAGAGCGTCGCCTTAGCCATGGACCTCACCCCGCTCGTTGCCGACCCATCGCTCGACATCGTTGAATACGTGCTCGGGTTCATCCATCGCTTCGAGGCCGACGTCCGCAACAAGCTCACCAAACGCCTCGGCTGAACCACACCATGGAAATTATCATCACTCCCGACCCCGCCGCCGCCTCACGCGAAGCCGCGCGGTTTCTCGCCGCGCTCATCCGGAAAAAGCCGGGAGCCGTCCTCGGCCTCGCGACCGGCGGCACCCCGGTCCCGCTCTACCGCGAACTGGCCCGCATGCACCGCGAGGAAGGGCTCGATTTCTCGGGCTGCACCAGCTTCAACCTCGACGAATACGTGGGCCTCGGTGCGGACCATCCCGCGTCCTATCGGCGGTTCATGCAGGAGAATTTGTTCTCTTTGATCAATCTGCAGGCCGACCGGATCCACATCCCGGACGGCTTGGCCCCGGATATCCCGGCCCATTGCGCCGCCTACGAAAAAAGCATTACGGACTCGGGCGGCATCGACGCTCAGGTGCTCGGCATCGGCAGCGACGGGCATGTCGGGTTCAACGAGCCGACCTCGTCGCTCGCCTCGCGGACCCGCATCAAAACGCTCACCCGGCGCACCCGGTCCGACAACGCCCATTTCTTCGAATCAGAAAGCGATGTCCCCCATCACGTGATCACGATGGGCATCGGCACGATCATGGAGGCAAGAGCGGTTCTTCTCCTGGCCTTCGGAGAAAATAAGGCCGAAGCGGTCGCGGGTGCCGTGGAAGGCCCGATCACGGCCAGCAACCCCGCCTCAATCCTCCAGATGCACCCGCAGGCGAAACTCTACCTCGACGAGCAGTCCGCCTCCAAACTCGCGAGGCGCGATTACTACCGCTGGGTATTCGACCACAAGCCCGGCTGGCAGCGCGATCGATGATATCCCGAGCAAATCGGGGCAAAGGTTTTTGCGGGTTTCCGCCGAATGCCGACAAACAACCAGAGCCAGTCAACAATCCTTGGCCGTCCCCTGATCCCTTGACCCCATTGCGAGCTTGTTTTTCAGCTCTCTGTCGTCTAGCTTTACGGGTGGCAACACCGTCGAGTGCGGACCGCTCCCGGAGCCGGTTATCGCCAGCAATCGTCCTGAAGCGCTTTGTTGGCGCGCCTGTTGGCGTCTTGCGGTCGAAAACCAGCAAGGTGTGCACCGCAGTTTTCACGATGCTTATTGCCATCGCCGGAGCCGCGGTCGCCCAGGATCAAACCATTTACGACGATGACTTGCAGAACGGATGGGTGGATTGGAGCTGGGCGACGGTTAACCTTGCAAACACCAGCCCGGTTCATGGCGGCACGACGTCGGTCCGCGTCGTTGATCCCACAACGACTTGGGAGGCTCTCTACCTGCATCATGCCGGTTTCGACAGTTCCCCCTACCAAAGCCTGAGTTTTTGGGTTTACCCGACTCAGTCCGGGAGCAATCAATTGCAGGTCTGGGCGACACTCGGCGGGACGATGCAGACCGCGGTCTCTCTCTCTTTCACGACAGAACAGGTCAACTCGTGGCAGCACGTCGTCCTCCCGCTGGAAAGTCTCGGCGTGGCAAACAAGGCGAATTTCGACGGTTTTTTGATGATGAACTCCACCGGTGCCGCGATGACGTTCTACGTGGACGACATCGCGTTGACCGTCGTGCCACCGCCGAATCCGGTGATGGTCACGGTGAGTCCGCAAAGCGTCGTTAGGACGATTGACAACCGCATCTATGGCCTCAACGCGACGATTTGGGACGGTCTGTTTTCCAGCGTGGCGAGCGGGACTCTGCTTTCCGCCATGAACACCCAGGCAATCCGTATTCCGGGCGGCAGCGAAGCAGACAACTACGACTGGCAGACGGGTCGCAGCGTTTTCAAGGAAAGTTCGTATCAGTGGCCGACCGATGCCGCGATGTTTGCGCAGAGGATTGAAGCCAGCGGCGCGCAAGCCTACGTGACGGTCAATTACGGGAGCGGCACCCCGGAGCAAGCCGCCGCCTGGGTTGCCTATTACAATGGTGGCACGACCTCGGGGATTTCGCTCGGCGTGGATTCCAAAGGGCGCGACTGGAAGACGGTGGGATACTGGGCCGCTATTCGGGCTTCCACGCCGCTGGCCGTGGACGATGGATACAATTTCCTGCGAATCTCGCATCCGGCGCCATTTGGATTCAAGTATTGGGAGCTGGGCAACGAATGCTACGGGGGCTGGGAATACGACCAGCACGGCGTGGCCGGGAGCGGTTTGAGCGGAACGGCACAAGACCCTTACACCTACGCCCTGGCATTTCAGGCCTTTTCCAACAAGATGCTTGCCGTCGATCCCACAATCCACCTTGGAGCCGTGGGGATTTCGGGGGAGGACGCCTATGGGAATGGCTCGCATGCCGTGCCGAATCCGAACGAAAGCAATTCTCTGCACAGCGGATGGACGCCGGTGGTTCTTGCGACACTCAAGTCCCTCGGCATAGCCCCGCATTTCCTGATCTGTCACAGCTACCCTCAAGAACCTGGGGCCGAAAGCGATCCCATTCTATTGCAATCCAGTTCTGAGATAGCGACTGCCGCAGCCATTTTGCGAAAAATGATCACGGATTACGTCGGTGGCGCCATGGGCGACCATGTGGAGCTTGCGATGACCGAATTCAATTCCGTGAGCTTCAATCCCGGCAAACAATCCACGAGCCTGGTGAACGGGCTTTTTTTTGCAGATGCCGTCGGGCAGCTTGCGGGCACCGAGTTCAATGCCTGCCTGTGGTGGAATTTTCGAGACGGTTCCGAAACTTGGAATAGCAACCGCGCCTCCCTGTATGGCTGGAGAGCTTTCGGCGATTACGGGCTGGTGGCCAGCGGGGACCGCGGCGACACACCTCTCAACACCCCGTATCCGACATTTTATGCCGCTGAACTGCTCGCGCACTGGGGGCGTGGAGGCGACCGGGTGGTCGGTGCCGCCAGCAACTATCCCCTGCTTTCGACCTACGCTGCCAAGCTTTCCAACGGCAACATCACGGTTCTGTTTGTGAACAAGCACCCCTCAGCGGACATCACCGCCCAAATCACGCTGACCGGGTTTACGGCGGGCACGAATGCGGGCCTGTTCTACGCTTACGGCAAGCCGAACGACAGCGGTCTCACCGGGCTGACCTCAGGGACCTTCACGAACGCAGCGCAGACGTTCCCCTACACATTCCCCGCGTATTCCATGACGGTGCTGGTGGTCAAAGGACAATACCAGGGATGGCGCGAACAACAGTTTACTACTGCGGCCGAGTTGAGCGACCCGAATATCAGCGGCGACTCCGCCGACCCGGCGGGCGATGGCATCCCGAACCTGATGAAATATGCGCTTGGCCTCGCGGCAAAGACTTGCTCCGTGGCGGGCCTGCCGGTGGCCGGGACGCAAACAGCCGGCGGCAAGACTTACCTGACGCTGACATTCGCAAAAATCCGGGCGCTTACAGACATCACCTACACGGTTCAGGTATCGGGTGACCTGCAAACATGGAACTCCGGTTCGTCATATACCGCGCGAATGGACGACGGCAGCTCCGACCAGGCGGTCTATCGCGATCTCGCAGCAATTCAGGATAGTTCGCAACGATTCATCCGGCTGATGGTCACCCGCCCATAGAGATGCCGCAACGCGGGATAATGAATTACTCAAAGATCGTCAGATTTTTTTGACCCCATTCATTCCAGTGTTTCAACGGGAAAACACCAGAAAGGCAAGGCCCGCATTTCGGATAGGATTTTTGGGCCGGGTTGACCGGACGGCAAAGTTGTGCTCTTGTGGCAAAAATGCGATCCAATCTATCGTTATTAAATGGAGCCCATGAACATGTCGCCGCAGACGCGGAGTCGCTGTGGCTGAAGGCTTCGGCCGTGTGATGGCTTACGGAGAATCGCCCGCAAAAAGCACCCCATTCCATGAGTTCTGAATCCGCCGAGACCAAGCCCCCGAGCGTCAATGAATCTCTGAAGAGCGAGTCGCACTTTCTGCGTGGGGAGATCGCGCGAGACCTGGCCGACACCTCCACCGGTGGGATCACGGAGGCGAGCAACCAACTCGCCAAATTCCATGGCATGTATATCCAGGACGACCGGGATTTGCGCAACGCCCTGAAGAGGGAGGGCAAAGAAAAAGCCTTCGGCTTCATGGTCCGCGTGCGGCTTCCAGGCGGCCGTGCTACCGCGCGGCAATGGCTGGCGCTCGACCGGCTGGCGGACCAGGCGGCGTCGCCGTCGCTCCGGCTCACGACCAGGCAGACGTTTCAGTTTCACGGGGTTTTGAAAGGCGATGTGAAGAGGATCGTCAAAGGCATGCACGAGGTTCTGCTCGATTCGATTGCGGCGTGCGGCGACGTGAACCGCAACGTGATGGCCCCGCCGAATCCCGAGCGCTCCCCGTTGCTCCGGCAGGTTTACGACGACGCGCTGGCGTGGAGCCAGTTCGCGCTGCCGAAGAGCCGCGCGTATCACGAAATTTTTCTCGACGAGGAACTGGTGGCCGGAGGGGAGCCGGAGAGCGAGCCAATGTACGGGCCCACCTACCTGCCCCGGAAGTTCAAGGTCGGATTCGCTCTGCCGCCTTCGAATGACGTGGACGTTTTTTCCCAGGATCTCGGATTCATCGCGATCGAGGAGGGCGGCTGCTTGGCCGGCTACAACGTGGCCGCCGGCGGAGGGATGGGCATGAGCCACGGCAACGCCGAAACGTTTCCGCGTCTTGCCGACGTTCTGGGCTTTATCCCCGCCGACAAAGTCAACGCCATCGCGCTGGCCGTCCTCGAGACGCAGCGCGACTACGGCGATCGCACCAACCGCAAGCACGCCCGTCTCAAATACACGATTGAAGACCGCGGAGTCGCCTGGTTCAAGGCAGAGGTCGAAAAGCGCTCCGACGTCGCTTTCGGCCCGGTTCGCCCGTTCCGGTTCACAACGATTTCTGATCCGCTCGGTTGGCACGAATGCGCCGACGGCACCTGGTTCTACGGCCTGCACATTCTCAGCGGACGGATCAAAGACGTCGCCGGCTGCCCGCTGAAAACCGCCCTGCGCGAGATTGCTGGCGTGCATGGCGGCGACTTCCGCCTGACCCCTTCGCAAAACCTCAGCATCTCCGGCGTGTCTCCGGAGCAGAAATCCACAATCGAGGGCATCCTTGCGCGGCACGGGATCGCGGACGGCATCCACCGGTCGGGACTGCGCCTCAACGCACTTTCCTGCGTCGCCCTGCCGACTTGTGGACTGGCTCTTGCCGAGAGCGAGCGCGCGATGCCGGAGATCCTCGAAAAATTCGAAACTGTTCTGGAGGAAGCCGGACTGAAAGACGACGCGATCAGTATCCGCGTGACCGGTTGCCCGAACGGGTGTGCCCGTCCCTACCTCGGCGAGATCGGACTGGTCGGCAAAGCGCCAAACAAATACGCGCTCTATCTCGGCGCCAGCCACAACGGAACCCGGCTCAACCGCCTGGCCTCGCCGAGCCTCAGCGTCGACGATGCGGTGGATTTCCTCAAACCGGTCATCAGGCGCTACGCCGCCGAGCGCAAAGACGGCGAGGGCTTCGGCGATTTTTGCGACCGCACGATCCTGCCAAAAGATGCCACCTTTCACAGCGTTGGAACTCCAGCCTGACCCGCCCATGAGCCCCGACGAAATCGCCCATTGGAACTCGGAACTCCGCGACAAGCCCCCGCTCGAAATCACCCGCTGGGCGGTCGCGCGGTCGGTCGGTCGCGCTATCGTCTCGACGAATTTCCGCCCCTACGAGGCTGTGGTCCTGCACCTCGCGACACGTGCGCAGCCGGACATTCCGGTCCTCTGGGTGGACCATGGCTACAACCGGACGGCGACCTACCTCCACGCCGAACAACTCCGGGAGCTGCTCAGCCTCGATATCCGCGCCTACCTGCCGCGTCTCACCGCAGCCCACCGGGATGCGGTGGACGGACCGATCCCCGACACCGGCGACGAAGAGGGACTGAAAAAGTTCAGCACACGGATGAAGCTCGAACCGTTCCAAAGGGGAATGAAAGAACTGGCACCGACGGTCTGGATCACCGCCCTGCGCCGGGTCCAGAACCCGAACCGCGCCGAACTCGACATCGTCTCTGCCGATGCCAATTTCGGGAGCTTGAAAATCAGCCCGGTTTTCTATCTTGAGGATAAGGAAATGGAGGCTTACCTCGCGGAGCACAGCCTGCCCAACGAGTGGGACTATTTCGATCCCGCCAAGGCGGACGAGAAGCGCGAGTGCGGCCTGCATGCGACGTGGGGCGGCCATGCAGTCAGGGATTGAACCGGCGCTCCTGCCTTCTTAACATTACATTTTCATGACCAGCTATTTCCTCGACCACCTTCAATACCTCGAAACCGAAGCCATCCACGTGATGCGCGAGGTCGCGGCGGAATTCGAGCGGCCGGCGTTGCTTTTCTCGGGAGGGAAGGATTCGATCTGCCTGCTCCGGCTGGCGGAAAAGGCGTTCCGGCCGTCGGAGATTCCGATGCCGCTGCTCAACATCGATACCGGCCACCACTTCCCGGAGCTGAACGAGTTCCGGGACCGCCGCGCGAAAGAGCTGCGCGCAAAACTGATCGTGCGCAAAGTCGAGGACGCGATCGCCAAGGGGATCGCCGTGCAGGCTCCGGGACAAATCAGCCGGAACCACCTCCAGATTCCGACCCTGCTTGCCGCGATCGAGGAATTCCGGTTCGACTGCTGCATTGGCGGCGCGCGCCGGGACGAGGAAAAAGCCCGCGCCAAGGAACGGTTCTTCAGCTTCCGCGACGGATTCGGCCAGTGGGACCCAAAAAACCAGCGCCCGGAAATCTGGAACCTCTACAACGCCCGCATCAACCCCGGCGAAAACATGCGCGTCTTCCCGCTGAGCAACTGGACGGAAATGGACGTGTGGGAATATATCCGGAAGGAGAACCTCGAGGTCCCAAAAATCTATTTCAGCCATACGCGGCGCTGCGTGCGCCGGCACGGCCAGTGGCTGCCGGTCAATGACCTTGTCCCGATCAAGCCGGGCGAGCAGGTCGAGGAACTCGTCGTCCGCGTGCGCACGATCGGTGATATCATCAGTACCGGCTGCGTCGAATCGCCCGCCGAAAGTGTGGATGACATCATCGCGGAAACCGCCGTCGCACGGGTCACCGAGCGCGGGTCGCGGGCGGACGACAAAGCGTCCGAGGCTGCCATGGAGGACCGGAAAAAAGCCGGGTATTTCTAATGTCGATTCCACTTCACCATCCGGTCGATCTTCTCCGGTTCAACACCTGCGGGTCCGTGGACGATGGCAAGTCCACGCTCATCGGCCGGCTGCTTTACGATTCCAAATCCCTCATGGACGACCAGGTCGAGGCGCTCGAGCGCTCGGCGGACCTGACCGGAGGCGGCCAGATCAACCTCGCCAACCTGACCGACGGTCTCCGCGCCGAGCGCGAGCAGGGGATCACGATCGACGTGGCCTACCGGTATTTCGCCACGCCCCGGAGGAAATTTATCATCGCCGACACCCCCGGCCACGTCCAATACACACGGAACATGGTGACCGGCGCTTCCTCGGCCAACCTTTCTGTCGTCCTCGTGGACGCGCGCCTCGGGATCATCGAGCAAAGCCGCCGGCATTCCTGCATCGCCTCTCTGCTCCGGATTCCCCACCTCGTCGTCGCCATCAACAAGATGGATCTCGTCGGTTACAGCGAGGAGCGGTTCATGGAAATTCGCGACCAGTTCGAGGAGTTCCTGCCCCGCCTCACCCTGCGGGATGTGAAGTGCATTCCGGTCAGTGCGCTCGATGGCGACAATGTGGTGGACCCGTCCACAAAAATGCCGTGGTATTCCGGCCCGACCCTGCTGAGTCACTTGGAAGACGTGCATATCGGCAGCGATTGGAACCTGCGGGCGTTTCGCCTGCCCGTGCAATGGGTCAACCGCCCGAACAATCCGTCGGATCCCGCTCTGCACGATTTTCGCGGGCTCAGCGGGCAGATCGCCGGGGGGATCGTCCGGGTCGGCCAGGAGGTGATGGTGCTGCCCAGCGGCTTCTCCAGCGTCGTGAAGGAAATACTGACCCCGGAAGGCAGCGTCACGGAGGCGTTTGCGCCGCAGTCGGTGACGGTCGTGCTAGAGCATGATATCGACGTGAGCCGGGGCGACATGCTCGTGGATCCCGAGATGCTGCCAGGGTCCAGCACAGAACTTCACGCGAAAATCTGCTGGCTTCATCCGCGCCCGCTGCAACGCGGAAAAAAATACCTACTCAAGCACACCACGCAGACGGTCCAGGCGGCGGTCACCACGATCGAGCACAGGATCAACATCTCAAACCTGAGACCCGAAAGCGGAGTCGAGGAGCTTGCCATGAACGACATCGGCGAAGTCCGCCTGACCACATCGTCGCCGATCGTTTACGACGGATATGCGGCGAACCGCCTCACGGGCTCGTTCATCCTCATCGAGCCAGGCACGAACGCCACCGTCGGTGCAGGAATGCTCCCCCATCCGACCGAGGTCGCAAGACCGGAATACAAGGACTTTTCCATCTGAAATTTCCCGGCGATGCCCGGGTAGATCCGATGCAGAAAACCTTTCATCCCACATCCGTCCAAAAAATCGGCGGCGAGCTGGCGATCGCATGGAGCGACGGGCTCGAGTCGTATCTTCCGCTGGAAGCCCTGAGAAGAAAGTGCCCGTGCGCCGCCTGCGCGGGTGAGCCGGATGTCACGGGCCATGTCATCAAGCCGGCGCAGAATCTCGGCGCGGGAAGCTTCGAACTCTCGGGCTGGCAAACCGTCGGCGGCTACGCCATCCAGCCGCGCTGGGGAGACGGGCACGACTCAGGGCTTTTTTCCTACGCCCTGCTCCGGTCGCTCGGTGCCTGACCCGGACCTCCTGGTCGGGCGCGTCCGCCCGAAGAACGGTTTGACCTGACGCGCCGCGCCTGTAACATCCCCACCTCCCCGACAAAAACACCGAAAGAAACAACATTACTGTGAGCGACAAAGCACCTTGGATCACATTTCGCCCGGAGCTGCGCGTGCTGGACTGCACGATTCGCGACGGCGGACTCATGAACAACTCCCGGTTTTCCGACGAGGAGGTCCACGCGGTTTACCGGACCTGCATCGAGGCCGGGATCGACTATATGGAGATCGGATATAAAAACTCGCACGAGGCGTTTCCTAAATCCGAATTCGGCCCGTGGCGGCACTGCGACGAGGAGGATTTGCGGCGCGTTGTCGGCGACCACGCATTTGAAAAAACCGGCCTGCGGCTCGCCGTGATGGCGGACGCCGGCGGCAAGTGCGACTGGCAGCACGGGATCCTGCCGGCCGACCAGAGTGTGCTCGATATGATCCGCGTGGCCTGCTACGCGAACCAGATTTCGGAAGCGGTGGAAATGGTCCACCATTGCCACGAGCTCGGCTACGAGACGACCCTCAACATCATGGCCATCTCGACCGTCCACGATGTCGAAATCGACCAGGTGCTCGACATCGCGCGTGAAACCCCGGCGGGAACGGTCGTCGTCGTGGATAGCAACGGTGCCCTCTACCGCGAGCAGATCGACCACCTCGTCAACAAATACCGCAAGGCCCTCGAAGGAACGGGAAAAGATGTTGGCATCCACGCCCACAACAACCTCCAGCTCGCGTTTGCCAACACCATCGAAGCCATCATTCTCGGCTGCAACCGCGTCGATGCCACCATGATGGGGCTCGGCCGCGGCGCTGGAAACTGCCCGATGGAAATCCTCCTCAGCTTCCTCAGGAACCCGAAATTCAAGCTCCGCCCGGTCCTGGATCTGATCCAGAAGACAATCATGCCCATGAAGCAACGCTTCGACTGGGGCCCGAACATCCCTTATATGATCACCGGCGCTCTCAATGCCCACCCCCGCAGCGCGATGGCCTTTTGCGAGGCCGAGAAAGACGGCGACATCGTTGCCTACTACGACAAGATGCTCAACGAGGGCTGAGCCCGCTATTTTTTTCTGGCGGTGGCGCACCGCTCGAGGGCGGCACGCAGGGTGTCGGTGCGGATCGGCTTGCTGAGGTAGTCGTTCATCCCCGCGATGCGGCAGCGCATGGGGTCCTCGGGCATGGCATCGGCGGTCAGGGCGGTAATCCACACCGTATCCCCCCGCCTGCGAAGCGCGGCGGTGGCCTCGTATCCGTCCATCTCGGGCATCTGAATATCCATCAGGACGATGTCGTAGGACTCCGCCGCCAAGCGATCCAGACACTGCCTGCCGTTCTCCGCAACCCCGGGCGTGTAGCCCAGCCGTTTGAGAATCTGGAGCACCACCCTGCGGTTGATCTCGTTGTCCTCGGCGACGAGGATTTTCAAAGGAAACTTTGCTGCCAGGGTGTCGTCAAGAAGCCCGGCCGGCTGCGGTTCGGGAGCGGTGGGCATCCGGGAAAACAGGCTTCGAAGCACTTGGAGCAGTGCCGCCATCCTGACCGGCTTGCTCAGTGATCCCTGCATTTCCACGCCCGGAAGCTCTCCGGTTCGGGTGAGCGAGGGAATGGTCAGCCCAACGACTTTCGTTTCCCTTCCCGGTTTTGAAAGGAGTAGGGCGATTTCATCCAGCATGGCAGAAGGGAGGCCCTCATCGACAAGCAGGATATCCGGGGGTTCTCCTTCCGCCCAGCACGCTTTCAATGACGGGATGTCTCCGGCGGTTGAAACCTTGCTTCCGAACCCGCCCAGCCAATCCTGCATCATCATCCGGAACGAGTTGTTGTCGTCCGCGAGCAGGATTGATTTTCCGCGGATCAAGCCGGCGTCCACACGCGGGTTCGTTTCCCGGCGCTCGGCGAGCGGGACCAGCACGACGAACTCCGAGCCCTTCTGGTCCTCGCTATGCACGGTGATGGCACCTCCCATCAGCGCCGCCAGCCGCCCGCAGATCGCGAGCCCCAGACCGGTGCCGCCAAACCTTCTCGTCGTCGAGGAATCGGCCTGGCTGAACGGGAGAAAAATCCCCTGCTGTTTGTCCCCGGGAATCCCGATGCCGGAGTCCTTCACGGAGAGCATCAGCGCGTCTCCTCCGGGCAACCAGGGTTTCCGGCTCAGCGTGACGACCACCTCACCGCTCGCCGTGAATTTCAGGGCGTTGCTGACCAGGTTGGCAAGGATCTGCCGGAAGCGCACTTCATCGCCGCTGATCCAGTCGAGATCCTGGTTCTCAAACCGCGCCAGCAGTTCGATTTCTTTCTCCGACGCCATAAAGCCGTAGAGATCCAGCACCTCCTCCACGCAGTTTCTCAACGAGAACGGTCTTTCTTCGAGCACCAGTTTGTCCGACTCCATCTTCGAGAAGTCCAGGATGTCGCTGATAATGTGCAGGAGCGAATCGCCGCACTTACGGATCGTATCCAGATATTCGCGCTGTTCGGGGCTGAGCGGGGTTTCGAGGAGCAGGTTCGCGCAGCCGATAACGCCATTCATCGGGGTGCGGATCTCGTGGCTCATGACGGCGAGAAAATCCGTCTTCGTCTGCCCGGCGGTCTCGGCCGCGTCACGCGCGGCGATCAGGTCGGCCTCGACGGCTTTCCGCGCCGAGATGTCGAGCAGCACGCCATCAACAAAAGCCAGCCTGCCGCGGGCGTCACGGGTCAAAACCGCGCGGTCCAGAACCCAGACCGGGTGGCCGTCCTTGTGCAGGCAACGGTATTCGCGGATCAGTGCGGTGCTGCGACCGTCGCTGGCCGTAGTCCAGTTTTCCAGCATGGCAGCGTCTTGGGGGTGAATCCGGCTTTTCCAGGAATCCGGCCCGTCGGGCATTTCACCGGGCGGGTATCCCAAGATCGCCTCGCACTCACCGCGCCAATCCAGATGCTTACCCTGCACATCGTAATGGTAAACGATCTGGCCGAGGGCGCTGACCAACCGCCTGTTCCGGGCCTCGACGGCCAACTTTTCGGAGTGGACCAGCAAACCGGCCGCTTCCTCTTTGACCAGCCGCCGACGGAAGCGGAAAACCATGGCCCCCACTAGAAGCGAGGCGATGAAGACAAATGCGCAGGCAAAGGCAATGGCCCGGTGGATATGGCCCAGACGGTGGACGTAATCCGCCACATTCAGATCCAGGCCAACAACGGCGACCGTGCGTCCGTCGCTCGTCTTGACCGGAGCCAATGCTGTCAGGAAGGTGCCATATTCGTCGCTGAACGGCTTTTTGCTGACGAACGGGGTGCTTTCGCGGAGTGCATTCATTTCCTCGCGGTCCTCGTCAGGCGAGTTGCTTTTGTAAGGCTCCATGAGGCCCGAGGCTTCCATCTTGCGGTTGAATCCCAGGCGATCCGCAGCTGTGGCGGTATCCAGGACGAAATGAAACTGACCGTCCTTTTCAATGAGCGTGTAGAGATAGGCGATCTCGGGGACCCCCCGATGGAATTGCACCAGGGGCTCAATGAGCCGCAAATACTCGGCTCCTCCGCCTTGGGAGGGATCCGTCAGTTTCTCGTGCAAATCTCCGTCTACCAGGCCTGCCGCCGCCTGCGCCATCCTCAGCAGGTCGCCCCGGACGGTCTCTGTCTGGATCGAGAGCGACTCCGAGGCCAGAAAGGCAATGCCTGCCATCGCCGTGATGAAGACAACGAGACCCACGAAAACCGCCTCGACATGCGGACGGATTCCAGAAGACGGTTTCTTGCTGGCAAAGTGGGAGGCTGGCAAAGCACGAAAATCGTAGCGCAATGAGGACCTTTTCACAATCTATGTTCCGGACTTCCGGCGAACAAAAAAATCGTCCGGCAGATCCACCTGGCGGAGCGGAAAGTCAGAACAACAGAGTGAACCGCATGGTCATCACCCAGGCTCCGGGCAACGCGCCGAGCATCGTGGGGTTAACGAAGATCGGGGTGTAAAGGAGCCGGCTCACGGCCGGGAGCTCGAGGCTCCAGCGAGGCAATGAGGAGACTGTTCCAGCTCGACGCGCCGGGCTGTGAGCCTCCGGACATCAGGATGTTGTAATCCGCCAGCCAAATCCCCCCGAACTTCACTCCCGTGTCCGGAGAGAGCCGCGTCAGGCTTTGCAGAAAACCGTTGCCGGCTTCCACATTCACGGCGCCCGGGTTTCCGCAGATGGCGGCGGGCACGGCGGACAGGATTTCCCACGGCGTCGGGTTGTTGGCGGGCTTCGCCGGCTCGGCATCCGCAGCCTGCGCGGCATGCGTCGCAAAAAACACGAGGGCGAGAAGGCAGGCGGGAGAACGATGAAAAAGAGATTTTATGGCGAAAAAAACGGTCGGAAAACTCAGGAAAAAGAGGGGAAATGCTGGCTGACTTCTATGCCATGGCCAACTAACAGCGGCTAAGATCCGCGTCAAGAAAACTCACAACACTCAACAAAGGGGTCAGGCCTTGCCTGGGAACATAGGGGTCAACATAGGGGTCAGGCCTTGCCTATACATAGGGGTCAGGGTCAACATAGGGGTCAGGCCTTGCCTATTGACATTGTTGGCATTTTCCGCTGCACTGCTCCCATGCCAAGAAAACCGCGGATCGAATATGCCGGGGCTGTTTACCACGTGATGGACCGAGGGGATCGCTTGGAAACAATTTTTCGCGATGACGGGGATCGCGAGCTGTTTTTGAAGGCGCTGGGGCAGGCCTGCGAGCGGAGCGGGTGGCGGGTGCATTCCTACGTTCTGATGGGAAACCATTACCACATTCTCTTGGAAACCCCGGAGCCGAACCTTTCGGCCGGGATGCAGTGGCTGCAGTCCACCTACACCATCCGGCACAATGTGAAGCACCGGTTGCGGGGCCATTTGTTCCAAGGGCGTTACAAGGCGATCCCGGTGGACGGGGAGGACGGGACATATTTCCGGACGGTGAGCGATTACATTCACCTGAATCCTGCGAGGGCGGGTTTGGTGCGGGAGCGGCTGCTGAACTACCGCTGGAGCAGTTTCCCGGCTTTGGTGGGAGCGCCGCGCAAACGGCCCCGGTGGCTGTGCGCCCAGTGGGTTCTGGAGCAGGGAGACCGCGCGACCGGACGCACAGCGCTGCGCAAGGGGCTTGAGCAGCGTGCGCAGGAGGATCGAAAGGGGGGAGAGATCGGCAAGGAAATGCTCAAGGCGTTGAGGCGCGGGTGGTGTTTTGGTTCGGAGGAATTTCGAGCGGCGCTTTTGGATCGCCTAGATGGCGGGGCGGGCAAAGGGGATGGCATGGCGCAGATGCATGATGAACGGGAGGCGGAGCGTCTTGTGAAAGTGGGGTTGGCGGCTCTTGCGATCAAGAAGATCGACCTGGCCAAGACACCCAAGGGAAGTGCGGAGAAAGTCGCGCTGGCGAGCTTGATTCGGAGGCGGACGATGATGACCAACGGCTGGCTCTCGAAAAATCTTCACATGGGCGACCCGAGCCGAGTCTGCCGGTATTGCTCCGCCGCTGTCGGCCGACCGGACATCAGAAAACTTGTCAGGAAGTTGGACATGTCAATAGGCAAGGCCTGACCCCTTT
>Ga0194053_10000234_pt1 | contig 42639 bp, 33 predicted proteins | sample SepL228m_MetaG_FD_161684 | JGI IMG/M metagenome (GOLD analysis project Ga0194053, IMG submission 161684) | Anoxic zone freshwater microbial communities from boreal shield lake in IISD Experimental Lakes Area, Ontario, Canada - Sep2016-L227-8m | ecosystem: Environmental > Aquatic > Freshwater >... | reverse complement strand
GGATGGGGTTTCCCGGACGCGGCGAAGGAATGGCCGCGCTCGCCTCCGCCTGCGTGGACCGCTGAGCGGCTATCTATCATCAAGCCAGCCGGACGGCGGCAGCTTGGGCTTTGAGACAGAGTTCGGCGGCTTTGAATGCGTGTTCCTGGGTCATGGCATTCTCGGTGCGGTTGAGGCAGTCGAGGATGAGTTGGCCAAAAAACGGGTAGCCGACTTTCCCTGCGCACGGGATGCGCCGCTCACCATTTTTATCGACGAGGAAAAGGTGGTCTCCGCCGGTTTCCGCGCTGGCAAGATCGATGTATTTCCGCAATTCGATGAACCCGTCGGTTCCGAGAATGATCATCCGCCCGTCGCCCCAGGTGCGGAGCCCGTCCGGCGTGAACCAGTCACAGCGGAAGTATCCGGAAGCCCCGTTATCGGCGGTGAAGGAAGCTTCGCCGAAATCTTCGAGTTCCGGATGCGCGGGGTTGCCGTAGTTGGCCACCGCGCTGAAATTCACGCGGGCGTCATTTGCCCCGGTGTAATGCAGGAACTGCTCGCACTGGTGGCTGCCGATGTCGCAGAGGATGCCGCCGTATTTTTCATGCTCGAAAAACCATGCCGGGCGCGAAGCCGCGCTCAGCCTGTGCGGGCCGGTGCCCATGGTCTGGATCACCCGGCCGATGGCCCCGTCGGCAACGAGCTGTCCGGCGAGGACGGCGCACTCCACATGGAGACGCTCGCTGTAATAGACCATGTATTTTTTTCCGGTGCGGTGAACGGTCGCGCGCGCTCGGTCGAGCTGTGCCAGGGCGGTGAACGGGGCTTTGTCGGTGAAGTAATCGCGCCCGGCCTCCATGACCCGGCATCCCAGGTCCCCGCGCAGAGACGGGACGGCGGCCGCGGCGACGAGCTTCACCTCACCGTCCTGGAAAACCTCATCGAGGCTTCGCGCGGCCTTGGCCTGCGGGAAAGATTTTTGAAAGGCCGCGACTTTGTCCGGATCGGGATCGAAGACCCAGCGAAGCTCGCCGCCGGCCTCCACGAGGCCGTTGCATTGACCGTAAATGTGGCCGTGGTCGAGCGCGGTGGCCGCGAAGATGAATTCTCCTGGGCCACAAACCGGGGCCGGTTTCCCTTTCGGGGCATAGTTCATTCCGTCTTTCATAATTTGATTCCCGCCAGGTAATTTCCGGGCGACCCGCGATAGGCGACCTGCTTTTTTACGGGCGAGGAGCGGGCGATCCGGCCGCGCAGAAACGCGGCGTATCGCGCGGAGGAAACGGGGATCTCAACCGTGCGGTCCTTGAACGAGGCAAGCTGCATGGCATTGATCAGTTCGAGGGACTTGATCCCCTCCTCCGCCGGTGCAATCAACTCCTCGCCATGCAGGATCGCGCGGATGAAATTCACGAGGATCTTTTGATGCTGGTTGCCGGAATCCCCGGTCACCGGAATATCGACCTGCCAGGTTGCCGGAGGGAGATACCCTTCGCGGGTGGTGCGCGAATACTCCGCCGTGCCGACTTCGTTCCTGACGAACGAGAGCGAGCGCTGCTCGCAGGTGAGCCGTCCGAGATCGCCCGAGACCTCGAGGCGGTTGACCCCCGGAGCCTCTCCCGTGGAGGTCACCAGCACACCCGTAGCCCCGTTCGCAAATTCAAAGATCGCGCTGACATCATCCTCGACCTCGATGGCATGGTGACGCCCGAAACAACAGAGAGCGCGGACTCTCTCAGGCATCCCGAAGATCCATTGGAAGAGGTCGATGTTGTGGACGCACTGGTTGATCAAAACTCCCCCGCCCTCGCCTGCCCACGTGGCGCGCCAACCGCCGGAATCGTAGTAGGCCTGGCTGCGGAACCAGTCGGTGATCGTCCACTGCACCCGACGGATTTCGCCAAGCTCACCGGCCTGCACCAGCGACCGGATCTTCCGGAAAACCGGATCCGTCCGCTGGTTGAACATCGCCGCGAAAACCTGCTTTTTCGAGCGGTGCGCCGCGATCAGTTTTTCCGCGTCGGCCGCGTGGACGGAAATCGGTTTTTCCACGAGAACGTGCAGCCCGGCGCGGAGGGCATCCACCCCGATCGGCATGTGGGAATAATGCGGGGTGGCGATGAGGATGGCATCGATCTTTCCGGAACGGATCATCTCGCGGCTGTCCGTGAACCAATCCGCATCCTTGTAGGGAAGCAGCCTTCCTTCATCGGTGTCGCACACGGCGGCCAGAACGCAACCCGGTATGGACCCGGCGAGCACCATCCGCGCGTGATACCCGCCCATGTTTCCCACCCCGGCGATGCCGAGGCGAACGGAAGCGTTGGACTTTATTTTCAATTTGTCTTCAGGAATGATTTCGAAAAATCCTCGCCGGCTCCGCTCTTTTTCACGGCCTTCTTTTTGAAGCGGGAGGTCGCGATCAGGTTCTTCAGGAGTTTTTCATACTTGGCCGACGCGAACGGGACATCGACCGTTTCCCCAAGCATCGAAGACATGAGGATCGCGTTTCCGAGCTCGACCGAGTGGATGCCTTCGGCTGCCGGGGCCAGAAGCTTCTCGCCGTCCAGAATGGCATTGGTGAAATTCTTCAGAATCCCGTTGTGCTGCTCGCCGGTCTGAACGACAGGGATCGTCACATCCCACACGGGCGGGCGTGAGAAGCTCTCTTTTGTCGTGCGGCTGAATTCCGTCATCGGGATCTCGTTGCGGATGAAAGAAAGTTTCCCTCCGTCCATCACAAGCCGGCCGCGTTCCGCGGAGATTTCCAAACGGTTCGCGCCAGGCGCCTCTCCAGTCGAAGTGATGAACACCGCGCTGGTGCCGTCCTTGTATTCAAAATAGGCCGTCACATCATCCTCGACCTCGATCTTGTGGTGATAGCCCAGTTTGCAGAATCCGCGAACCTTCGACGGCATCCCGAAAATCCACTGGTAGAGGTCGAGGTTGTGAGGGCACTGGTTCAAAAGGACCCCGCCGCCCTCGCCCGCCCAGGTCGCACGCCAGCCGCCGGATGCGTAGTAGGCTTCCGAACGGAACCAGTCGGTGATCGTCCATGTCACCCGCCGGATTTTTCCGAGCTCTCCGCCCTTCACGAGCGAGCGGATTTTTTGGAACACCGAATCCGTGCGCTGGTTGAACATCGCGGCAAAAACCTGCTTCTTCGACCGGTGCGCCGCGATCAGCCGCTCGCAATCCGCTTTGTGGACCGAGATCGGCTTCTCGACAAGCACATGCAGCCCCGCCTTGAGTGCGGCGGCACCGATCGTCGTGTGAAAGTAGTGCGGAGTGGCTACGAGAACCGCATCCACTTCGCCCGATGCGATGAAAGCATCGCTGTCCGTGCTGCCGTAAACACCGGAGTATTTTGCGACTTTCTCCTGATCAAGATCGCAGACGCCGGCGAGTCGGCACCGCGGAATATTTCCGGCCAAAATGGAAGCCGCATGCGCGGATCCCATGTTTCCAAGTCCAATGATGCCAAGGCGGAGTTCTTTCATAAGCGGTTTGCAGAAGGATCAAACAAAGCGCTAATCCTTTCTTCCAGAACCTCGAAATGAAAGCGAAATTTTCGCTCGGCGGTGGTCTGGGGTGCGATGAAATGCTGGGGAGGTGCTGCGATGGGAGCGCGGGCATCTTTCGCGCCTCCAAAAGCAGGAGTGACAAATGTCCGCGCCGGGCTTTTGATGCCCGGACTGTGAAAGTGACTATCCTCAAGCTGAACTGCCCGGATGCGGTGGGTCTGCTCGCCCGCATCACCGGCTTTATCGCGGCCTCCGGCGGAAATCTCCTCGACGTCAGCCAGTACACGGATCCCGTGGCCAAATGGTTTTTTGCACGGCTCGCCTTTGAGGATGGGCAGGCGGCGGACAGTCCCGAAACCTTCCGGAGCGAGCTGGCCGGGGTGGCGGACAGAATGCAGGCGGAGTGGACGCTCCGGCCGGCGGAGAGGCCCGTCAGGACGGCGATTCTTGTCAGCAAGCAGGACCATTGCCTGGCCGATCTGCTCTGGAGATGGAGGTCCGGTGAATTGAATATCTCGATCGAGGGCGTTTTTTCAAACCACGAAACCGGCCGCGCCCTCGTCGAAAGGGAATCACTGAACTTTGAAATGCTGGACTTCGCCGCGGACAAAGCCGCCGCCTTCGTCGAACTGGCCGCACGCCTGCGGTCGCTGGATGTCGAACTCGTGGTTCTCGCCCGCTTCATGCAAATCCTCCCGGATTGGTTCTGTCAGGAGTTTTCCGGACGGGCGATCAACATCCACCATTCGTTTCTGCCGGCATTTATCGGGGCCAACCCCTACCGGCGGGCGTTCGAGCGCGGGGTGAAACTCATCGGGGCCACCTGTCATTATGCCACGGAGGATCTCGATGACGGCCCGATCATCGAGCAGGAGGTGGCGCGGGTGGAGCACTATCACGAACCGGACGACCTCGTCCGCCTGGGAAGAGACTGCGAAAGGCTGGCACTGGCCCGAGGCGTAAGGTTCCATGTGGAAGACCGGGTGCTCGTCCACGGAAGCCGCGCGATCGTCTTCCGCGACTAATACCGGTATTTCGGGCCGCTGGTTGGAGTGGCGTCCGGAGCGGGAATATTTTTCGGCACGATCTCGGGCTCCACATTCAAATCCGGAGGCGGGACGTTCCGGTCGGGCAACGGCGTGTCATTGACCTGCGGTCCCGAATAGAGCGGGCCTTCGTCGCCGCGGTGTCCTCCGCGTTTTTTCGAGGCGGCGATTTCCGCCTCCTGTTTGACCTGCGCCGGCGGACGCGGGGGAGCGACAGTCATGTTTTCATTCGCGACATATCCGGTTCGCAAATCCTCCAACTGGATGAGGCTGAATCCCATCTCCCGGCGGAGCAACTTCACGCGATCGCCGGCATGCAACGAGGTGTCGGGACCCCGTCCCTGCTGAGGCCCCAAGCGGTAAAACGGGGTGAAATCCCGGATCACCACATATTCAGGAGCAACCTCCGGCGCGAATGTTTGCGTCGCACACCCGCCCAGCAAAAAAACCGCAAACACGAGAAAAAACACTTGCGCCGCGCCATTTTTTAAACACTGAAATCTTTTGGAATCAACCGTCATTGCACAGCGAATATGACGGGTTGAATGAATTTCTGCAATACGCACGAGAGCCGATGGTGAAATGCGGGATGGAAGGATGGGCCCGTTTGGTTATTGTGCGCGGATGTTCCGGGCTTGGATCTTCGCTTTTCTCAGCGGTGTCGCGATGGCGCTTTGCTATGCGCCCGTCGCGTGGGGAGATCTGTGCTGGGTGGCGTTGGTGCCGCTGATTTGTGCGGTTTGGCTGCTCGAGGTGCCGGCCCGCTGGAACCGGCTCCGCCTTGCCGGGATGGGGTTTATTTTCGGTTGCGCGTATTTCGGCGGGAGCCTGTTCTGGCTGACCACGCTGACCGTTCCGGGCTGGGTCGCCCTCAGCTTGTATCTTTCGATTTATCCCGCCATCTGGGTGGTCTTTCTCGGCACGGTGGCCAAGCCGGAGGGGGTGGACAAAAGCGGGCGGTCTGTCTGGCTGAACTCGATTTGCAACCTGCGGTTCTGCGGCTTGGCGGCGGCGGCCTGGGTTGCCCTCGAGTGGCTCCGGGGAGTTTTGTTCCCCCAGTTTCCTTGGAACCACGTCGGGATCGCACTGCACGCGAACATCCCTCTCATTCAAATTGCCGACATCACCGGCGTCGGCGGGATCTCGTTTCTCGTCGTCTTGGCGAACCTGATGCTCGTCGCCACGATCAAGCGTCTGGTTCTCGAAATCGGGCATGGTGTCCGGCGTCCGCACTACGATTTCGCGGTCACGGTGGCGCTTGTCGCTCTGGCATGGGGATACGGGATGCGTCAGGTTTTTGCGCCTGCGCCGGCATCCGTGGAGTTCAGTTTCGCCGCCGTCCAGGCCAACATCCCGCAGAATGTCCGCAATGATTTGACCTTCGAATCGGATGTTCAGGAGCGTTACGCCAAGCAGACCGGGACCGCGCTGGCCATGAAGCCGGACCTCCTCCTCTGGCCGGAATCCGCCACGCCACGTCCGCTCTTCAACGACCAGGGCACATGGGATTTTGTGCGCGGATTGGCCGAAACGCATGCGGGCGACTTTCTCCTCGGGACGGTCTATTTTTCCGACCAGGGCGACTACAATTCCGTGGTGTTGCTGAGCGGCCATGCCAAACAAGCACAAATGTATCACAAGATGCACCTCGTTCCGTTCGGCGAGTATGTGCCGTTCCGGAAAGCGTTCCCGGTGTTCGCATGGATGATCGGAGAACTCGTCCCGGGAGATTTCGATGCCGGCACGAATCCGGTGATTCTCGAGATGTCCGCCAAGCCGGTCAAAATCGGCCCGCTCATCTGCTTCGAGGATGTGATCGGCGACCTGGCGCGCCGGTTTGCGCTGATGGGGGCGCAGGCCTTCGCGGTCGTGACCAATGACGGATGGTTCGCTGACAGCGCCGGCTCCCGCCAGCATGCCGCACACGCGGTGTTTCGCTGCGCGGAAAACAAGCTCCCCATGGTTCGCGATGCCAACACCGGTGTCACCTGCATGGTGGACCAGCTCGGAAGAGTGCGCGAAACCCTGCAGACGGAAACCGGAAACACCTTTATCGAGGGAGTTTTGTTCGGGAAAGTGGCGGCTCCGAAAAACCCTGCGCCGACATTCTATGCCCGCAACGGCGAGGTCTTCTCCATCGCCTGCCTGGTCGTCTCCGTGCTAGCTGCGGTGGTTTTTTTGATCCGCGTGCGGAAATTCAAAAATTCCGCTTGTCCAACCCGCCTCGAAACGAAACCCTCGCCCTGATGAAAGCCCTTGTGACCGTCATGCCCAAACCCTCCGTCCTCGACCCGCAGGGCGCCGCCGCCGCCGAAGCCATCCGCCACCACGGCCTGGAAAAAATCGGCCGTGTCCGGATCGGAAAAGTCATCGAGATCGAACTTCCTGCGGCCGCCGACGAGTCCCTCCTCCACGAGATCGCCCGAGACCTCCTATCGAATCCCGTCATCGAAGATTACTCGATCAGCATTCAATGAAATTTGCCGTTCTTCGATTTCCGGGTTCGAACTGCGATCAGGATTGCGTGCATGCGCTGAACGCGATCCCCGGTGCCTCCGCGGACTACGTCTGGCACAAGGACACCTCACTCGCGGGCTTTGATGCAGTGGTCATCCCCGGAGGATTTTCCTACGGCGATTACCTGCGGTGCGGCGCGATCGCGCGGTTTTCTCCGGTCATGAAATCGGTGAAGGAATTCGCGGGTTCAGGAGGACCGGTGATCGGGGTCTGCAACGGCTTCCAGATCCTCTGCGAGAGCGCGCTGCTGCCCGGTGCGCTGGTGCGGAACCGCGGGCTGCATTTCGTCTGCAAACACGTCTTCCTGCGCGTCGAGTCGAACGAATCGCGCTTTACCAACGCCGCCACGGACGGACAAATCCTGAACATCCCGATCGCGCACGGCGAAGGCTGTTACTTTGCCGACGACGAGACGTTGGAACGCCTCCGGCTGAACAAACAGGTGCTGCTGCGCTATTGCGACGGACAGGGAAATACCTCCGATGACGCGAACCCAAACGGCTCGCGCGAAAATATCGCCGGCATCCGCAACGAGGCCGGAAATGTCTTCGGCCTGATGCCGCACCCCGAGCGCGCCTGCGACCCGCTTCTCGGCAGCACCGACGGCAGGAGCATTTTTGACAGCATTCTCAGAGGATGAAAATAGCCACGGAGGACACGGAGAGCACGGAGGTTTTTGCAGACAATTCTCTCACCGAAGCAACCATTGGTGCTGCCATTGAGGTCCATCGCGAATTGGGGCCTGGCTTGCTGGAGTCCGTGTATGAGAAGTGCCTCGCATTCGAGGTGGCAGACCGGGGATTCCGCGTGGCAACTCAGCAGGACATTCCAGTCCGATACAAAGGCTTGGTATTCGAATGCGGTTTTCGTGAGGGCATCATCGTCAATGAGACCGTCCTCATCGAGCTCAAGTCCATCGACCAGATGCTCTCCTTTCACACCGCCCAAATCCTCACCTACTTAAAATTGACCTCCTTGAAAACCGGACTTCTTATCAACTTCAACGTCCCGCTGTTAAAACAAGGCATCAAACGCCTCTCCCTTTAATAACCTCCGTGCACTCCGTGGTTTAATTTTTCTTATGACTCCCATCACACCTGACGTCATCGCCAAGCACGGCATCACGCCCGAGGAATTCGAGCGCATCCGCCAGATTCTCGGCCGCGAGCCGAATTTCACCGAGCTCGGAGTTTTTTCGGTGATGTGGAGCGAGCATTGCTCGTATAAAAATTCTAAGCTTGAGCTGAAAAAGTTTCCGACGACCGGCGCGCGTGTGCTCGTGAAGGCGGGCGAGGAAAATGCGGGCGTGATCGACATCGGCGACGGCTGGGCAATCGCTTTCAAGATGGAGAGCCACAACCACCCGAGCGCGGTCGAGCCATTCCAAGGCGCGGCGACCGGGGTCGGCGGGATCATCCGGGATATTTTCACCATGGGCGCACGTCCGGTCTTTTCGATGAACTCGCTCCGGTTCGGCGACATCCGCGGAGATTCCGCGGAGGCGCGCACGAACCGCCGGCTCTTTGCAGGCGTGGTCGCAGGAATCTCGCACTACGGGAATTGCATCGGGATCCCGACGATCGGAGGCGAAGTGTATTTCGACGACAGCTACGCGGGCAATCCGCTCGTCAACGTGTTCTGTCTCGGAATCCTCCGACACGACCAGATCGCCCGCGGCGGTGCTGTCGGGATCGGGAACCCGGTTTTTTACGTCGGAGCCGAGACCGGGCGTGACGGGCTCGCTGGCGCGGCGTTTGCCTCGCGCGAGCTCACCGAAGAATCCAAGGAAGACCGGCCGGCTGTCCAGGTCGGCGACCCGTTCCGCGAAAAACTTCTCCTCGAAGCCTGCCTCGAACTTCTCGCGAGCGGCTGCGTGGCCGGCATCCAGGACATGGGCGCGGCCGGGCTCACCTGCTCGACCTGCGAGACCGCGAGTCGCGGCGGCACCGGCGTCGAGATCGATTTGAATCTGGTTCCGAAGCGCGAGACCGGGATGACCCCCTACGAAATTCTCCTCTCCGAATCCCAGGAGCGGATGCTCGTAATCGTCAACAAGGGCGAGGAGGACAAAGTCCGAGCGATCTTCGAAAAATGGGATCTGCCCTTCGCTGAAGTCGGCATCGTGAACGACGACGGGATGATGCGTGTCCGCGAGGGAGATTCTGTTGCGGTCGAAATCCCCGCGCGCAAACTCGCCGACGACGCGCCGCTCTATTCGCGTGAAGCCGCCGCGAAGGTCCTGCCCGCGCCGCTCGATCTGAAAAAATTCCCGGAAGCCGACTGCGCGGCCGCGCTGCACACCCTGCTCGCCCACCCGAGCATCGCCTCGAAACGTTGGGTCTGGCGCCAATACGACCACATGGTCCGCCTCGGTGCGACCGTCCTCCCCGGCTCGGACGCGGCGGTTTTCATCGTCCGCGAGGCAAACAAAATCCTGGCCGCCAGCACCGATTGTAATGCGATCTACTGCAGGCAGGATCCCCGCGAGGGCGCGAAGATCGCCGTCGCCGAGGCCGCGCGGAATATCGCCTGCACTGGAGCCGTCCCGCTGGCCCTGACGGACAACCTCAATTTCGGAAACCCGCACAAGCCGGAGAATTTCCTCCAACTGCGCGAGGCGGTCGAGGGGATGGCCGAAGCCTGCCGGAAATTCGACACGCCGGTCACCGGCGGCAACGTCAGTCTCTACAACGAGAGCCCGGCGGGCGCGATCGACCCGACGCCCACGGTCGGCATGGTCGGCCTCGTCGAGGACGCGAAGCATATCACGACGCAATTTTTCAAGTACGCCGGTGACGCGATCATCCTCATCGGCGAGCCGGGCGACGAACTCGGCGCTTCGCATTACCTTCTCGCCGTCCACGGGGTCAAAGTCGGCTCGCCGCCGAAGCTCGACTACGACAAGGAACTGGCCGTCCAGGACGCAGTGCGCTCGCTGATCCGTTCCGGGCTCGTGAAGAGCGCCCACGATTGCGCCGAGGGAGGGCTCGCGGTCACGCTCGCCGAATCGTGCATGTCCGGCGACAAATTGCTCGGAGCCTCGGTGGAAATTTCGCCCGATTTTGCGCGCGCCGACATCCCGCTCTTCAACGAATCCCAGTCCCGCATCGTGGTCTCGGTCAGTTCCAACGACGCCGACCGCGTTTTGGCACATCTCGAAAAACGGGGAGTCCCGGCAAGCCGGATCGGCACCGTCAACGCTGGCTCTAAGCTGGACATCGCAACCGCCGGAAAAGCTTTCTCCTGGCCGATTTCAGAACTCCACGAGACATGGGCCGCCACCATCCCCACCCTCATGGGGGAGTGACTAGGCCCCGGAACTAGAGGGTTTAACCGAAAAACGTTTTTGAACCGCGGAGCTCACGGAGAACTCCGAGGGAAATCATAAACTCAAGATGCGCATAATTGTGCTGAGCCATTTGGCCGATTCTTCCCCATTCCTCCGTCGTGAATATTGCCATCTCTCAAAGAGAGCCTGACGATTCGTTGTAGAGGCGGTTGGCACAACCGCATCTAAACCATCCAGCAAACTTGAGACCCGCTGCGCGAGGCACTTTTGCTTCCGTGAGACGGTGTTGACAGAGCGCGGTCAATGGCGAACCGCCAGACAGACCGAACTGGTGGGTGGAACGAGGGAACGGCGTCTTGAAAGAAGCAGTTCACAGCGGGCATTTCGCGCATCCGTGCGCCGCAAGATCCGGCTTGCCAGCGGGCCGGACTTCATCCTACCTGTAGAACTACGTCATGCCTCCCCGAGTCACCATCCGCGAAATCGCCGCCAAGGCGGGCCTGCATTTCACGACGGTGAGTCTTGCGCTGAGGAACAGCCCTCGGCTCCCGAAGGAAACGCGGGAGCGGGTGCGGGAGATCGCGCGCAAGATGGGTTACCGTCCGGATCCGATGCTGGCGGCGCTCAACGCCTACCGGGTCTCGAAGGGAACCCCCCATTATCAGGCGACGATCGCCTGGATCAACAACTGGCCGGAGCGGCACCAGCTCCTCGCGATCGAGGTGTTCAGGGAATATTACGAGGGGGCGTGCGAGCGGGCGAACCAGCTCGGCTACACGGTCGAGGAATTCTGGCTGAACGAACCGGGCATGACCGTGGCCAAGCTCCAGCGGATCCTGAAAGCCCGGAATATCCAGGGTATGCTCCTTGCCCCGCAGCCGATGCCGGGAGTGGACCCCGGGATCGATTTCCGGGATTTATCAGCGGTCACGTTCGGCTATTCGATGCAGCCGTCGGTCCTGAACGTGGTGACGAACCACCAGTTCCACAGCATCAACCTGACGTTCGAGCGGCTGCACGAGTTGGGGTATCGCCGGATCGGGTTGATCGCCACGCCGGAGTGGGACAGCAAGATGGGGAATTCCATCCTGGCGAGCACGCTCCTTTTTAAATGGAAACATCCCTCGCTCATGATCGTCGGCACGCTCCTGAACAAGTCGGATTCGCTCCTCGATCCGGACGGGTTGATCCGCCGTCACGGGCTCGACGCGGTGATCGGCTGGAGCGCTCTCGCGGCGGATCTGCGGAAGCTCGGCTATTCGATTCCGCGGGATCTCGGCTTCGCAAGCCTCACCCTGGGTAAGGACGAGACCCGGCTTTCCGGCATTTACCAGAACGATCTCCTCATCGGAAAAAAGGCGGTTGATGTTCTCGTGGGCATGCTCCAGCGAGGCGAGCGAGGCATCCCGGAAACCCCCGTCAGCACGCTGGTGGAAGGGGAGTGGCGCCACGGAACCACCTTGAGAAAGATGAATCCCGCCAAAGGCGCAAAGACAGCCGCCAGAAACACCGTTGGCCAGAAATAACCCCACCTCTTGGAAACAAATGGACGCTTGGAGTTGCGAGGCCCTTGTGCCAAGGGCCTGTAGGATTCGACAGGCGGTTAGCACAACCGCCTCCCATCCAGTAAACTCGAAGCGTATAACACCAAACGCGCAATGAGAAAGACTGTTGCCCCGCAGCGGCAGAAAGAGTCAACCTTTCGCGCGTGGGATCATGTGGAATGGTCGTAGATTTCCGGGGTGACCACGCCCTCGACCGCTTCTCCCCGCAGGAACTTCGCGACGTTGCTCACCGCGAATTCCCCGCACTTCGCGGAGGCATCCCAAGTGGGGCCGGCGATATGCGGAGACAGGAAGGCTTCCGGAATTTCGAACCACGGCGAATTGGCTGGGAGCGGCTCGCTTTGATACACGTCGAGCGCCACTCGGATCTTTCTCTCCATCGCCAGTTGAGCCAGCGCAGCCTCGTCGACAACCCCGGCGCGGCCGACATTCACGAACACGGCATCCGCAGGCAAAAGCGCGAGGGCTGCCCCCGTCACCATCCCTTGTGTTTCGGGCGTCAGGCCTTCGCATTCGATCAAAATCTCGCTGCGTGCAAAAAGCTCCTCCAGGCTGGCGCAATAGCCGACATCGTGTTTTTCAATAAACTCCCGGGGGACGGGGTGCGAATACGCGGCGAGGTCAACCCCATGGGGCTTGAGCATCTTCACGAGTTCCCGCGCGATGGAGCCAAACCCGTGGATCCCCACCCGCTTCCCACGCAGCGAGCGGGTCCTGATTTCCGAAAAAATCACACGGGTGCCATACGAAGGCATTGTCATGGTAGCCGGCCACAGCGATGCCCCGCGCAGCGCACCGAGCAGCAAAAGCAGGGCGTGCTCCGCCACGGTGTAGCTGATTGTTGATCCCCAGTTCGTGACCAGTAGCCCGTGCTCGATCATCTCCCGCGTGACCACCCGGCGCACCGATCCGGTGATGTGGCAGACATAGCGCAACGGGCAATCGCCGCTCAGTGCCCATTCCCGGGGAACCGCAGGCGAACCCCATGCCGTCACCAGCACGGCAGGCCGGTGCTCCGTAAGCATTTGCTCCCACCCGGCGGCATCCAGGCCGGAAGTCTCCGCCCAATGGCATTCCGCGCGCGAAAGGCCGATCGCCCCGCATTCAAACCCCGGCAGGAACATCTCCCGTTCGACGGGACTCAGCGCGAAAACCACCCGCGCTTGCGGGGACCCACCATCAGCTGAAATCCTCTCCTGCCCATTGCCCGCACCTGCGATGATCGATTGCATTCTATTTTCCGGTCCGACGTTTCAACTGGTCCAAATAAAGCGACAGTGGCTCCAGCGTCTCGCCCTGCCCCACCCCCTCGACAAAATTGTCGGACTCCACGGCGAAAGCCGGGCCCTGCGTGCCGATGACGTATCCGTTCCCCCATTGGTGGGAATCGACCGCGACCTGCTTGCGGCGGCTGGGTTTTCCTTCAAAGAAAAACCTTTCCGTGGGATACCTTGCGCCGCGCGTATTCCAAAACACGGATTGGGTGGTTGTCACCCCGTGCGGAACACCTCCGCCGTAAGGCCGGTAGTCCGCTTCCAGCGAGTCGCCCTCGCAGACCGTCCCGTCAAACAGGTTGGCGGCGGAAAAATACATGTGAAAATCGCTGGGCAGCTTCCCGTTTCGGGCGGTGCAGTTCAAGAGGACGTTGCCGTTTGTGTGCATCCCCCCGAAATCGTAGTTGTGCCGCCCCCCCTCGGCCACGCAGTCGCGCAGAAGGCAATCCTCCGAGTGCAGAACGAAGTGGTAGCCGTTGCCGCCCCCGCCCTGATACTGCGGAAATTTGAAATCGCAGGCATCCACCGTGATAAACCGGCTCTGGTCCAGCAAGACCGTGTTGGAAAGGATATGCACGCCGGGAGGGTTGCCGGCGGGCGAGTAGCTGTTGACCCTCCGCATCCAGCAGTTCTCCGCGCGGACAAAAGCGATCGCGTAGGATTGGTGCACGTCATGGGCGGGCGTGCCAGCCACATCGTAGGCCCCCTCGGCCCAGTCCGGGCTGTCCTCGTGCACCATGTTGTCCCCCTTGACGGGAACAGGGCAGAGACGGGGGATGATCGTCTCCCATCCCGGTTTCGGATGCGCGCGCATGCCGATGGAAAAATCTTCGAGCCCCACTTCCGAAATCATCGGGTCGGTCAGTTTGACGACGCGCGCGTTGTCGGCGGTCAGAAGCGGATAGCGCGTCGGCACATCGAGCACGATCTCGTTGCGGCCCGCATCGACCGCGACAATGCGGCGGCAATAAAGCATGCCCCTCACCGCATACCGGACGGATCCGGAGCCTTTTTCGGCCTCCTCTTTTGTTGGCCACTTGCCAGCCATTCCAAGTTGATCAATAAACCGCTGGGTCACGTCCGACCGCACCGCGACCAGATCGCCCGCCGCAAACGCCGAGGCATCCTTGACCGCCAGTCGTGTGGACGGAATGGGAACGTCCGCCACCAGCGGTGACGATGACGCCGGGTTGTCCTTATACCAGAGATTTCCAGCAACTGTGGCGTCGGAAATCTCCCCCGCCTGCACCTCGATCACCCGCTTGTTTCGCATGTCCGTGGAGTCGTTGAAGAGAAATGTTTTCCCCGCACCGGCTCCGCGCAGCACGGTTTTGCTCCCGCCCACCTGGAGCGCGACCTTGCTCCCGGGCGTGGGCGGGGCCACCCGGTAAGTTCCTGCGGGCATCAGGACAACTCCGCCGCCAGCTTTGGCCGCGGCATCGAGCGCCGCCTGGATCGCAGCCGTGGAATCCTTCGTCCCCGTCGGGTCGGCAAGATATGGCGCCTTCGTCACATCGATGGCCGCACCCGCGACATCCGGAAGCTTCTTCTCTCCACGATGATAGCCCGCATAAGAAAAATCATGAAGAAAACGCCCCTGGTCATCGGAAAACACTGGCGTCCAATTCCCGGGATACAGCGCCGAACGCCACGGCTTGCCCACCTCCCCATGCAACTCCATCCCCAGCGCCATGACAACCGCGAGCCCGAGCCCCACTACCGTTGATTTCATTGCCACCACTATGTTTCACCGGAGGGCGGAGCACGAGCCGGTTTCTATTCAAACTGTAGAACCCAGAGACGAGTTCCGGCGACCGCTCTACAGTTAGCACGGCTTTACGGTCGCTTTCTCCGCGGAATTGGCGTAAGAGAAGGTTGTTCCCACCGAACATGAACCTCCCACTCCAGAGCCAAGCAGCGCGGATGCCTCTTCCAAAACGGCACCCCCAATGCCCGTCACCAACCGGTCTGCGGACGGGCAACATAGGCTTCACCCTGGTTGAGATGCTTGTCGTTATCATGATCATCGTGCTTCTTGCGGTGCTGATGATCCCGGCAATCAACCGCATCGTGGGAAGCGCCAACAGCATCAAATGCGTGTCCAATCTCAAGCAGATCGGGACCGGGATCACGTTGTATGTTGCCGACTATGGACACCTTCCGGGCCCGGAATCGGGCGCCCAGTATGCAATGTATCCCGCCTTGGTGCCCGGCAATGGACGGTTGGCGATGCAACTCCAAGGCTACATATCTCCAGACGTTCCTGTAGGCGGCGGAAATATGGTCAGTCCCACCTTCGTGTGTCCAGGGTTCACACGGTTAATAAAACTGGACACCTCTGCGCAGCCTTACGTCATGAACGCTGGCGTCACAATAAACGGTTTTCACGTCTGGGGAACAGGCGCTGGCTCGACAAATTCCACTACCGGCGCGCCGATCGCTAGCATTATCAGCCCAACGCAACCCCTCAGCGGTATCTGGGTATTGCAGGATCTCGACAAGGATTTGACGGCTAACTTTGGAACCGCCCCGCTGCACCCCGTGCATCCAATCTACAATGCCGTTCAGCATGGTGCGGATACAAACAGCATCATGCAGGCGCATCCGGGCTGCTACCGCAACGCGCTTTTTCTGGATTTCCACGTTGGCCGGATGCAACTCGACGGCGTCACGCCAATGTGAGCCGGACCGGAACCAAAAAACCTCTCTTCACCATGCTCAAGCAAATCCTCCCCATCCTTTGCGTCTTGGCAATTCCCGCCGGACTCGTCCCTCTCAACGCCGCCTCCGCCGAGGCGAAATCCGTCTCCCAATACGGGATCACGTGGACGTTCGACAAACCGCATCGCGTCGGCCAATTTGTGACCGGTGACTGGTGGGTCGTCGGCCCGGTGACTGTCGTGAGCGTCTCCCCGACCCCCGGTCCGGCTTCGGCCGACGAACCGTCCACGTCGGCAAAAAGCATCTACGGCGCGCCGTCGCTGTCCGATGACAAGCGGATGCGGAACGGCTCGATGATCGTCCTGGGGCCAGACAAGGACGGGAGATTCGAGAAGCAGGGCTACGATTCGCGCGCCCTGAATTACGATCCCGCGATGACGCTCGAATATCCTGTCCACCTCCCGGTCAACCAGTCGCTGATCTCGACGATCAGCAGCGAAGCCTACAAGGACGGGAAACTGGAGACGCCATATATTCCCGGGGCACTCATGAAGGCCCAGGCGAAGCAGATCCTCGGGGCGACGGGGGCCCTCGCATTGGACACGGCGGCCGTGCTCACGTGTCTGGACAAGGAGCCTCCGGCGGACGCCTTCCGTCCGGCCTATGCGGGGACAGACAAGACGATCTACCAAACAAAAGACATCCACTGGAATCTCCTCCCCAACCTCAAGCCTGTCGCCTCGACTCCCGATTGGGAGAAAATGGCCCGCATCTACGAGCGGCCGTGGCTCGACCACATCGGCAGTTGGGTGATCCAATACAGCGCGCCCGGCCAGAACCAGCCCGCATATGGCGGAGACGTCACGAACATGAACGCTTACGCCTCGCTCATGCTCCTGCTCGACGCGCCCCGGGAGCAGAAACAGAAACTGATGATCGGGTTTCTCCAATACGGCATCGACCTGCACGGACTGGCTCTCTGCGGACGGCAGTGGTTTTCCGACGGCGGGCACTGGATGGGCCGCAAGTGGCCAATCGTTTTCACCAGCATCATGCTGGACAAGCCCGGGTGGCTCGCGTTTCCCCCGGTCTCCTCCAGCAACCCCGTATTGTATGGAAAGATGGAACTCGACTCCGGGTCCGAGGGGCCGGCACCGTCGACGTTTTTCTCGGAGGATTTGGACACCTACTACGGCAAGGGAGCCGACGGGCAGGACGTGCTCTGGCAGGTCGTATTCCACACCCGCCCCAGGAAACCCTACCAGGAGAAGCCTTATGCCGAATGGACCGAAGACGAGAAGTTCCAGAACAACTACCTCTGGATCGTCGGGAACTGGAATAGCTTCGCGTTGGCTGCGCTCTACATGAAGGCGAAGGCGACGTGGAACCATGATGCCTTCTTCGATTTTTGCGACTGGTATATGAAGCCCGGCCAGTTGAGATACGCTCCGAAGGGTCCGAAGGACGGCCAAACGGAGCCGACCCGCCTATACCACACCGATCAATTCGTCGCGGAAATGTGGGACACCTACAGGGCCGGTGCCCCCGCCCAGGCAAATGGGAAAGACAACCTCAAGTGGGTCTGGACTGCAGATAAAAAGGGGCACCTCGTGCAGAACCCGAAGCCTTAGCTAAGTGCCTGATTGTGTGAATCGGTAAGTATCAGGTCGACCGGCACGGCAGAAACTCAAAAGTGTGGATCTTCAAAGCCGCACATTGCGAGATTCGAGACCATCTACCCACGGGTAACCTGATTGACAGGAACACGCCTCCCGCCACACCGGGGCTGAGATTGCGGAGGTTGCGCTGTTGCACTATCGAACTGGTTCAACGCGCATTTGACTCGAACCACGAGCGGAGCAGCTTTTCGCGGGTCGTCCGGGTCTTCGCAGGTGCAGTGTCGGCCGGATCCGGGCCGTGTTCGACACTCCAGCCGTTCCATTCACGAAAAGCATGGTAGGCCCAGTCCCAACGGTTCTCCTCGAAGAGGTCGATGCAATCTTTCAGATACCGATACGCGCTTTCATCGGGCGCCCAGCGAATGGCGCTGAACTCGCCGATGTAAAGTTGAACGCCGTGGTCGTGCTGCCATTCGAGAGCCGGCTCAAGCACATGGCGCAGCGTCTCCTTGTCCCAGCGGTTGCCGGCGATGGTCCCCGGATAATGCACGCCAACCGGCGCACCATAGACACCTTGGTGGGTGAACTGGGACGGCGAATACATGTGGACGCTGTAAACCACCCCGGGCACGGGCAACGGCTCGAGGTTCGCCAGCGCGTCCACCCCACCCCCCGGCGCGGGTTCCACGATAATGGCATGGTCCGGATCGCTCTTGCGCACGACGCTCGCGGCCGCCGTGGCGAGTTGCTGCCAGTCCATGCAATCCTTGCCCACGTCACCCTCGATCGGCTCGTTGGCAAGATCGTATCCCCAGATGGTTTTATTGCCGCGATAACGCAATGCGATTTTTTCCCACCACCCCAGAAAGTTGTCTTGGAATCGCTTTTCTTGAAACAAGCGACACTCGTTTTGCTGGCTGCGGCCACCCGGCAGGGTGTGGAGGTCGATCAAAACCTTGATCCCGTATTTTTCGCAAAGGGGAAGAAGTTCATCCATGTGCTCCAGAGCCTTGGCAAGCCACTCGTCATAGCTTGCGAGGTCTCCGTTGTCGGCCGGGCTATGAGGAAAGCCGTCCCAGGTCAGTTGCCAGCGGATATGATTGGCCCCCCACTCCTTTCCCAAAACAACAAGATCCGCTTCCTGGATGCGTGTGCTAACCATCACGCCGCGCAGGCGGCGAGCGTCGTGACCGGTATAGACCGGCCCATCCGGTGGCGTTGAGGGACGGACCCGTGGTCCTCTCAGGAGGCTGATCTTGATGTCATCAAATTGCGCCCGCCCGCTGACAGATTCCAACCCGAGGAGCAGCTCGGCAGACGTGATATCGGCGGGCACTTCCACATTCCTGTGGAGGAGTTTCCAATCGAACGTGCCATAAATGTTATCAGGCTGAAGCCAAAGATCTCCGCCGGGGCGACCGAGGTGAAGCATCAGCTTGACCCCGTTCCACGGCTGCGGCGGTTTGCCGACGCTATCGGCTTTTACCATCGCCTCGCACTTCAAAAGCGAACCGGAGATTTTCTCTACCGGCAGGGCCATGCGGGCAAACGCGGGACTGGCATGGTCCGGCGAAACTTCAACCTCCAACACATGTCCGCCTTTGCTGCCAGGCACGATCCGCGCGGCTTCTTTCGGCGCGGTCTGCCACGTATTCAAAGCGTCCGGCGCTTCGAAGTCCGCCTGGAATATGACCTCGCCGGTTTTTTGCTGAGCGAGAGATTGCGAGGAGAGCCCCCCCAACAATATCCAGCCGCATAAAAGAATTCGCGTTTTCATCAACCTGGGAGAATCAAGGAATTAACGGGCGAGCATTTTCAGCAGATGGTCGCAGATGTATTGGTGGCCCGCGTCGTTGAAGTGGGCGTAATCGTCGGCCAGAAAACCGGAAAGAAGCGAACGGGAGTCTTGGAACATATCCCAGATCTCATAGCCTACGGCCAGTCTTCTAGCCGTCTCCATGTATTGGATGAATACCGCTTCCTGGATTTCGCTCACATAGAAAGAGGTGATAAAAATACTCCGCTTGGCGCACAGTTTTGGGAAGATCAGTTCGAGGTTGCTCTTATATTCTTGAAGCGATGTCCTGCGTGCGGGGGCCTTGTCGCCTTCCCGCGGCATATCGTTGCAGCCAAGGAGAACGATCGTGCAGGAGGGTTTGTGTTTTTCAACGGCATCGACCCGGGCAAGCATCTCACGCGTGGTGTCTCCTCCAACACCCAGGTTCACGATATGGGAAATTTCGGCGTCGCTGTTGAGCGCCTTCTCCAGCCGTTTGAGAAAACCGCCCTGGGAATCCTTCTCTCCCTGCATGGACGAAGCCCCGAAGCCCAGAATGGTATTCCTTTCGAACATTTTGATGTTTCCTAAAAACGATTGGCTGAATCTGGTCGCTGGAAGTCCCACCCCCTGCCAGACCACCGTCGGTTGTTTGTAATGCCTCGCCCCTCGCTTGCCAAATTCTTATGACTCCGGCAGCAAGCGAGCCTTCTCGATCGAAAGCTGGCGCTGAAGAGGCTGACCGGCAAGAAACGCCTCGAGGTCGTCAATCAGCCACGAGACAATCCTCACGACCGCTTCCAGAGCGGCTCCAGCCCGGTGCGGGGTTCCGAAAATCTCCGGGATCTCCCGAAGCGGTGAATCGTCCGGCAGCGGCTCTTGATCGAAAACATCGGTCAGATAGGTGAGCCCGCCACCGCGCAACCGTTCAACCAGGGCCTCTGTATCAACCACCGAGGACCGGCAGATATTGATCAGGAGCGCGTCGGGACGAAGAAGGCGGATTTGTGGCGCGCCGATCATCCCGTTGGTTTCGTCAGTGTTGGCCGCTGCAAGCACGACCACCTCGGAGTTGGCCAGCAGATCATCCAGAGGAACAAGCCGGGCTCCTTTGGCCTCCGCGATTTCAGCTGGCAGGTAGGGGTCGAACGCCCGGAGATCGACATGGAACGGCCCAAGCAACTCGGCGAGCCGCTGCCCGATCCCGCCGAAGCCGACGATTCCCACAGATCGTCCGGTAAGCTGGCGTTCACGCGGATCGATATCGGCGGGAAAATCCGCTACCCATTTCTCGGCCCCGTCACGAAAGGCCGAGTGGTAGGCCCCGAGCCGGCGCAGTCCGCTGAGAATAAGTGCAAGTCCCATCTCAGCGACGGAAGGCGACCACGCGCGGCTGCCCTCGGAAATAACAATTCCCTTTTCGATCTCGGCCAGCGCTCCCGATTTGCTGGCATTCAAGTGCCCTGCAAATCGCAGGCCCGGGGCGGACGCAAGAATTTCGGCGTCGAGTTTCGGCCACGACCACATCAGGACCGCCTGTTTGTCGGCGAGGAGCGGGCGGATTTCGTCGGGCGTATTGCACGAGCTTCGCGTGACATCAGCCAGTGCGGACAGCCTGGTCCAAAGAGGTTCGAGCGCTGGCGTCCGGAAAAAGCCGGGAGGGAGATTGAGCAAAACTTTTGGTTTATTCATAGGGTTTCTTTTTTGAGCAGTTTGAATTCCGGTCACCACGCGACCGGTTCTCCACCAGCTTGCGCAGATTGCAGCACCATCAACGTCAGTTTCACTGCGCGTGCCCCGTCGGCAATCGGGCATGCTGTTTTCCCGCCGGAGCGGATCGCCCTGACGAAATCGCGGTCGGCTTCTTCGTGCGCATCGCCGTCTTCGATGATCTCCTCGATGCGGTTTGCAAAGTCGATCCTGGCTACATCTTGTTCGCGCCAGTCGCCGGTCGAGTGGTAATCGAGAGTCGCATGCTCGCAGACCAGCCGGAAATCTCCGATGAACCGGTCTTTGATCGCGCAGTTGCTGCCAGTGATCGCAGCCAGGCCGCCATCCCGGAAACGCACCGCGCCGACGCTGGTATCCTCGGAGGTATAGCCGGGCTGCCCGGAGTGACAAAGATTTGCCGCGAATCCGGAAGCGCGCTCCGGGGTTCCGAGAAAACAGAGCGCCAGATCGTAGAGGTGGGTGACTTGCTCGGAAACCTGTCCTCCCGACCGTGCGGCATCGCGCCACCACGTGCTCCCATCCATGTTGCACCAGAACCGGCCGTCGAAAAGGGTCGCCCGCCCGGCATCCCCCGACGCCAGCAGCGCCCGCATCCGCATCACGGCTTTCCTGAAGCGGATGTGGTAGCCAACCTGCGACAATACCCCGGCTTCCTTGACGGCCGCACACATGGATTCCGCACGCTCGTTTGTTAGCCCGAGCGGTTTTTCCACGAAGACATGCTTTCCTTCCCGGGCAGCAGATTCAACCTGTCCGTCGTGAGCGAACGGCGGAATGCACACGTAAACCGCATCGCAGCGCGAACCGCGAAGCATGTCCTCGAACGAGGAATAGGCCCGCGCCTCCACCTTCAGGTCTTGCAAGAGAGCTTTGGCGGATTCCAAAGCCGTTCCGCACACACCCGCGATCTCGATGCCTTCCATCTTCAAAAGCCGGGTGCCGTGGACCCGGGCCATGAACCCGGCTCCGAGAATTGCCACGCGAAGAGGAGTCGACATGGCACAATAGTTACCGATCCCAACCGGAAAACGGAATGGCTTCCCATTCGAATAACATGGATTATTATTCGATCTGTGAAACGGATCTATTTTGCTCCTGGCGAGTGTCTGATTCCGGATTTCCTAGAAATCAACGGGATCGGAGTGAGGGAAACGATGCCGAGAGGATTTGTGGACCGGCCGTCGGGAATGAACTTTCTTTTGATCGTCCATTTTCATTCGGAGGGAGCTCTGGACTTCGGAAACGGGCTGGCGACGACCGGCCCAAACACGACCGCACTCTGGCACCCCGGGCAAGCTCACCACTTTGGCCACCCGACGCGGCGATGGTGTCATTCGTGGCTTCTACTCCGGGGACCGATGGTCCGGCAGGTATTCGCCGCAGCAGAAATCCCGGCACAAACCGCGATGCCTGCCGACGGAGACAGAACGCTGGTGCCGTTTCTTGAAATGCTCTACGAGGAGCTGATCGCGCATTCGCCCGCCCATCCTGTCATTCTGCAAAATATCGTTCAAATACTCGCGGCTTCCTTGGGTCGCGCTGGCGGGGAACCGGCTGACAGCGGAGCTATCCCGGATAGACTCCGCCGGGTTCGTCGCCATATCGCCGGCAACCTGCACCGACGGATCGGGCAGGAGGAACTGGCCGGGGTCGCGGGATTGTCCAACTCGCACTTCTCGGTGATATTCACCCGACACTTCGGGATCAGTCCGGTCCATTATCTCGAAAGGCAGCGGATGAGCCTCGCCGCGTTTCTCCTGGCCGACCGCCAGATCCCGGTTTTTGAAGTGGCAGGACGCGTCGGCTATTCCGACCCGCTCTATTTCTCACGGCGGTTCACCAGGCACTTCGGAAAAAGCCCTCGCGCGTTCCGGCAACAACCCGGCACTTGATCGAGCCCAGGCGGGCACTGGGTTCATTCGATCAGGAATGAGACAGACATATCGGCAGCGAGGCTGGACGGGAGGAAACGGATCCGGTGAAGGGAACGCGGATCACGTCCCTCGTGCTGTTCTGGCGAATACGTCTCCAATTGAAATTCTCCGGCGACCTCCGCCCGGATGGTTGTCGCCGAGGCACCGAGACCGACCAGCGCACAGCCATCCCTCAAGGACACAGGTTCGAATGTCACCAGCGCTTCCTCGAGTTCCAGGGGCTTCGATGAAAATTCAAATTGGTCGGCAAGACGGAGAGTGCCATTGCGCCTGAGTTCGAAAACTCTCGTCAGATTGCGGAGTGTCGGATCCGGGTAGGCGTGGGACAAATCGATCGTGATGGTTTTTTCTCCTGGCCCGTCCAATCCCTCCGCCGCAATGGAACCGAAGAACTCGCTCCCCTCCTGCTGCTCGTGTCCGTTGACAAGCGGCACGGAATGCCCTTTGGAACGGCACACAAGCATCTCGTAGCGTTTCGGACCAAAGGTTTTTGCCGAGTAAACAGGAGTTCCCGGGTCGGTCAGAACTGCGACACCGTTTTTGATGAGGAGGAAGCTGCCGATGTCGTTGTGATTATGGGAAACATCATTTGTTCCGGCCTGCGTGGCGAGGACGACATCCGCTTCCGCCGCGTTGGCTTTTACGAAACCGAGCAGCGGCAAAATGCGGTCGGTGCGGTCGGCGTGCCGAAGCGGCTGCTCGCCGCGATAGAGCGCCAGCGCGCGCATGCTGGAAATTCCCGGCAGCCCGTTTGCGTTCGTCTCCGCAAGCTGGAAAAGCTCAGGCGCGTCCGTCAGAAAATTGATGCGGAGCGCGTCCCCCATGTCGAGGTAACCGTTCCCGCCATCGGCAAAACTGGCCCGGAGAGGTGCGCGAAGGAATGCCGCCATGGGGAACCGGCAAATGCGTTCGATCTTCTCGTCTTCCATGAGGTTGATCCTCCCGCCGGTGCGCTGGTGAAGAACGATCGCGGCATCCACGAAATTGCGAAAACCGTACCCCCAATAGTCCACCCCTTCGACGCATCCTCCATCATCCGTGAAATAGTTGATGGCATAGTCCATACGGCGACAGAGGGGATGAATAAATGCGGCGAGCTGCCTGCAATCCTTGATTTCGTAAAGAGCAGCCTGGATGAGATTCGAGTTGCAGACCGTGTTCCAGTTGTTGTCGCCCGTCTGCCACCAATCATGGCGGCGGTAATCATGCGCGATATCGAGAACGCGGGAGGCGATTTCCCGGGAAATCCGTGCCCGGACTTCAGATTCGAGCTGTCCGGAAAAGACCTGGGAATATTCGGCCAGCTCACAGGCCCGCTCGGAGGAGGCCAAGTCAATGTGGTTGTCCTCATGGGCGGCCAAAACCCACCAGCTTGTCTCGCACCATGCCCAGAGGAGATCCTGAAAATAGTCCAGATCCGCCTTCGGATGGCCAAGCCACAAGGCAAGAGCGGCAAGGTGGGTTTCGTTCACTCTGGCGCGGATGGCCTCCTCATCGGCTTTGCGGCTCCCGGTCCTCTTGTAATCCCGAAAAGCCGATCTCTTGAGGACGGGGATGCCCGCATGCGGGCGCAGTTCCGCATCAATTTTGTCCCAAAGTCCGGAATGCCTGGCAAAATCCCGGGCGCGGCCAACGACAACCGGATCGTTCAAGCCCGGCCAGGTTGCCCCGCCCATGTGGGGAGCAAGCCATTTCTCAAGGGTTTGAATGCTGATTTCGGAAAGGATCATCCGTTGAAGGCTACGGGAATCGGGCTGGCAGAGGGAATTCTTTCTGGAGCCGAAAAGGCCGATGTTTGAACATCATGCTGTAAAAATGCCGGCCGACCGCGAGTTCGCCGACGACGCGGTAAACAGACGCATTCCCATTCCAGACCGTGCGATGCCGGATCCAAAAGGCGACAGACCATATGTTTATGGAGACTCCAGTCACCGCACCTGGGTCGATCTGTCGGATGAAAGTGCGCTGGAGGGGCTGCCTTGGAGTCGTTTCAGGGTTTTGAAAATGGAGCATCTCGTTCCGCGAGGGATGGGCGCACGTGTTCCCGATGGAGTCAATGCGGGAGCCGCACAAACAGTCGCCTTACCAAACTCACTGCCACGATGCAAACCCTCCTAAGCGAGCCAGTAGCCCGCGGCGCCGAACTTCGCTGGAAGCTGTGGAAGCTGTAACGCGCTACCTTTCGATCGTATTGGACCACGATGCCAAAAGCCTGAGCACTTCGTCAGCAGCTGCATCCGCAGAGGCGAGATCGCCCGACTTCGTATGGCTCTCCAAACGACGCATGACGGCTTCGGCATCGCGTTGACGCCCCGTGCGCTGAACCCACAGCGGTAGGCGGGACTGGATATCGAGGAGCTTCGTTTGAAAGGCCGTGAGACTGAACGGCAGGGCAGGCTCCTCGCGCATCCTTCCACCGGACAAGAACAATCGATAGCCTGCAATGGCATCCTCGCCCTCCGTTGGGCGGCGAAAGGGATTGCGCCTTGAATCCTCCGGCCCCACGCCCCAAGAGAAGATATTCACCATTACTGCCCCGTGATTGAACATGCGCCCCAGGTAGGTCTCCATGGTCCTCTCGCCAGGCATGCCATTGGGGACTACATTTGTTCCTTCGACCGAGGCCCAGGGTGGGGTGTTGTGCTGCTTAAGCAGGGCGAAGATCTCGGCGAGTGCGCCGGGTGCAGGGTAGGTGCTGAACCCAGGCCGGTAGTGGTCGCTGAACGCGGTGTCACCAGGTGGGTGGTCGCTTCTGTTGCCCGTCAAGCCTTGCGCCGTAACGGCAACGTGGTTGTAAATGAGATTTTCGGGTACACCCGCGAGATGGATTGATGCAGCCCAGAGCTCCATGAATTCTTTGACCACGGTGGCACGGGCAATCTCCATATCTGCTGGCGGCTTGCTGCTGGTGTACCCCTTGTTGGTCAGAGCGCAATATCCAGTGCCGCGGCCGCTTGCAAAGTCCCTGCTCAACATCGTTTCCCAGCCGACGATGACACCGGCGAAGAGGTGCTCGCGGCCCTCATCCTTGAGTAGACCATACTCGCGCGAAATCTCTCTGCCGATCAAACCGGCTCGTTCCTTAACGGCATGCACAACCGGCACGCTGTTGAAGCAAAGTTGAGGAGCGAGCGTCGCGGGCTCGGGTCCCCAGTCTATACGGCGTCCGGTGTTCTTAGTGCCCATCCAGTCGATGCACTCGATATTCGCGCTGTTGTTCTGCAAGCCCGGATGCCGCGCCCAAAACATCGAGTCATCAATATGGAATGCGACGGCCATGTCGAGCGTCCTGGCAATGGCGAATGCATCCCGAATCAGGCGACTGACCTGCTGGTCTGAATGGTCCAAGGCAATGGGGCCAAGCACGAAGCCGAGTTTACAGCGCCTGTCTCCCGTCGAGCCGATGCGGTCTTTGATCCTGCGCGCATAGGCCTGTAGCACCCCGCGTTCGGGGACTTCGGTCAGCGACATCGTGGCGCCCATTGCCTGCTCGGGTTCAGCCGCAGCGGTAAATATCTGGAACATTAGGTAGCGCGTGTCCATGTCAGCCCGAGCCGATGCTCCATAGGCGAAGGCAGTCACAAGAACAACCAGAGCCGCGATTCTCGAATTTGATGGCTGGCGGATGCTTGTGGACAACTGCGCCGCCGGAGCCGTGACCCCTGGCGCCCAAGCGCAGTCGCGCCGGGCAACAGAAGTTACCCGGCGCGCAAGGGACAGGAACTTAGCGTTACCAAACATTGGGATTGCCTTCAAAAAACACGGTGGGGCTGGAATTGCCAGTAATCTTTGAGAATCGGCACTTGAGCGCGAGAACCGGAGGGGGGCAGTCGAGCGATGTCGTTGGATTCCAGGCAGGGAGGGGCATCGCGTGGAACTCAACTCCTACGCTCGAAGCTCAGGGCTTATGACGCCTATCTCCCGGAACTCACAGACGTTCCCGCGAAATCCCGGGCGCTTTCGCCGGCTGAATGAAAAACCGACGCCCGCCCAAAAGAGAGGGGACGGTGACAATGAAATTGTTTCTCCCCGCAAATGTTTGAACATTGCTGTTTGGTATTTCTTTGAGTCGGTAAAATCGTTTGCAGGCGGTGGCTTTCCCTGAACTTTTGGGAGCATGCGTTCCGGCATGGAAAAACCAGCCTGCCGGATAGGAAACTCCCCTCAACCAATCCCACATTGCCAACAGTTCCCGTTTTAACTCAAAACACCCGATGACTCCGCATCCTCACAAAGCCACACCCTGTATTGTAAAAACAATGAACTGCCTAGCGCGCAGTCTTTGCCTGGCAGCTCTTCTCCTCACCGCAGCAAGCATGCTTGCGAGCGCCGCCGATGCGGTTTGGGAACCCTGCGGCTGGGGAGGCGGCGGATTTTACTATGCCACGGTGTTTCATCCGGCAAAGGACGGCGTGATCTACATGGGCGGCGACGTCGCCGGCGTTTACAAAACCGAGGACCATGGCCGCAGCTGGCGGCTCGCCAACAACGGGCTGGCCGACTACGGCGTGTTCTCGCTGGCGGTGGATCAGAAGAACCCGCAGACCATCTATGCCGCCACGGAAGGAGGCCTGTGCAAAAGCACCGACGGCGCGGAGCACTGGCAGCTCCTGCCCGACACGGGCCGCAAGGGGCTGCGCATCACCGGAGAAAAAGGCAAGAGCATCCGCTGCATCGCAGTTTCTCCGGCCGACGGCAACGTCGTCTATGCGGGGAGCCCGGGCGGCAAGGTGTTCAAATCCATGAACGGCGGGCAGAACTGGTCTCCGGTCTGGCAGCCGACAATCGAGCCCGAGGCACCCGGTGTCCTTCGCGTGCAATTCGGCGAGCCTTTCGGCGGCATGTTTATGATATTGAAGCGCCCGGCGGACGTGAAGCAGGAAGACTGCGTGGGAATCGGTTTTTCCTTCAAGGGGGACAAATCGGCACCGAAGGACGCCTTCCTGACGATCAATGCCAGCGGCGGGTCTTACCGCAGCAAAAACCTCAGCGCATTTTTCAAGGAAGACCGGTGGCAGGATGTGGTGCTCACCAGCAAGGATTTCACCGTCGAGCCTTGGTGGGCTTCTCAAAACAAGGAGAAAGCGCTCGCGGCGCCGCCCAACCCGGATGTCTCCACCACAAGCCGCGTGGATTTTACCGTCGTTGGCAAGTCGTCCGTAGGCCGGTTCGGGAAATTCTTCTTCGCCGTCACACGCTCGCCGGACGGGAAGGAAGCGACCGCAGAGAACCCGATCCTCATGACGGTCAGAGATTTTGAGGCCGACAAAAAAGTGATGAGTTACGGCAGCATTCGTGCCGGAGATCCGGTGGCCGGGCCCGTTTTCAGCATGGCGGTATCCTCAAAAGATCCCAATCTGGTGCTGGCGGCCACGTCCGGCAACGGCCTTGTGCTCAGCGAGGACGGCGGTCAGACTTGGCGCGAACTCGACACTCCCAAGAAAGCCTCGAGCGCGGCATTTGATCCTGCCGATCCGAATATCATCTACGGATCATTCTTCTCCGACGGGATCTGGAAATCTACGGACAAGGGGAAAACGTGGGCCAAGTCCTCCGAAGGTTTGAATCCGAAAATGTCGGTGAAGGAAGTGGCCGTAAGCCCGGCGAACCCTCAGAACGTTTATGCCATCGGCGCCATCGATTGGGGCGGTGGGTTCTTTATGTCCGCCGACGGAGGAAAGACCTGGAAAAGCTCCTCGTCGATGACTGTGGATTCCGAAGGCGATCCCACTTTCTGTGACGGCGGAAGCAAGGCGGGGTTGAGCATTCCAACAAACCTGGCCATCAATCCCCTGAACCCCAACGAACTCTATATCAGCGCGAACTGGCGCAGTTGCCTGAGCGAAGACGGCGGCCTCACTTGGGCGGAGCGCAACCGCGGTGCCGACATCAGCTGCATCTACGATATCCGCTTCAGCGGCGACAAAACATATACGTGCGCGATGGACGAGGGGGCATTTGTCACCGAGGACGGCGGCAAAAAATGGCATCAACTGTGGCCGCTCAAATTCAGCGAGAGCTTTACCGGACACAACTGGCGCTTGGCAGTTGACTGCATCAACGGAGAAGACCGGCTCATCGGCACGTTCAGCCCGTGGGTTCAGACGAATCCCGCCCGCGTTGTCGTCAGCGAGGACGGAGGAAAAACTTTCAAAGTCACCATGGACGGCCTGCCTGATTACACCGTGAGGGCCAATACCATGTGGGGCGCCGGATATCCACGCGCTTTGTCCGTCGATCCCAAGAATCCGAAAATCGTTTACATGGGAATTGATGGTGACCCCTCCGACGGGAAAAAAGGAGGCGGCATCTTCAAATCCGAAGATGGCGGCTACACTTGGGCGCAGCTCCCCAAACAGCCGGCCAGCCGCCGCATGTTTTTCGGGCTCATGGTTGATCCCACCGATTCGAACCGGATTTACTGGGGCGCATGCGGAGGCAATGGCGGTCTCCATCGAAGCGATGATGGCGGCGCAACATGGAAAAATGTATTTTCCAACGAGCAGTGGGTGTTCAACCTCCTGGTGACAAACGATGGCACCGTCTATTGCCCGGGGAACAACCTCTGGAGAAGCACCGACCACGGAGCCACATGGAAAAAACTGACTGACTTCGCCAACGGCCGGGTCATTTGCGCCATGGAAGTCGATCCGCGCGACCCCAAGACCATGTGGATCACCGCGACAACATGGGATGGAAGCAGCAACGGAGCCGTTTACAAGACGACGGATGACGGAGCCACATGGACGGACATCACCGGGAACCTGCAATACGTCAAACCGATGGTGCTCCGCTTCAACCCCAAGACCAACGAGCTCTGGGCCGGCGGTGTGGCTCTGAACAAGATCAAACAGTAGAGATCACTCTGCTAGAAACCCTTCTGCAGCCTTGATATGCCGTCACAAACAAGAAATGAGCCGTAGGCAGGCATTCCTCTTACTCCTGTTCCTCGGCGCATCGTTGCAAGCGGAAGTCGTTCCCGGTTTTCCGTTTCAGGATCATGCCGTTCTCCAGCAGGGGCGTGCTATCCCCGTATGGGGAACGGCCGCCGTCGCGGAAAAGGTCAGGGTGACCTACACCGACGGCGCAAACACCCGCACCGCTGACGCCACCACCGGTCCTGACGGTCACTGGCGTATCGAGCTGCCCGCGCTCGCGACCTCCGCGCAACCCGCCACGCTCACCTTTGCCGGGAGCAACACCGTCACGTGCACTGACATTCTCGTCGGCGATGTCTGGCTAGCCTCCGGCCAGTCCAACATGGAACTCGGAGTCGGTGGGCTCGGCGGATGGGGCTACTATATCACCAACGCCGCCGCCGAGGCAGCCGCCGCCAACTATCCGTTGATCCGCGTAATCAAGATCCAGCCTACCTCCTCCGACACCTTGCAGGACACGGCGAAAGGCTGCTGGCGTCCCTGCACCCCCACCACTGTCGGTGATTTCAGTGCTGTCGCTTACTTCTTCGCGCGGGATCTCCACAAAAAGCTCAACATTCCCATCGGCATCATCAACGCCTCCTGGAGCGGTTCCCCCATTGAGCCGTTCATCCCCCCCGCCACTCTCGCCGCCGACCCGAACGGCCCCGCCGCCATCCAGGCTTGGAAAACCAAGACCGCCGACTATCCCACGAACAAAGCCCGCTACGACGAGGAAAAGGCCACATGGGACACGGCCAAGGCTGCTGCGGCAAAGATCGGCGAAAAATTCACGAAGGCAGCTCCTAGGTTGCCCTTCGGCCCTGGGCATAAGAACACGCCGTCGGGCTCCTACAACGCCATGATCCATCCGATCGTCCCCTACGCATTGCGCGGCATCATCTGGTATCAGGGGGAAACCAACTCCGGCGCCGCCCAATACCGCACGTTTTTCCCGTCGCTCATCGCCGGATGGCGCGAGGTCTTCAAGCAGCCTGATCTGCCATTTTACTGGGTGCAACTCGCCAGCTGGAGCGCCAACAATGATCCCGACGGGCTCGGAATTCCTTCCATGCGCGAAGTGCAGAATCAAACACTCTCCGTCCCCCACACCGGCCAGGCGCTCGCGATCGATATCGGTGACACCGCCGACATCCATCCACACAACAAGCAGGACGTCGGTCACCGCCTCGCCCTCCTCGCGCTCCACCGCGCCTGTGGCGACAAAAACATTGTTGATTCCGGTCCGACCTTTTCCCGGGCCGAGTTCAAGGCAGGTGCAGACAACCAGGTCCGCGTGCATTTCGACAATGTGGCAGCCGGCCTAAAAAATTCCAACCCCGCCACCCCCGACGCAGTCCTTGGTTTTGAACTCGCTGCCGCAGACAGAGTCTTCCGCGCTGCAGCCGCCCGCATCGAGAACGCCGCTACAGGCACCGTGCTCGTCATCGCGCCAGAAGGCATGGGTTCACCCTCCTACATCCGCTACGCTTGGCGAAACGATCCCAAAAACAGTCTCGCCAACAGCGAGAGCCTTCCGGCTGCGCCATTCAGGACCGACCCGTAACGATTCCTTCTTCAAACCTATCCATTTGCTAGCTTTGCGGCACTCAGGCCGAATTTCCCCATCGCAAGCACAGCCATCTCAATGAATCCAACTTCGAACCAGCCCTCTCCAATTTCATCAGGTGTCTGGCCGGTGATGCTGACACCATTTACAGGCTCAGGAGCAATCGACTGGCCGGCCCTCGATTCACTCACGGACTGGTATATCGAGGCTGGCGTGGCCGGGCTTTTCGCCGTTTGCCTTTCCAGCGAGATGTATCATTTGACCGGAGACGAACGGCTTGCTGTTGCCCGGCGCGTGATCAGTCGCTCAGCAGGGAGGGTGCCTGTGGTGGCGACTGGAACCTTTGGCGGCCCTGTCGGCAGCCAGGCCGAGATGGTTCAGCAGATCGCGGACACGGGGGTGGCCGCGGTCGTGGTGATTGTGAATCAACTCGGCGCGGTGGAAGAACCGGATTCCACCTGGCAGAGCCGTGCAGAAACCCTGATGGCAGCCACAGGAGAAGTTCCTCTGGGCCTCTATGAGTGCCCCATACCCTACAAACGTCTGCTGACCCCGGAACTGCTCGGGTGGGCAGCCGCAAGCGGACGTTTTGTCTTTCACAAGGACACTTCCTGCATGATGGAACCGATTCGCGCCAAACTCCGCGCCGTGAATGGGACCGCGTTCCGTTGGCTCAACGCGAACTGCCCCACATTGCTGGAGTCCCTCCGTGCCGGAGGTGACGGCTACTGCGGGATTGCGGCCAATTTCATGCCCGATCTGTATGTTTGGATGTGCGCCATTTTTCACACGCAGCCGGAACTCGCCACACGCCTGCAGCATTTCCTCAGTATCGCCGACGCCGTCGTGCGCTACCAGTATCCGGCTTCCGCAAAACATTTTCTGACACAGGCGGGGGTGTTCACCTCCGCTCATTGCCGCATTGCGAACCCGGACTTCGCTGAGGAGGAACTGCTCATCCTGCGCGATTTGCAGGAAGCGGTCAAGGAGTGGCGCAGGACATTGCGCGGAGCTCGTTAGCCATCAAGTCCCCACCAAGCACCTTTTCATGGGCAAAACAGACATCGTGAATCCGCTCCGCATCCGTCCTCTGGCCGACGAGTTTGCCTTTTTGTTCGAGTCTCCGGAGCCGCAGCGCCTCTTTGCCTACAGCCCCGGACTCGCACGACTGCAGGATGGCCGCCTGGTCGCAACCATAGACCTCGGTGGGCCAGGGGCGGAAAACCTGCCCGGCGTGAAATGGGAGCATGGCGAAATGGACTGGTCTTGGCAGGGTCGGATTTATACCTCGAATGACGGTGGTCAGTCATGGACCTTCCGCTCCCCATTTCCCTTCATGCACGCGAGACCATTCTCAGCTGGGGGATCCGTCTATGTGCTAGGACAGGCTGGGGATTTGATGATCATCCGCTCGGATGACAATGGCGACACCTGGTCCGACCCTGTCAGACTGACCAATGGGGAACACTGGCATCAGGCACCATGCAACGTGCATTACGCAAATGGCTGCGTCTATCTGGTAATGGAAAAGCGCACGCGGTCGCAAGTCCTGAGCTGGCCCGTCGGGGACATGGCGCCGGTGTTGATGAGGGCCAGGCTCGTCGCCGATCTCACCCGGCGCGAAAGTTGGACGTTTGCCTCGGAATTGCCATTCTACGAAGCCGTGGACGAGGAGGCGATGGACTATTTTGGCATCCCGTTTTATGCCACGGACCCCGCGCATGGCACGATGGTTGCGCCCGGCCGCCATTGTGCTCCCATGGGCTGGCTGGAAGCGAACGTGGTGCAGTTTTCGGATCCCGCCCATCTTTGGCACGATGCCAAACAAAAGACCTTCCATCTCTGGATGCGCTCCCATGCAGGCAACACCAGCTATGCTTGTATCGCCAAGGTCATCGAGCACGGGTCAAGACCGGGCACCGGCGCAATGACAACAACGCTGGAAAAAGCCCCTTCAGGAAAAACCATGCTTTACGTCCCTTGCCCCGGCGGCCAGATGAAATTCCATGTGGTGCATGACGAGGTAACCGGGCTCTATTGGCTGCTCTCGACCCAGGCCGTGGACAGCATGATCCGTCCGGACTTGATGCCCTTGGACCGCTACAATCTGCCCAACAACGAGCGGAACCGGCTGCAACTCCACTTCTCGAAGAACATGATCGACTGGTGCTTTGCAGGGCTGGTTGCCACGGGCCCCGTTGAAACAGCTTCGCGCCACTACGCCTCCCTGATCATCGACGGCAGCGATCTCGCCCTGCTCAGCCGGTCGGGAGATGAAAATGCAAAATCCCCTCACGACGGAAACCTCATCACCTTTCACCGCATAAAAAACTTTCGCGGGTTAGCCTATTAAACCCGATCGCTCCAAAACCAATTCCCATCAACTATGAACCCATTTACAACCCGTGGTAAGCCAGGCGCGAATCGAAAGAGCCTGCCGGTCATACTTAGCAAAGTTTTTTTGTTAGCTCTTTTTTTCGCAACTCCTGCGATGAGCATGTATGCCGATGATACCGCCGCGAAATGGGAACCCTGCGGCTGGGGTGGCGGAGGCTGGTTTTGGGCAACAGTCTTTCATCCCACAAAGGATGGCGTGATCTACTTGGCGCTGGACGTCGGCGGCATTGCCAAGACGACAGACCATGGCCTGAATTGGAAGATCATGAACAAGGGGCTGACCAATTGCGGCGCTTATTCCCTGGCGGTGGATCGTTCAAATCCCGAAACGGTTTACGCGGCGACCGAAGGAGGTTTGCACAAGAGCACGGACGGCGGCGAACAGTGGCAGCTTCTCCCGAATACCGGCCCCAAGCAACTGCGGATCACAGGAGAACGAAACCACAGCGTTCGCGCTATCGCCGTGGATCCTACCAACGGCAACAACCTCTATGCGGCCAGCCCGGGAGGCAAGGTCTACAAATCCGTCGACGCCGGCCAGACTTGGACTGTGGCCTATGAAAAGAAGGCCTCAGTGCAAGATCCAGATGCCTTGCGCGCACAATTCGGAAAAGTAAATGGCGCGTTTTTCGGAGGTTTCTGGTTTCCGATAACATTCCCGGAAGGAGTCAAGCCGGAGGCCTGCCAAGGGTTCGGCTTTTCCTTTAAAGGCGAAAAAGTTCAGCAAAAAGACTGCTACCTGACGCTCAGGACGACTGATGGGGCAAGCTATCGCAGCAGGAATCTCACGGATATATTCAAGGACGACAAATGGCAGGATGTCATACTCAAGGCCGAGGATTTCATTCTGGATCCCGAATATGCCAAGAAAAATCCTGACGCGGCTAAGAAGCTGGCAGGCGGCCCTAACTGGTCCACCGTTAACCGGCTGGATTTTTCCTGCAGCGGCGCAATGACCGACGCAGCGGTTGGCAAGTTTGGCAAATTCTTCTTCGTCGATACGCCAGCGGATGGAAAGTCTGTTTTCGTAACGGCCAAGGATTTCACCGCGGGCAAAGCCCTTCAGACCTACGGCAACATTCGCATCGGCGATGCCGTGCCCGCGCCCGCACACGCCGTCGCGGTATCGGCCAAGGAACCATCCATGGTGGTGGCCGCCACAGATGATTCCGGTTTGGTGCTGAGTGAGGATGCCGGCCAAACCTGGCGCGAGCTCAACACTCCCAAGCGGGCTTCGAGTGCTGTGTTTGCCGAAACTGATCCTAACATCATGTATGGATCGTTTTATAAGGACGGCATCTGGAAATCCACAGACAAGGGCAAAACTTGGACTCGCTCCTCGGAGGGGCTCGCTGCGGACGCCACCATCCGGGAGGTTGCCGTCAGCCCTGTCGACCCCCTCGAAGCGTATGCAGTAGGATCGTCAGTGTATATTACAAAGGATGGAGGCAAAAGCTGGAAAGAATCCCAGAAGTTGCAGGTCGATTTGGAGGGAAACCCCACGCGTCACTACAACGGCACCAGTCCGACAACAAACATTGGCAACCCAATGAACGTTGCCATAAATCCGCGGAACCCGAAGGAAGTATTTATCAGTTCGGATTGGCGTGCTTCATGGAGTGGAGACGGCGGCCTGACTTGGCAGGAACGCGAACGCGGCGCGGATATCTCCTGCATCACAGACATTCGCTTCAGCAAAGGCCACGCCTATGCGACGGCCATGGACGAGGGTACCTTGGTCACCGAGAACAACGGCAAAACCTGGCGGCAACTCTGGCCCCTCAAATACATCCCCGAAACCAGCGGCCACTACTGGCGGGTGGCGGTGAACACCGTCAATGGGGTGGAACGGATTATCTCCACCGCCTCGCCGTGGAACACGAAGTTGAGGCGCGTTGTGTATAGCGAGGACGGCGGCAAGACACTCAGGGACACCACATCCGGCTTGCCCGACTATATCGTGACTCCCAACACGATGTGGGGACAGGGGCATCCCCGTGCCTTGGCGGTCGACCCGAATGATCCTCAGATCGTTTACATTGGCATTGATGGCGATCCGTCCGAGGGCAAAATGGGCGGCGGCATCTTCAAGTCGGAAGACGGCGGCATCAATTGGAAGCAACTCCCCAACCAGCCTGCCAGTCGCCGGATGTTTTACGGATTGGCCGTGGACCCGACCGACTCCAACCGCATTTTTTGGGGCTCTTGCGGCAACAACGGCGGTCTCCACCGCACCGAGGACGGCGGGGCCTCATGGAAGAATATTTTTAATAAAGAGCAGTGGATCTTCAACGTCCTAGTCACGAAGGAAGGCGTCATCTATTGCCCCGGCAATCAACTCTGGCGGAGCACCGACCACGGAAACACCTGGACCCAAGTAACGCATTTCACCGCTCCAAAACAGATCATGGGGCTTGAAGTGGACCCGCGTGACCCCAAGACCGTGTGGCTTTCCTCCGATAACGGGGTTTTCAAAACCACCGATGACGGCACCACGTGGCAGGAGATCACCGGAAATCTACCTTACAACAAACCTCAAATCCTCCGGTTCAATCCCGAAACCAACGAGCTTTGGGCCGGATGGGTGGGACTTTACAGGATCAAACAGTAAGCTCTCACAAGAGACGCTTTAAGTTCAGCGACACTGGGCAAGCACCGATTGCGGCCTCTGCACGTGGCGGGCCACCATTTTATTGATCGTTCCGGTCGAGGACGGGAGCGATAGCCGCTGCTAGGCTGAGCCCGATGCGGGTCGAGGCGAAAGGCTCAGGATGCAGCAGGTCCGTTTTGAACCCCCGGAAGTCAGCGACAAGACTCCGCCCATCGATCAGATGCACATGTCCCGGGTAGCGGGCGACAGCAGCAGAAAGAATGGAGTTTTTCATATGGGCATCCCTCTGCCAGTCGCTGCACTCCTTTTCGTGAAAACAGCCGAAGTCAAAAATGGTGATGAGGAAAACCGGTTTCAAGGGATGCCTCGCCGTGACGTTATCGAGCAGGTAATTTACCTTTTCGGCAAAGCGCCCGTTGTCGCTGCCCGGACTGACCATATTGACCCCGAGTTCGAATGATGCGAAATCCCAGTCCTCACGCGAGGCGATGAAGTCGGCGATCTGTTTTTCGATGAAGCAGGATCCAGCCATGCCGAGGTTGCAGACCTGGGCTTCGAGCATCTGGGCCGCCGCATTGATATAGTTATGGAAGGTTCCTCCTCCCTGCGTGATCGAAGATCCGTAGGCGAGCCATCGCCGCTTCGGCAATTCGTCAGCGTTGGGCGGGCGCAAATCGCCCCCCATGGAATCGACACCATGATACACGAGCGGAGCCCCACAGGAGTAAATGCGGCAGACTTGTTGCGAAAATCCCCCAAGATCACGCACCGCATCGGCACGGTTGGCTTCCAGCGGAGGAAGCTCGATCTGAATTCCATGGATCTTGCCGGCCTCGATGCGCCCTTCCGAGTCCACGTGTTGGTTGCCACGCAGATGGACAATATCGGCATTGCCATGAAGGGAACGCAGGAAAATGCGCACGCGAGGAGAATTCGTCACAAAGCGGATTTCGCAGCCGTCCGACCTGCGCACGATATCGGCGCCAGGAGAGTCGAGCGGCGACCATGCGTCACGCGGAAAGCGGGCGAGTTGGAAGCCTCCACCGGGAGCAGGAATGAGCTCGGCGACGTTGTGGAATGCGAGTTGATCGTGCGTTTTCATGAATATAATCTCAGCCGAACGGCAGCTTGCTTCCCGCGGAGTTATTGTGTCGAATCATTCTTTCACCCTGACATGAAATCATTGACGTTGAAGCCGGCGGCCATCGTGGGTTCGCTCCGGCAGGAAGAAGACAAAAGCCCCGTTTCGGAATCTGTATGGTATATAGCCGGAGAGGTCGGCGACGGGCTTGCTTACAGCTTTGCCGCAGGATCGCTCGCGGGAGCCCGCTACCTCACGGCGGACACGCTGGCGGATGGAATCCATTTGCCGGTGTTTGCCCTGCACCTGCAAGAGGGGGAGAAGGGACCAAAGTTCGTCATGGTCTTTGCCCTGCTAAACCAATGCTCCGCACGCATCCGTATCCCCCTCGATTGCGTCAACCAGAACCGCTGGATGTATGACCGCGAAGGCGCGTGGCTCAAACCGTTGTGCAGCGGGGACCGGGTGGATCTTAACAATGTGGACCGGATGACGCTCGCTGTCCTGCGAACGACCGACAGGGAGACGCGCTGGTGCATCACCCCGTTCATCGCGACCGTTGACGAACCACCGAAGCTCGCGGAGTTGGTCCTGCCGCAGGGCCATCTGCTCGACGAACTCGGCCAAAGCACATTGCACGACTGGCCGGGAAAAAGCAGCAGTGCCGAAGAAGTCACAAGCCGGCTTAACGCGCAACTCTCAGCGGCACAGATCCAACAACCCCACGCGGAGTTTTCGCGATGGGGCGGGTGGATGAATAAGCGCTTCGATGCGACGGGATTCTTCCGCACACACCATGACGAAAACCGCTGGTGGCTCGTGGACCCGGACGGGTATGTTTTTTGGTCTGCCGGGGTGGATTGTTTCGGTTTCGGCGACCAACTGGCCGGCAACCACGCGGGGCTGGACAAGGCTCTCTCGTGGATGCCAGATCCGAACGGCGAATATGCACAGATCTTCGGCGAGGAACACGGCTGCTCTTCACTGATCAACTTCTACAAGGCCAATTTCATCCGAGCATTTGGTCCTGCCGGCGCAAAAGCGGCGTGGGCACAAATCGCGCTGGCCGAGTTGCGCCGCCTCCGCTTCAACACGGTGGCCAACTGGTCCGACTGGGAAACAGCCCGCAAGGGTGGCTTCCCCTATGTGCGTCCGCTGACACTGGAATTCCGCCATACGCCGATGGTCTTCCGCGATTTTCCGGATGTTTTCCATCCTGGCTTCGAGACCGACGCCACCGCATTTGCCGGGCAACTGCGTGAGACGCACGACGACCCCGCATTCATCGGTTACTTCCTGATGAACGAGCCGACCTGGGGATTTGCCGCTCAGACGCCCGCCGAGGGGATGTGGTTCAACGCCCCGGAAAGCCTGGGACGCAAAGCATTCGTCGAGTTTCTCGCTGAACGCCACGCGGGCGAGCCCACGAGGGAGGACTTCGCGGCTTTCAGCACGGTGATGGTCGAAAAGCTTTATTCCGGGCTGGGTTCCGCGTGCCGCGCGGTCGATCCCAACCACCTCAATCTGGGGGCCCGTTACTACACGGTCCCGCCGGATTGGGCGGTGGCCGGGATGAAGTCCTTCGACATCTTCAGCGTGAATTGCTACGCGAGCCGCGTGCATGAAAAGGCGTTTGCAAAGATCAGCGCCACGCTCGGCCAGCCGGTCATCGTGGGCGAATGGCACTTCGGCGCGCTCGATGCGGGGCTTCCTGCGAGCGGGATCGGCCACGTCCGCGATCAGGCCGCGCGAGGCCAAGCGTATCGGACATATATCGAGGACGCCGCAAGCAAGCCATGGTGTGTCGGAACCCACTGGTTCACCCTTTATGATCAAAGCGCGATCGGCCGCTTCGACGGGGAGAACTACAACATCGGTTTCTACGATGTCTGTAACCGGCCCTACGAAGAACTTGCGGAGGCGGCCCGCTCAAGCCACGAACGGATCTACGAAATCGCAAGCGGCAGGACTAAGCCGTTCGACAACCCGCCGGAATACCTCCCGCTGCTGTTCATGTGAGGTTTTGATGGTGCGGCTCACATTACTGCAAGTTTTTCTGATATGGGTGTCAGGATTTGGCACCCTGTCAATTGTGGCAAGGCGGAAGGTTGCAGCCTTAGCCGGCAGAGCCCCGTTGCCACGCATCGTCAATTACTACATCATCGCCACCCCGATCATCCTGCTGGAGGAAGCGCTTACGATAGAAGTCCCGTACTTCTGGGGCATTCTGCCTATGATTCTGGTCTTCTATATCATGCTCTTTCCTCTTTATTTGATCCAAAGATATACCGGATGCTCTTTTCTGTTGGCATCACTGTTGTTCGGTGCCTGGGGGTGTTTCAACGAGTTCATTCTCGTCGGGAGGATAAGCCAGCTCGGCGGACTGGTTCTTTTCGTCATGTGCGTCCTTTGCTTCCTGATCTATGCCGTGATGGCGATTCTTCCGTCCTACTACCTGCAGGTGTCACTCAAGAACAAGACATATGAAAAATCTCATCTCCCAGTCATTTAATTTGTTGTCTGTTTTCCTGGTGGGAACAGCGGCTCCAGTCTGGGGCGCGGAATCGCTTCCGGCCGGACCCCGGATTGAAATTGTCGAGACGCCGGTCCCGGCCATCTCCAAGGGAATGCCGGTGTTGCGGCGGGTGGCGACGGAGGATGTTACTTGGAAACATGGTGAACCGTCCTTTACAATCATGGATGGAACGGCGGTGAAGGCCCGGGGATGGACCGCCCTCTCGGAGAATTCCATCCTCATGAAGGTCGTGGTCGCGGACGAAACCCACGCCAATCACCGTGCGGAAGGCGAGATATGGGATGGCGACTGCATCCAGATCGGCATCGACTCGCGGGGCACCGGGGTTGGAAGCCAGTCATCCTTGCTTTGCCTGTGATCCACCTCGATTCTCTTTATTGGCAACCGGGCTGGATCGAGTCGCCGAAGGCCGACTGGCAGGAGCTGGTGGAATCGCTGGTTTCCCAGGATCGGTGGATCATGGATGGGAATTATGGAGGCACCTTGGAGATGCGCTTGCAGGCGTCGATACCATTTCCTTCCTGGATTTCTCTAGATGTCTCTGCCTCTTTCGCACCCTCAAACGCGCCCTGGTTAACCAACGACTAGCTTGGAGCCAAATGAAAGAACAACCACAATGAATCTGATCCCATCGCTACCCGGTTTAACTCCGAATTACTGGTGCACATGGTGCGCCCAAGGGGCTTTTCGTACCCAGGCTGCTCTTGAAAACCCAACCGATCTCAAATTCCAGGGGGATCAGGGTGCAAAGTATGTTCGCGAGAGCCTGAGGGAGGAGGTTCTCTTTGGTCCCACTGGCTGGCTGAACACGTTTTATCCCAAAGCCCGCGCCGATCTCTATGCCGTTCTGGACGACGGCTGGGACGTTGACTTTGGAGTCCATCCCGACACGCAGCGTTGGAAGTTCGGCGCGTGCGAGCTGTCGGCGCAAAGATTCCCTTCATTTCCAGGTGAACCGCGTGCTGGCCTCAAAGCGCTGAACGACGCGGTAAATCAGGCGGGGTGGCGAGGGGTCGGGCTTTGGATCGCTGCGCAATGCGTAGGTGATGGCAAAGACGGCTTTGAGCTTCCGCAACCCGAGGTCGAGCGATACTGGCGGGAACGGGCTAGGTGGTGTCACCATGCAGGTATTGAGTATTGGAAAGTGGATTGGGGGTATCGCTGTGGGCGCCCCGATTTTCGCCAAATGCTGACGGAGATTGCCAAGCAGGAAGCGCCCGGGCTGTTTGTCGAACACACGAGCTGCATGGCCCCGGTCAACGGTGCTCCCGAGAGCGCCGGCAGGTTCGCCACCGACGCCAGCAGTTTGGAAATGGCAACGCGACTGGCCGGTGCAAGCGACGTCTTCAGAACCTACGATACGTTAGATCCGCTCGGCACTCCCGCCACATTGGACCGGGCCTATGAGCTGCTCAAGGGTGCGAAACTGGAGCCCGGAAGATTAGGGCTGCTAAATACGGAAGGTGAGATCTATCTGGGCGCGGCTCTCGGATGTGCGTTCGGGGCGCTGCGCTTCCCTCCCATCGGACCCGGCGCGGAAGCACGCGAAGTGAAACTGGACGAAGCCCTCCGGGCGGTGAGATGGCAGCGTGTTGCCCCGGCGTTCGGCATTGGCCAAGGAGAGGTGCTCGCAAGCGAGGCCATCCTTTCTGACGATCACTATTTCGTCAAAGGTGAGACGTGGTACCCTCCGGCAAACGCCCAAACTGTGCGCCAAAGCGCCCCCGCAATCGTGGCGCGAGGCATGTCTCTCCCCATCGTCAAAAGCGATGCCGAAGCTCCCTACGTTGTGGCCTCCCGCCACCCGAATGGGGCGATCTCCGTGGCCACCCTGCCACGCCATAACACCACGAAGGGAAATTTTCAACCGCCTGCGGATGTTACCATCGAAGTCGGAAACGGGGAGGCTCCCGTAGGCGTGTTTGGGACGTTCCACTCGCTGGCGCTTAAACTGACCGCCCCACTGGATAACCGAAAGGTTTTCGCGCAGGATATGGCAGGTGAAGTTGCTTCCGATATCACCCAATTCATCGTGAGCACTTCGCCTACGGGTTTCACACTGGAGGGGCAACTGATTGACCGGATCGGGCTTCAGGCCGCGACGCCGAACGATTCGTCGGGACCTGGCATGATTCTTTCAATTCAAAAACCAATATGACCCTCACCTACTCGGAAGATGCAACTTCCCTAACCGCGGAACAACTCGCCGGTTTCTTTGTTGGCTGGCCGGATCATCCCGCTCCCAAGACTCACCTGAAAATCCTCCGCAAGAGCAGCGCCATCTGCCTGGCCTTCGACCAGCAGCGCTGTATTGGATTCATTAACGCCCTCTCCGACGGCGTTTTCTACGCTTTCATCCCATTGCTTGAAGTCCTGCCCGAATACCAAGGGCATGGCATCGGCAAGGAATTGTGAGCTAGACTATTTCCAAATATTATCTGCGGAGCGGAACTTCACTCGATTGAAATATATATACGCATGCACGGGCGTCCGGTTAACTGAAAGATCGGCTTTTGAAAGTTTCATAGAATGAGCGCTTTGCGAATGAAAATGGATGTGACGCATTTGAATTCGGTCCATGCTTTTTGGCATGAATTCCGGCCGATTT
>Ga0194053_10000233_pt1 | contig 42751 bp, 37 predicted proteins | sample SepL228m_MetaG_FD_161684 | JGI IMG/M metagenome (GOLD analysis project Ga0194053, IMG submission 161684) | Anoxic zone freshwater microbial communities from boreal shield lake in IISD Experimental Lakes Area, Ontario, Canada - Sep2016-L227-8m | ecosystem: Environmental > Aquatic > Freshwater >... | reverse complement strand
GTGTCAAAGTGGTGTTCGCCGGACATTTTCACCGTGATGAAATGGTGTGGATCGGTGAAGTGCCAGTGTATGCAGCCCCTGCGCTGGCCCGCTTTTGGGATCGACAGCCAGCGTTTCGCTTATACGAATACAAGGATGGCCGTATCCATTACTGGACACTCTATCCCGAACGCCCGCAAAAGCGGTAAATCAGGCTTTTGCTTTTTCAGGATTCCGGAGCACGAATAATCCCGGAGAATCCTTTTTGAAAGAGCGATCGGTGTACATTTTCACGTTCAGGGCGTTAATGGGGTCTTGCGAACGCCACTGATAGCCACCCGCCAGACTGGCATCATAAATCTCGTGAACCGACATCGGTTTCCCGGCTTCAATCAGAATGTTACTGATCATCGTGCGCAAACTCGGCTGAGCTTTGCGGGGGAGGCGCATATTACGGACGGTCACGCTCAAAGGGGTGGGGCGTTTTTCGGCCTTTTTGAGTATCGCGGCCATTTCCGTTTCCAGAAGTTCGATTTTTTGACGGAGAATCATTATCTTTTTTAGATCGTCCGAACATAATTCATTTAAATTGATCATGGAGTGCTCCTTGTCGTTATTTGTTGGTCATTATGCATATTTCTATTGATGAAGCAACTAGTTCTTTAATGATCTAAATAGTGACAAATGTCCGGGTTAAATGCCTTAAGGATTTAATGTGAAGGTGGGCAGGCACTCGACTGCGGATGGCTGTGTTTTTTTTAGTGAACCTTTTTGTGGCGCCAAACGTTTATCTCTCGTAACCATGATCAGGGAGCTTATATGAAAACAGTCGTAGCGGGAAAATTGTATTTAGGCATCAGGTTGGCGATATTTGGAGCGATGATGGTGGAGGCCATGGCGGGTGTAAGTCAGCCGGGCGGGACAGCCACTAACCTTGTGGTGACGGCACTGCGCATCCCGCGCGATGAACTATCGGTCCCTTACACGGCGTACAAGTTGGAGGCGAAGGATACCCAACTCCGGAAGGCGGCTCGAAGTACCCCGGAAGTATTTCAAGGGCTTCCCTCCGTGATGGGCCAAAAAACAGCGAATGGACAGGGCTCGCCCTATTTCCGCGGCTTTACGGGGTTCCGTAATCTTTTACTCATTGATGGCGTTCGCCTGAACAACTCCGTGTTTCGTGATGGGCCAAACCAGTATTGGAGTACGGTGGATTCCCTGTCGGTGAGCGATTACGATATCGTCATGGGGCCTTCCTCGGTTCTGTATGGCAGTGATGCCATTGGGGGGGCGGTTAATGCAACGACAGTGGCGCCACCGTCGGACTATCAGGGGCAACCGGTTTGGGCACCGGTGCTTTATTACCGTGGGGCCAGTGCGGAACGATCCACCACAAGTAGGATGCAGTTAGGGGCGCGGCTGAATGAGCAGGTTGGATTTGTCGGTGGAGTTTCGGTTAAAAACTATGGAGACCTGCGTGGTGGCGATGAGGTCGATCGTCAGAAGCATACCGGTTATGATGAATTGGATTATGACGGGCGTGTGGATGTCAATCTCAACCCGGATAACCAGTTAACGGTCGGGCATCAGTCGGTCAGTCAGGATGACGTCTGGCGCACCCATAAAACCATCTACGGGTTGACGTGGGAAGGCTTGAAAGCAGGGGATGAGAAAAGTCGGTTTCTGGACCAGCATCGGAATCTTGATTATGTGACCTATGCCGGGAAAAATTTAAACACGTTTATCGATCGCATGAAGTTAACCCTATCGCGACAGGATCAGCAGGAGGATGAATCACGGGTCAAGAAGGACCGCACCGGCGAGAAACAGGGATTCGACGTCACCACATGGGGTTCTTCGCTTCAATTGGAATCTGATACCGTTCTGGGAAACTGGGTTTACGGGGCCGAGTATTATCATGACAGCGTGGATTCTTACCTGAACAAATATAAAGCCAATGGCACCTTGAGCAAAGTGGCGATTCAGGGGCCTGTCGCTGATGATGCCCGTTATGATTCAGTCGGTTTTTATGTGCAGGATACGATCAGCTTTTTCAATGATCAATTGGATGTGATCCCCGGGGCCAGATATACGGCCGCACAGGTTGATGCCAACCGGGTATTGAACCCTGAAAACAATAAGGTCATGTCTGTGGAGGGAGACTGGGATACTGTTGCCGGATCACTTCGCCTCTTGCATCCCCTGACGCAGGATAGGCGGCATACGGTGTTTGCCGGACTGTCGCAGGGCTTTCGTGCTCCGAATTTGTCCGATTTGACGCGGCTGGATACGGCGCGGAGTAACGAGATCGAAACGCCGGTGTCCGACCTCGAGCCGGAGCATTTTCTGTCCTATGAGGCTGGCATAAAATCCCGTTTCGATTATTTTTCGACAGCGCTCACCTATTACTACACCGATATTGATAGCATGATCGTCCGCGCTCCCACCGGGCGGGTGATTGATGGGCTAAATGAGGTGACCAAGAAAAACTCTGGGAATGGTTATATCCAGGGAGTGGAATGGCTCAATACTGTGACCGTGACGAAAAACTGGTCGGGTTGGTTGAGCGCCAGCTGGATGGAAGGTGAGGTGGACTCCTATCCGACTTCTTCCCCCCAAAAGCAGCGTGACTATATAACTCGACTCATGCCGCCGACTGTCCAGGCGGGGGTGCGGGCGCAAACTGATAACGCGAAATATTGGGCGGAAGGGGTTTGTGATGCGGCTGAAAAGGCGGATAAATTGTCTGCCGATGACCTCCGCGATACGCAGCGGATTCCTCCCGGCGGGACGCCCGGGTATGCGGTGTTTGGTGTCCGGGTCGGTTCCCAGGTCACCTCTTCCCTTGCTTTGTCGCTGGCGGTGGAGAATGTTTTGGACGAGGATTACCGCATCCATGGCTCAGGCTGCAATGAGCCGGGCCGCAATGTTGTTCTGACAGGCCGCTACACGTTCTAACGGCTTAAGGGGAGCCAGCGGAGGATCCTTTGAATATTGGTATCCCAATATCCCCATTCATGGGTGCCCGGGCCTTCTTCATAGGTCAGGTCAAAGTTATGGGCATTTAGATGATTTTTGAACTTCAGGTTATCCTGATAGAGGAAATCCTCCGTGCCGCAGCACTGGAATAATTTCGGCTTGGCCGCACTCGAGTTCGCCAATTCATGGGAGAGGTGGAAGAGATCATTGGCGGTCCCGTAAACGGGCTTGTCCCCGAAAATACTGTAATGTTCTGCAATCCGGTCGGGCATGTGTTTTGACAGTTCCATCGGGTCAAGTGCTCCGGACAGGCTGGCGGCTGCGGCGAACTTCTCCGGTCTGGCTAGTGCCAGTTTGAAGGCCCCGTAGCCGCCCATCGAGAGGCCTGCCGCGAAGGTGTCTTCGCGTTTATCTGATATCGGAAAAAAGGATTCCGCCAGACGGGGCAATTCCTCGCTGACAAAGGTCCAGTACTTAAGCCCGGTGTGCATGTCGGTGTAGTAGCTCCGTGCCACGGCCGGCATGACGACCGCGATACCCAGATCGGACACATAGCGCTCGATGGAGGTGCGTCGCAACCAGATCGTGTGGTCATCTGACATCCCGTGCAGAAGATAGAGGACGGGGTGTTTCTTGTCACCCGCCTTGCCGGTCATTCCAATCTGGCTCCGGGTATTTTGGGGTAGAATGACCGTCATGGATGAGCACAGTCCGAGACTGTCGGAAAAGAAATCACAGTGAATAAGAGCCATACAGTCGGATCCTTTTGGAGTTAGCTGAGGGTGTAGAAAGTGGAAGCGCTCAGGATGTTGACGTTCTTTTTGTGAAGAATTTCGATGGCGCGATCTGCGTCCTCGATCCGGGCAATCAGGACGGCGTTACTGCCGCGCTTCAGCGTGAAGGCATACATGTACTCGATGTTGACGGCACTGGGCTCCAGAACGGCCAGAATGCTTGCCATACCGCCGGGGCAGTCAGGAATCTCGATGGCGAGTACCTCGCTGACATTGACGACACAGCCCGCTTTTTCCAGGACGTTTTTGGCTTTTTCCCAGTCCTTGACGATCAGGCGTAAAATCCCGAACTGCTCGGTGTCGGCGAGGCAGAGTGTGAGAATATTGATTCCTGCTTCGGCGAGTGCCTTGCAGGGCTGGCTCAGGCGTCCGGGTTTGTTTTCGAGAAATACCGAGAGTTGTTTCAGTTTCATAGGGCAACCCCTTCCTTGCGTTGATCAATTACCCGCTTGGCCTTGCCCTGACTCCGGGCAATCGTCTGCGGCTCCACGAGGCGGACATTTGCGCGCAGGCCGACGACATGCTCAATGGCATGGGAGAATTTCTTCTGGAGTTGTTCAAGGGCACTGACCCGGTCCCGGAACATCTCCTCGGTAACCTCCACCTGCACCTCGATCTGATCCAGGCCTTCCTTGCGACTCAGGACAATCTGATAATGAGGAAGTGATTGCTCCACCTTAAGCAGCGCGGCCTCAATCTGTGACGGGAATACGTTCACACCACGGATGATGATCATGTCGTCGCTGCGATGGCTAATCCGGCAGATCCGGCGGATGCTTCGCCCGCAAGCGCAGCGCTCCGGGATGATGGAGGTGATATCATGGGTCCGGTAGCGGATCATGGGAATCGCCTGTTTGCTGAGAGTGGTCAGAACCAGTTCGCCCTCTTCGCCATCAGGGAGAACCTGGCTCGTCTTGGGATCCACGATTTCCATTAGGAAATGATCCTCAAAGACATGAAGTCCGTTTTGTTGGGAACATTCGGTGGCGACCCCGGGGCCAATAATCTCGGACAATCCGTAAATGTCGTAAGCTTTGATATGGGCCCGCTCCTCAATGTGGGCGCGCATCCCGTCCGTCCAGGGTTCGGCCCCGAATACACCTGCCTTGAGCTTCAGATCCTTGAAGCCTGTTCCCGTGGCTTCGATGGATTCGATGAGGTGAAGGAAATAGCTGGGGGTGGAGCAAATGGCGGTGACTCCGAAATCCTGCATGACCATGATCTGGCGTTCGGTGTTGCCCCCGGAGATGGGGATGACGGTGGCCCCCAGGGCTTCCGCTCCGTAATGAGCACCCAGCCCACCCGTGAAGAGCCCATAGCCGAAGGCATTCTGGATTACATCGTTTTCACTGAGCCCGGCGGCGCAGAAGGTGCGGGCCATGACACTGGACCAAACTTTCATGTCATCCCGCGTATACCCGACTACGATCGGTTTGCCGGTTGTACCACTGGAGGCATGCAGGCGAACGACCTCTTTCATGGGACGGGCAAACAGTCCGTAGGGATAGGTGTCACGCAGATCCGTTTTGTTTGTGAACGGCAGTTTGGCCGTGTCGGCAATGGTTTTAATGTGTTCCGGCTTGAGTCCAATCTCATCCATTCGCCCTCGTGTCAGGGGAACGTTGTCATAGGCGGCTTGTACTATGGCCTGAAGACGGTGGAGTTGAATGCGATGCAACTCGTCAGGGCATAGAAAGTCAGCATAGCTGTCGGGATGGATGGGGCTATTGCTCATGAGGCTCCTTATTTATCGAGATGGCGTCCGGCTTCGAATGACGCCAGGTTAATGGCGTGCAGCTTTTCCGGGAAAATGTCGTAGATCGTCTTTTGCCAGGACTCAACAGGGATGTCGAGGTGTCGACTGAGCGTACCGAGCATGGCGATGTTCAGGCTCTTCTTGTTGGGCAGGGTAACATTATCGAACGACTGGGCGTTGATCAAGATGCCTGCCGGTCGCAATGCGGGACGGTGGTTCTCCAATTCTTCCGGTGCAAGAATCAGGAGAAAATCGGTTTCAGCGTTCGGAATCATCGGACTGAGAACTTCCTTGCCGAACCGGATATCGCTGGTTACAGAACCGCCCCGCTGGCTCATGCCATGCACCTCGGCTTTTTTGACGTCATACCCGGCCCGGAAGAGGACTTCTGCGAGAACCTGGGCGCTTTTGATGATTCCCATCCCGCCAAGTCCGGCGATTCGGATGTTAGTGGTTTTTTCTGTTTTCAAAGGATGTTCCTTTTATGCTTTCTGCTCATAGGAGCGGATGCGGCCAGCTGCCAAGAGACAGGGTTGACGGCCGACGATGACGGTCAATTCGTTGGATTTCAACGCCTTGATCAATGTGTCTTCGAGTTCTGCGGTTTGACGAACCGGGTCCAGAACGGTGACGTTCTTGATTCCCATGGCTTTGACCACATCCTCGATCATGATTCGTGTGGTGGGTGTGTGATCCAGTCGTCGCCCCGTCGCGGGATGTTCCTGCTGGCCGGTCATGGCTGTGGTAAGGTTATCCAGCACGATGAGTACATGGCCGGTGGGGGGCGGGTTGAATACCATCTCCGCCACGCCCGTAAGTCCGCTGTGCATGAACGTGCTATCGCCAATGACGCTTACGACCCGGCGCGCTTCCACTTCAGGCAACACATGTCGTAGCCCCAGACCGATACCGATACTGGCACCCATACAGATTTGGGAATCCATGGCCGAGAGTGGCGGCAGGGCGGCAAGAGTGTAGCATCCGATATCACCCGATACGATGCAGTCATGTTTTTTGAGAACCTCAAAAACGTACCCGTGCGGGCAGGCATTACAAAGTCGTGGAGGGCGCGCTTTGGGGGGCGGAGGTTCGGGAGTGGCATCCCCTTTCAGAATTCGACGCACGCGGTCCACGGTCAATTCGCCCATCCGGTAGGCTTCCGGGTTCCAGGGCACATCGCCGCCTGCGGCCCGGATCTGCTCAACAAGAACCGGGTCATTTTCCTCGATAACAAAGCGCTGGGTTTTGTCCTTGAGGAAATTCAAAATCATTTTAATCGGTAGTGGATAGGTCATCCCGAGCTTGAGAACTGCGGCTTCCGGACAGGCCTCCCTGGCATGTACACTGGCCACGCTGGCGGACACAATGCCGATACCTGATTTTCCCGGGAGCAGGGTGTTAGGTCCCTCGGTTTCGCACCACTCCTGAATTTCTGCAAGTTTGGCGCGAAGGGCTTTGTGCTTGATCCTGGCATGACCCGGAATCATGACCCGGCCGGGAATATCACGCACGAAATGTGGGGTGGCAGGTGATTCAATGGAATCCGAAGTCCGGACGATAGACGTGGTATGGGAGACCCGTGTGGTCATACGCAGAATGACTGGGGTTTTCCAGCGGGCCGAGACGGTGAATGCAAGCCGGATGAAGTCATAGGATTCCTGGGAATTGGCGGGCTCAATGACTGGGACACCCGCCGCTATTCCGTAACGGCGTGTATCCTGCTCGTCTTGACTGGAGGCGAGGCCGGGATCATCCGCGACCACGAATACGAGGGCGCCTTGGACGCCGCTATAGGCGGCGGTGAACAGGACGTCAGAGGCCACGTTAAGGCCAACATGCTTCATGGTTACCATGGCGCGGGCACCGGCGAAAGCGACTCCCAGTGCGACTTCGGCGGCCACTTTTTCATTGGGGGCCCACTCGGCTTGACCGCCGATGGCATCATAATTTTCAAGAATTTCGGTTGAGGGGGTGCCGGGATATCCAGTTCCCCGGGCGCAACCCGCATGGAGTGCTCCCAAGGCAACCGCCTCATTACCGCTGAGAAGTTGTCGTTCAGCCATAGTGATAACCTTTTTTAAGACCGGCGAAGCATCTCAAAACTCTCAAATCGGGTCACGCACAAAAGTCGTTTTGGCGGGAATAATAAAAAGACATATTCACGAGCTTCGTAGAGCGTGTATGATCATAATAATTTAATTTTTTCCCTTGATCTTGATCCTTGTGAATGGTAGAAGCCAATTTATGTCTAGACACAATGAGTCAAATGCCGGAGCCCTGCCCGAATCACTTGGTACTTGGCTTCGTGAACTCCGCCAGGCGAAGGCGCTTCCTTTGCGCGCAGTTGCCGCTGCTGCGGAGATGGACTCCACGCTTCTGAGCAAGATCGAGCTGGGGCAACGATTGCCTACGGAGGCGCAGGCCAAGGCGCTTGCCACATTTTTCGGGGTCCCCCTTGATGACGTGGAAGCCAAACGAATCACTGCCCGGTTCTGGCAGGAGAATAACAGTAACCCTGCCGCTGCCAAAGCCGCGGCCATGATTCGTGAATCGGCACCTGCTTACATGATGCCCCTTGAAGCCGCGAAACCGGTGAAACACGCCTCCCCCTCTACACAATATCCAACGTCCACTCCCTCTCGAGGTTCCCATGACTAAAGAGAAACGATTCCTTGATGCTCTCCGTGACCTGTTTATCGGCGCGAAGGTTGATGGCCAGTCTGGCTATATCAACCTCATGCGTATCAAGGCCGCCTATTTCCATCAGATCGTCGAGCCGGCCCTGATGGCGGATGTCGACGCGGCCATCACCACCTTTCCTGACTTCCGGGAAGAACTTTTCGACAAACTGCACGCTTTCTTCAGTCGCTACTTCAGCCGCTCGGGCTCCATCTGTTTCGCCTACACGCCCCAACACATGAGCGTTTACGAGAAGGTCTATACTGACGAGCAGGACACCGTCCTGTTCTGGAAGACCCACATGCTTTACTACGTGAAGACGGACCGTATTTTTCGCGACATGAAGGTCACGGTTGAGGATCAGGTCTTTTTCTTTGACTGCACGGGCCTGGAGCACAAGAAGGCCAACGAGAAGCGCGAACTCGTCTTTGCGTTCCAGGGGGTGGAGAAAGACGGCGCGGTTCGTCTTGCCGTCACCCACTCCGAACGTGGACGCCAGACCAAGGATGACGAAATTCTAAAAACCCTGAAGAAAGCCGGGCATCCCGTTAAGGAATCCGTCCTTGAAAAAGCGATGTCGGTTTTCGGACGTCAGAGCGAGGTGGATTATTTCATCAACAAAGATGCACGCGGCTTTCTGCGTGAGCAGTTTGATCTCTGGATGTACCAGTACCTGTTTAAAGATAACACGCCATGGTCGCAAGCCCGTATACGTCAACTCCAGTCCCTCAAGGAGCTTGCATTCAGGTTGATCGATTTCATCGCTCAATTTGAGGATGAACTGGTGCGGATCTGGAACAAGCCGAAATTTGTCCGGGGCTCACACTACGTCATCACCCTTGACCGGATTGCCGCGCGCGAGGGCGGACTTGACCTGTTGGCCGATTTGCTTAAACACAAAGGCATGGTGGCCCAGGTGACGGAGTGGCAGGAACTCTCCATCGTCACCGCCGACTTCAAAGCCGGTGTTATTCTCGAGGGTAAGGGTAAGGAGCGCAAGCTCGTGGATGCCTGGCGCTCTTTGCCGCTCGATACCCTCCATTTCAAGTCGCTGGAACTTCGTCTGCTGGGTTTATTTGATGACCTTGATGCCTCAATCGACGGCCGCCTTATTAAGAGCGAGAATTGCCAGGCACTGAATACATTCCGGGATAAGTTCCGCGGACGTATCAAAATGTTCTATATCGATCCACCTTACAACACGGGGAGTGATGGATTCCAGTACCGGGATACATTCCGTCATGCCTCATGGATCACTATGCTCCAGGATCGTCTTGCCGCCTGTTACCCAATGCTAGCCCCCAAAGGGGTTCTATTCTCAAGCATTGACGACAAGGAGCGGAGACATCTGGAATTTGCCTTGGACGATGTCTTTGGCCGAGAGAACCGGGTCGAAGAAATCATCTGGGTCCAGAACACTACGAAAAATCAGTCTCCGACGTACTCAACCAACCACGAGTACGTTGAAGTCTATGCGAAGGATCTGCCAAAGGCTGCGGCGGATGTGCGTATGTTCCGCGAACCCAAGCCGGGTTATATCGAGATGACTGAGCTCACTGAAAAACTTAATTCCGACTATCCTCCCATCGATCTGATTGAAGCCAAGATCGCTGAACTATTTGAGACCCATCGTGCAGAATTCCGTGCCGAATTGGAGGAGCAGGGAATCGAATATGATCGAACCCTTGACTCTTGGAAAGGTCTTTACAACTACTCGCATGCAGAATATCGAGACTCGAATGGTAGATTTGTAAAAGAGCAACAGGCTCGCACCAAGAAGGCGGCAATATGGATCTGGCGTGAAGATAATCCCTCTATGCCTGCCGGAAAACAAGCCCACACTACACGTGACCCGAATGATACAAATTACCGATTCTATACACCACTGCACCCTAAAAGCCAAAAGCCGAGTAAATGCCCCAAGCGTGGCTGGGGAATGCCAGAAAAGCCGGATCCGAAACAGCCGGATAGGGGTAATTTTGAAGCCATGGCTTCTGATGGCAGGATTGTCTGGGGCGAAAGTGAATCAAAGGTTCCACAGGTTAAAAAATTTCTACATGAAGTAGACACGCTGGTCGCCAAGTCTGTTGTCATGGACTACACTGACGGTGAGAAGCAACTAACAGAACTTGTTGGATCCACGAACACGTTTTCGAATCCAAAGCCGACGACCCTGATTTCTCGGTTTATTCTTCAAACGGCGGATGAAAACGAGTGGGTAGGCGATTTTTTCGCCGGATCAGGTACTACAGGCCACGCCATTTTAGAAGCCTATCAAACCGATAGAATCAGGCGCCGGTTTCTCCTCGTCGAAACTGCGGAATATTTTGATACAACCCTATTGCCGAGAATCAAACGGGTATTCGCAGCAACCAATTGGAAAGGTGGAAAGCCAATCAAATTGGGCGGCCCCGGTCTTTTCTGTAAAGTCTGCCATCTCGAACAATACGAGGAGGCGATCGCCAACTCCGTGTATGATGGCGATGACGGTGACCTCTTCCGCAACACCAAGACCGATCCCTATAGCCAGTACGTTTTCTTCAGGGACTCGAAAATGGCGAGGGCGATTGAATTGGATTATAAGAAAGATGCGGTTGACGTCCACCTGGATCGGCTCTACCCGGATATTGACCTGGCTGAAACCCTGTCCTGCGTGACGGGAAAGTGGATTAAGCGCATCACTGCGGATGAGGTTGAGTTTGCTGATGGAACGCGCCAGAGCCTTATCAAGCCGGACTGGCGTCTGTTAAAACCGCTCATTTTCTGGGGCCCCGTGGTGTGAGTAACGTATGCCGTTAAAATCCCTAGAACATCTGGCATCCAAAGTGCCGTTTGAGACGCTGCCGGCGAACTGGAGTACGTTCGCCCTTGGCCGTTTCTCACCCGATAAAAGCCTGTGGGACTACCAGCAACTGGCATTGAGGCTGGCCCTTTCCGTCCTGTTCAAATTCTACGAAGAGTTTGAGGATTTCATCCCCGGTGAGGATGTCTCCGCAGATGTCGTGCGAAAGCGGAAACTGACCGAATGGTATGCCGACGGCATGCTGCTTTCGGCAAAGGAACGAAATTCCCTCAACCTCTCGCTGGTCCGGGCGAAACGCCCGCTTCAGGAATTGGTTGATGATTTCTTTGCCCTCGATGAAAATAATCCGCAACTGGACTTTGAGCGCCTGTGTAACCGGGTGGGGTTCTGGATGGCTACCGGGAGTGGCAAGACCCTCGTTCTGGTCAAACTCCTTGAAATCCTGCATTTACTCATGCGGCGGCAGGAGATCCCGGTTTGTGATGTTCTGATGCTGACCCACCGGGAAGACCTGCTGGTCCAATTCCAGAACGCGATTAACGAATACAACCACGCGCCGGATGCCCCCATCCATATCGAACTGTGCGAACTCAGGGAATACCCGGAGGCCAAGCGTGAGGCGCCGGGCGGTCTCCTCGGTCGTGATTCCACTCTGCGAGTGTTCTATTACCGCTCGGATAACTTGAGCGATGAGCATAAGGAACGTATTGTAGACTTCCGCAATTATGACAATGGCGGCCGGTGGTATGTCCTGCTCGATGAGGCCCACAAAGGTGTGGCCGAGGACTCTAAACGGAAATATATTTACACCATCATGACCCGAGCCGGGTTCCTGTTCAATTTTTCCGCCACCTTCACGGATACGCTTGATCTGACGACGACGGTCCATAATTTTAATCTGGCCGAGTTCATTTCACGTGGGTATGGCAAGCATATCGCCATCCTGAAACAGGAACTTACCGCCTTCAAACGGCGCGCGGGTGGCGATTATACGGATGACGAAAAGCGAAAAGTCGTTCTCAAGAGCATGATGCTGATCGCATGTACCGCCCGCAAAGTGCGGGAACTCCGGGCGGAGTCGGGTGTTCCTGGGCTCTATCATCACCCGTTGCTCCTTGCCCTGGTGAATTCCGTGAATACGGAAGATGCCGATCTGAAACTGTATTTCCAACAACTGATTGCGATTGGCAGGGGGGAAGTGCCCACTCCTATGTGGAATGCGGCGCGCGATGAATTGTGGGAGGAATTGGCATCCGAGCCTCCATTCCTGTACGAAGACCGCCGCACGCTCCGTGTGGCACAGGCTGACATTATGGATATTCGGCCTGCTGATATCTGGCGTGATGTTTACAACAGCGAATCGGGAAAGGCCGGGGAGATTGAAGTACTGGTGCGGCCGGGGAACATCCGGGAAATTGCCTTCAAACTCAAAACTTCGGCAAGGCCGTTCGCTCTGATTAAAATCGGCGATATCACAAAGTGGCTTAAGGAGAGTTTGACGGGCTTCGATGCAATTGAAACCCTGGAGGATGAAAGTTTCTTTACGCAACTGAACCAGGCGGATTCGTCCATCAACATCCTTATGGGCTCCCGCAGTTTTTATGAAGGCTGGGATTCGAATCGTCCTAACGTCATCAACTTTGTCAACATTGGGACAGGCGATGATGCCCGGAAGTTCATTATCCAGTCTGTGGGGCGAGGCGTGCGTATCCAGTCCTGGGGTGGGGCGCGGAAGCGGCTTGAAGAACTTCATGATGAATTTGATGACAAGGCGATGTTTCGACGTCTTCGCGAAAAAGCCGAAGCGCCTGAGACTCTATATGTGCTCGGGACCAATAGGGACGCCCTGAATGTCGTCCTTGAAGAACTCAAGAAAGAGAAGCCACTCGTCCAGGACTTCCTGCGATTGGAACTGAATCCAGAGGTTGGGAAACGTCTGCTGCTGGTGCCCGAATACCGGGATCAAAGCAAGCCGCTGATAGACGAGCGGGTGCCGTCAAAATTTGAGATTGCCTCAAAAGACTTCGATTTGGTGTCAAAATACGATGCCGCCGTCGAAGATGACCGGGTTTTGCTATTGGCGCATGGCGGTTCGCCCAGTGTGGTAAAGCATTTCCGGGATTGCAACAAGGATTCCGATAAATATTTCGCCAAGCAGAGTGCCCGCAGTTATCGCAATATGGAAGTTATGGTTGGGCGGGTGATGGACTATTTTGGGCTGCGGATGCGTGAGGTTGAGCGGATACGGGAGCTGGAACCGGACGATATTGTTCACTTCCGGCAGATGGCGGTGGATAAAGTGCATGCCGAGGAAATCCAGAACCGGGTCAACAAGGTCATTAATTCGCAAACCAAGGAAGCCAAGGGGCGTGTGGCCGAATTGACCAGTAAGGTTGGGCAGATGGAGCTTGGGTTAATTGAAGCAACCCGGATTATGGAGACTGAGGGACTGACCGGTCATGAGACCTACAATCAGGATCTGACCTTGGAATATTTGGCAAATCATTACTACCTGCCGACGATTTATTCCAATGGAAAGCGTCTCGACTACCTTAAGCATATCATTGACACCGAAAGTGAAGTCCGTTTTCTCGGGGTTCTGCGCGACTACGTCAAAAAATCCGACTGTGTTTTGAAGAAACTGGACTGGTGGATGTTTAGCAAGTTGGATCAATACCTGGATGATCCCTTCATCCCCTACTACGATCCCAAACAGAATCGCGAGGCCCGGTTTATTCCTGACTTCATCTTCTGGGGTCAGTCTGGGAAGGACTACGTCATTCATTTTGTGGATCCCAAAGGCATGGAGCAGATCGACTGGGAACGCAAAGTTGACGGCTACTGCCGCCAGTTTGAAAATGGCAAAGAGGCGCCCCGTGTGTTTTCCTTCGACAATCTTACTGTCACCGTCCGCCTGTCCTTGTTCACGTCAGATCGCAATAAGTGCCCAGCGGGAAGTTATAATCGTTTCTGGCATGATAACGCGCGGGATCTTTTCTCGGCTGCGGTCAAGGGTATGGCTTCTGTAAAAGTGTAAAAAGCTGTTTGTGTTTTTCTTCCTTTTGACTCGAACTCCGTTGCCCGCAGGGTATAATTCAACACCATGCTTGCTTTTCTGAATATGATGGTGCAACTTCCTCATTGAGGAAGTGTTTTCCCCTGGTGGTCTCAACGGGCAAGTGTCCGTACCGCTCAATATCGTTTTCCTGCGAAGTTCTTAACAACAAACCCACATATCTATGGCTCGTCATACATTTTTTAGTTTCCACTACGTCAATGACGTTATGCGCGCTCAAGTCATTAAAAATGCTTGGGTCACTCAAGATCGCGTTGAATCTGGATTTTTCGACAAATCTGCCTTTGAAAAAGCGCAGATCGAAAGTCCCGATAACTTGAAGCGTTTTTTAACAAGCAAGCTCGAAGGTACGTCTGTGACTTGTGTTTGTGTTGGGGCTCAAACTTTTGCACGCCCATGGGTTCGCTATGAAATCATGCGTAGTGTTCAGCAAGGCAAGGGACTGCTTGGGGTGAAACTCGACCAAGTCAAGTGCGCTCAAAGCGTTAAAAAAGGTCTTATTGGTTACGAACGAAGCGGTGCAAATCCATTTGATCAGCTTGGTATTAGGCGTAACGATGGCCGACTGAGTTGGATAGAATGGAAAGCTGGTAAGTGGGTGCCGTTTAGTGAGGTCCCTTCCGTTGCTGAAACTGATGTTCCGTATCAACTGGGCAGTAAAAGCGCACTAAAATTATCCGAACTATTTGCGGTCTACGACTACAATCCAAGCATTGATCACCTGAAAATTGGCCAGTGGATAGAGAATGCCGCTAAGCACGCTGGGCGGTAATTTCGATTACGCTAGCCTGTAGGTGCTTAATAATCGAAGTTGGAGAGGAGTAAGTGCGCATGGCTCCATATATTATACCTACGCTCCAAAATGCATCATTGGCTGGTGCCCGCATTTGGCTGTCAGGGTCTTTGCCCGAAGTTTCAGTTTCTTCGGAGACCGAGAGATCGGAAATGCTCGCGTTTGTGCGTAATTTCGCTTCCCAAGTGTTTCGAATGGGCGGGCATATCTTGCACGGAAGTCACCCCTCGTTCACTCCAGTCCTATTGGAAGAAGCGAAAAATTATCAACGGAATGGAGGTAAGAAGGATTGTCTCGCATTAGCGGTATCGCGTTATTGGTCGAAAGATAGCAAGAATGCGTCGATAGAAGACTGGCGGAAAAGTTGTATGGTCTATGAGACCTCTGAAGCCTCTGGGACCAATGCTCGAAATGATAGCCTGGATATATTGAGGAAATGGATGGCCGCTCGCTGCGATGTCATAGTTGTTGTAGGCGGTAAATGGTGGCAGGAAGTGGCTGGACAAGCTGGTGTTCCTTTGGAAGTTGGCCTCGCGCTTGATAGAGGAATTCCGTGTTTTCTGTTGGCTGGATTGGGGGGTGCAGCCAGAGAATTTGTGGCAAAATATCCTCATCTTTTGCAGCAACTTAAGAACGGCTTTGATGAGATTTCAAATCGAAAACTCGCAACAGAGGAAAACGTTGGGGCGCTCGTACAGACGGTATGTGATCAACTTGAACGCTTGCCGCTGGTTAGAGGTCGAAGTTCTGACGGGGTATCATTCAGAATTCTTGCGCTAGATGGGGGTGGGCTTAAAGGTGCATTTACGGCCGCTGCTCTGGCAGCTTGGGAGGCTCAGACCAAACTGCGAGCAGTTGATCATTTTGATCTGATTGCAGGGACTTCGACCGGTGGAATCCTGGCCATTGGTTTGGGGCTGGGTCTCTCTGGAAAACAGATGTTGGAGTTTTATCAAGAGCGCGGCTCGGTGATTTTTCCTGTTACCAGCTTCCGGAGTAGTATCCGTCACACTTTTCGTCATCTCTTTTTTCCTAAATTTTCACAAGAAATCTTATTACGTGAACTCAAGGCTGCTTTGTATGGTGGGAAGCCTGCGGTTCTTTTCGGGAGTTCTCAGTGTAGGCTGTTAATTCCGAGTTATCATGCAGTTGCTGGAGCTTCGCACCTATTTCGTACGCCTCATCACCCGGATCTGACTGCGGACGCCTATACCGAAGCTGCTGATGTTGCGCTGGCCACGGCAGCGGCGCCCACATTCTTTTCCGCTGCGAAAATTGCCAATATGGTTTCGGAGAGCAGCTATTTCGATGGCGGAGTTTGGGCTAATTGCCCAGCGATGGCAGCGATTGTTGAAGCCGTTTGCTACCTTCGCATTCCGATGGACCGGATTGATGTCTTAAGCGTTGGAACAACTGAGGAACCATTCACCGTCAGAAAACAGACGCGAGCAGGTATCTTTCGGTGGAGCAGAAAGCTCCTCAAGCTCTTCATGAACGCTCAAGAAGAATCGAGTCTTCGCCATGCGCGATTGCTGGCTGGCGAACCACGATTCCTTCGGGTCAATGTAATGACATCACCGAAAAGTTACAGCCTAGACGGACCAAAGGAAATTGGCGAGTTGGCTGATCTTGGTAACCGGGCTGCTTTGGACCCGGTTGTACTCGGTCAAGTGAAGTCTCGATTTCTGAACGGTGTTGCTATTACTCCATGGGAAAGATTTTGAAACAGGAGAGAAATCTTAAAATTCATTCAAATATTTCATCAGGGTTTCTGTGAATAGTTGCCCAAAAAACTCTGTCAATTATCGATTGGTCCTTGTGCAATCTGTGAACTATAAATCAACGGGGGACGAAGATGAAATTCAATATCCACGCGCATATTTTTAACTTCAAGTCAATTTTGACCCAGGAGGCAGTACGCATCATGGGGCAGCGTGCGAAAGGAAGCCAATTCGGAGAACTTGTCATCGGTGGGCTGGATGCCGTGTTGGAAAGATTGGATGAGTCGGGCGATCCAGATCTGCTGGCGGTCGTATTTGGAGATTCTGTCGCCACGAATCCAGTGCTCCGCAAGTTATTGGTCAAGGCGGGTTTAAAAGATACGCACGCTTCGCAGTTGGTCAGCAGGCTTTCTGATTCAATCCACGACAACGCTGACTATAAGAGCATCCGCGCTGCTTTTGACATCATCGATGCATTGCTGGATCCGGACGCGGAGAGCGACACGGCAGCGGAGACGCTGGGGGATTTTCTCGATTTCCTGCGTATAGCCCTGTTGCCAAACATAGATCAGGTGACCGATGAAATATTGGGCCAACTTCGCCGTGGCGACGCGCTGGTACCGCTGATGATGGATATTATCGGGACCAAACCGTTAAAACGGGACCTTTCGCTCTTCCCAAAGCAACTAGATTCGACTTCTAGGCAGATACTGCGATATCCAGGTCGTGTGCTGCCATTTGTAAAGGCCAGCGGACACCGCAAGGGTACGGGAAACCATGATACAGCATTCGACTATGTGAAAAAAGCTGTGGAGACCATGGGGTTTGTGGGGGTAAAGCTGTATCCTTCGTTGGGGTACGATCTTGCCTCGGTTGCTGATGTTTTAGAATATTGCAACGATAATGACCTGCCTGTGCTGCTGCACTGTAATCGGACAGGCTTTAAGCGTGGTGACGGGGATGAGGCATTCACCCATCCGCGGTTGTGGGATCCGATTTTGAAGAAACACAAATCGCTCAAAGTCTGTTTTGCTCATTTTGGTGGCGATGAATTTGTTGCCACTCATATTGCGCCAGACCTGAATTACGACAACTGGACTGAGGTGATCCACCAGTTGATCCTGTACTACCCCGGTCGCGTATTCACGGACATTTCCTTCAACACCCTGCCCATGAGCAAGGCTCCCAATGCAGCGGCCTATTTACCTAAACTAAAAACATTCATCGCCGATCCCGAGATGCGTTCTGCCATACTTTGGGGAACCGATTTCTTCATGGTGAGACAGCGCTGCCGTGACATCAACTATGAGCAGTACTATCGAAAACAGCTAGGGGCTGATCAATTTCGGGTCATTGCCGAGGACAATCCGCAGGTGTTCTTGGGATTGGATAAGTTCAAGGCCAATATCCAGAGATACCTAAGCTTTCTGGCTCAACCTCTGAAGTCTGATTGGTCCAAGGCCGGCGGAATTCTCATGCAGCCCGAGATATACAAACAGATGTCCGACAAACTTGGAGGGGATCCTCCTCTGTGGAATCCTGCATGCAATCGATCGCAGCAGGTATTGGCCAAGTATCTGCGTGGATTGTTGGCTCCTATTTATCGCACTGACCTAAAGAAGGATGCAGATTGGATGGTCACTTTGGCGGACTACAAAGGAATTCATTTTGCAACAGCTCATGGATTCGCGCCGGCTGGCAACGCCTTCGCCCTTGAAGTCTCGGCACGGATGGCGAAGGCGGGCGTTAAACTCAAACACCCCGACTTGGATTGGACGCCTGTGGAAGACGAAGTTCGGCATTGGGCAAAGGATCCTAATAACTGTATCGGTAAGTTGGGGGTCGCCTTGTGTTCTTTAGTGATCCCTGATTGAAAAAGGAGAAACAATGAGCCGTATCATTCGACTAGGACTGCTTATTTTGTTTGTAGTGATTTGGGGCGCCACTTCATCGTCAGCCGACATGCTTTCGCCGAAGGCTCCTGTGGACGACAAAGAGGACTGGTTTTCCTGGGATAAGTCTAAAGTTGGCCTGAAGATGATTAAGGATGAAGGCGGTCCCCTGAATCTCGGAGGTGCATTCATCTGGGACCAGAGCTGCTATCATCAAGGGCGGCGCTGGAAGGGTTCGCTTGCCTCATCCGGCCAAGTGCAAACGGACAGTGGTGCCAACTCTACGCCTATCAAGGCTGGGGGTAGTCTGGCGGCCATGCATCGCCTTCAGTGTTTTCCCGACAATGATATTCTGGATGAAAGTGTTTCAGTGACCGCCCCCGTTGTCGACCTGGGGCTCCGGGCGGCTGTGGAGTCCAATCAGCGATTCTCAGAGTCATTGGCCCTGGTGGGGCTGGAAGCCCGGTTCGAGAATTACATGAATGCAGAGGGCCTAATGAGCGCATTACCTGATCTGACGGCCAGCATCGATCAGGCACAGCGATTCACGAGCGAAGAACGACAGAACCTTGGACTTAGTGAAGATGATAATTTTGTGCGTTGGAGCATTGCTGCGCTCTGGCGATCCAATCTCGGGACATGGATGCCGGGCGATAGCCTTGATCGGTTTTTTGTCAACTTCGGCCTCTGGCATACTGAGGAGCTTTCTCCGGAACAGGCCTGGGGAAACTCTGGCTTCGACCGTTCGACGGGGTGGAAAGTCGAATTAGAAACCCAGTTGGCGGATTTGATCGGTGATCGAAAAGGCGGTGTGCTGACTGCGGCGTCAGTATTTGTCGGCTACGAATCCGGCGTCATCGCCCCTGCCACGACTAAGAATGACACAGTATACCTCTATCTGATGTGGGACGGAAAATCTGTTTTAAGGCGATGACATGACGAACGTAGCCTCAAAAACGTAAGCGGAAAAATGGTTGCGCAACCCGCATTAATAGGGTTGCGCACGATGTCGGATGGTTCGGTTACTGTAAACTAATTCCACAATCCAGTTCGTATCGGATAGATCAGGAAGCACTACCATGGCGCCGGCTTTTTGCAGAGCCTCCACGGTGAACTTACCGGTGGCGACGGCGATTGAGACCGCATCGATGGCATGCGCCGCTGCAATATCGTTTGGGGTGTCGCCAATCAGAAAACGGGCTTGGATGGTTTGGCCGGGCCTGAGCCGTGCCTCCACACGTTTCATGGCCAGGCGGGCAATCTCGTTCCGGTCTGCGTGTTCATTCCCAAAGGCCCCTAGTACAAAATGGTGATGGAGGTCGAATTGCCGCAGCTTGATCCAGGCACAGGATTCAACATTGCCTGTGACCAATCCCAGAATGACGCCGGGTGCGGCAGAGAGGGCTTCCAGAAGAGCCTTGACGCCAGGGAATAAGGTCAGCTCGGCCTGATGCACGGCAGTCTCCAGTTCGATGGGAAGCTGCGCATGAAACCGGTCGAAATCAGCGGCAGTGATCGTTCGCTTATGATGCTCCATGACCTGACGAAGCACATCCAGATCCGTGCTGCCCGCAAAACTGATTCTGGATAGGTCGTCCTCAATGTCAAAAATTGTTTTCAGGGAGCGAACAAAGGATTTCACGCCTACCCCCCGCATGTCGAGGAGCGTGCCATCAATATCAAAGAGAATAGCCGTAAGTGCAGTAGGCAGGTAGCAGTTGGCAGTGGGCATGTCCTGAGTCCTGAGTTCTGAATCCTGCAGAACCTTCCTGAGATCCTGCCTCAATTCCGCCATTGAGCCAAACGTCAAATTGGCTAGATCCGGTGGGGCGGTGGGATTAACGAGGATCGTGTGGCAACCGGCGGCACGTCCGGCTTCGGCGTCTTTGGGAGAATCCCCAATCATCCAGGATCGGCTGAGGTCAATGGAGTGTTTTTGGGCCGCTGCCAGAAGCATTCCCGGCTTGGGTTTGCGGCAGTCACAGTTATCCTCGCGGTTGTGAGTGCAGGTGAAGATGTCCAGCAGTTCAAAACCATATTGTTCCTTGAGCGTGGCACGTAGCCGCTGATGCATGTCCTCCAGTGTGGCGAGGGTCATGATGCCGCGGGCGACTCCGCGCTGATTGGTGATGATGATGGCGACATAGCCAAGTTCTGTGACAATACGGAGGATGTCGACAAACTCGGGCAGGATGTGGAAATCCTCCCATCGCTCGACATAGCCGGGGCCTGGGGACTGATTCACAATCCCATCGCGATCAAAAAAAATGCATTTTTTCATGGTGTCTGAGGGACTATTGAAAATGTTGACTCAACGAATATTTGTGAACGTACCGAACCTGTCCTATAGGCGACAACTCGTAATTTATGGCGTCCGGAAGTCATGGTAGCGGGGTCGAGCGTGGCCACAGGAGATTTGCCGAGTGCCTGAAGCGTTTTGCCGTCGAGGAGGAACATGAATCGATTGAAGACGTCGCCATTGCGGGATTCAATTTTCGCGGTGACAGTCGTGTTTTCTGAAAGGCCTGCTTCTTGAAGACCTTGAATGGACATGGTTGAGCGCGGAGCCCACGGGTTTGCAAGGGGGTCTCCCATAAGCAGGATTTGCAGGGGGCAGCGAATGGACTGGATCAGGCTTTCAAGCATCGTGCAGCCTGCTACCTGATGTGAAAAGACCCGGGCATGAGGGAACTTCATCCAGATGGACATGGGCTCTGTGACGGTCCCGGCGGAAGCCGTTGCGCCCGCCCGTATCCACTCGCTGATTTTAGTCTGCCCATTACTGTCAAATGCCGCACCGAAACTGGTCAGGTGCTCCGCGATCGCTCCCGGAAGAAACCGGAACTGGCCTTTGGCGATTTCCGGAAGTTCAGCCGCGCCAGCCATAACCCCGGATAGTGGCAGCGGGGCTTCCTTATTTGTTGGGGGGATAGGAGCCATGACGGCGGTGATCTCTTTCGTATTCAATTCGCGGATGGCAGGTTCGAATTCCCATGCCCGGCACAGGGTTCGAATGTCACTATTGGTCAATATCAGGATGGTGCCCTCGGGTCTTGTCCGGTCGGACTGTACGCCGGTCTTGAGGCAGGCCATGATTTCTTCGCGGGTATTGCCGTTGGGTCCGATATAGCCAAGCATCATACTTGGTATCGGCATATCCTTTCCGAGCCAGGTGTTTTGAACATCCAGGGACTGGGCGGGGAATCCAGAGATACGCGGGGTTTCTGGCCCGGCAAAAATCGGGGAGGCATAAGTGCCTCGTTCGACTTGTTCTTTCTGTGGCATTTTTCCTTTCAGGAAGGTGATCCCCTGAATGGAGAGGGCGGGGGTAGCGGTAATACGGAGGGGGAAATCTACGGAATAGACCCAGGCGAGTATATGATCGTCCAGCCCGCGCTCGCGCACAATCTGACAGGCGGGATTCCATATTTTTGCGTTGAACTCGGCCGGTGACATCTCGAGTGCCGGGTTGGACGGGAGATCGAGTGCCACAAGGTTCTCTTCAGGAATATGGCGCATAGCCGCATAGTCCCTGGCGATCTCCATGGATCGCGGGGATTTGCGGTTTGCCAGAAGCAGGACTTCATGCGGGCCGAGCGCCGAGACAGAAGGGGGCAGTAGGCAGAGGGTAGTAAGCAGTAGGCAGAGGGCAGAGGGCAGAGGGCAGAGGGCAGTAAGCAGTCGACCGTGGGGAGTTGGCAGAAACCTTGCCATCTGACTGCTGTATGCCACAGGTGTCCCTTTCGCTCTCTTCATTCACTGATTGCTGCAAACTGCCTACTGTTGACTGCCCGCTATTTTCACTTAGGCAACTCAATGGGGCAGGGTTTGATATTCCAAACCTCCTTCGAGTATTCCATGATGGTGCGGTCGGAACTAAATTTGCCCATATTGGCAATATTCATCAGCACCATCCGGGTCCACTTGTCTTCGTCCTGATAGGTTTCGTCCACCAGCTGCTGCGCCTGGATATAGGACTGGAAGTCCGCCAGATGCATGTAGTGGTCGCCGTGTTCCAGCAGCGCTTCCCGGATGGAGTGGTACAAGCCCGGCTGTTCCAGGTTGATGAAGTCACCCGACAGGCAATCAACGATTGTCCGGATAGATTCATCATTGTTGTAGTACTCCCAGGGGTTATAGCCAGCTTTGCGGAGTGCTTCGACCTCTTGAACGGTTTTTCCGAACAGGAAGAAATTCTCGGCGCCGACTTCCTCGCGGATCTCGATATTGGCCCCATCCAGGGTGCCGATGGTCAAGGCTCCGTTCAGCGCAAATTTCATATTCCCCGTGCCGCTGGCCTCGGTGCCGGCGGTACTGATCTGCTCGCTCAGGTCGCTGGCCGGGATAATGCGCTCGGCAAGCGAGACGCGGTAATCGGCCAGGAAGACTACTTTCATGCGGCCCCGCACGTCGGGGTCAGTATTGACCACGGCAGAGAGATCGTTGATGAGCTTGATGATCAGTTTGGCCATTGCATAACCCGGCGCCGCTTTGCCGCCGAAGATAAAGGTTCGGGGCAGGACAAACTTGTCGGGATCTTTTTTGATTTCCGTATAGCGGTGGATGATGTGCAGGCAGTTGAGCAGTTGCCGCTTGTACTCATGCATACGCTTGACCTGAACATCGAAGAGCGAGTTCGGGTCAATCTCCACTCCATGTGCAACGCGGATGTAGTCGGCAAGGCGAACCTTGTTGTCGTGCTTGATCCGGCGAAGTTCCGCCTTGAATTCGGCGTCCTTGGTGTAACGTTCCAGTTTCTTGAGCTGATAGAGATCCTTGATCCAGCCGTCCCCGATTTTCTTCGTGATCAGGGAGGCCAGGGCGGGATTACTCTTGAGCAGCCAACGGCGCTGGGTAATGCCGTTGGTCATATTGGTGAACTTCTGCGGCCAAAGTTCAAAGAAATCCTTGAACAGGGTTTCCTTCAACAATTCGGAATGCAGGGCCGCGACACCGTTAACCTTATGGCTGCCGACGACGGCGAGGTTGGCCATGCGGACCTGTTTTTCATAGCCTTCTTCAATGAGTGACATACGGTTCAGCCTCTCATGGTCGTTCGGGAATTTATTCATGACCTGACGCAGGAAACGTCGGTTGATTTCGTAGATAATGGTCAAATGCCGGGGCAGCAGATCCTCGAACAGGCGGGTGGGCCATTTTTCGAGCGCCTCGGGCATGATGGTGTGGTTGGTATACCCGAACACACGTGTGGTCAGATCCCAGGCCAGATCCCAGTCCAGTCCGTTGACATCGATAAGCAGGCGCATCATTTCAGAGATGCCCATGGCGGGATGGGTGTCATTGAGCTGGATGGCGACCTTGTCGGGTAACACACGCCAATCGGTGTTGTTGACCCGGAAGCGGCGCAGGATATCCTGGATCGAGCAGGATACGAAGAAATACTGCTGCTTGAAGCGGAGCTCGCGGCCCTGTTCGATGCGGTCATTTGGATAGAGGATCTTGGTGATGTTTTCGCGCAGGATCTTCTGCTCATAGGCACGGATGTAATCGCCGTTGTTGAAGAACGAAAGATCGAACTCTTCAGACGCCCGGGCGGTCCAGAGACGCAGGTTGTTCACCGTGTTGTTGCCGTAGCCTGCAACGGGGAAATCGTAAGGCAGGCCGATAATGGTGTCGTGATTCACCCAGCGGCAGACCTGTCGGCCCTGGTCGTCGCGTTCATCTTTGACTTCACCCCCGAAGTGGACGGGGTACTGGTATTCCGGTCGCTCGATATCCCAGGGGGTTCCGTCACGCAACCAGTTGTCCGGCTCCTCGACCTGATTGCCATTGCGCAGCGCCTGACGGAAAATACCGTAATCGTAGCGGATACCATAGCCGTAGCCTGGGAGTTCGAGAGTGGCCAGGGAGTCGATGAAGCAGGCGGCAAGACGGCCGAGACCGCCGTTGCCGAGGGCCGCGTCACGTTCCAGATCACGCAGATAGTTCCAGTCAAGACCCAGTTCGGCCATGGCTTTCGTGACCATCTCGTCGAGACCGAGGTTGATCACATTGTTTCCCATGGCGCGCCCGATCAGGTATTCCAACGATAGATAGTACACGCGTTTGACGTTACGCGAGACGTAGGTCTGGTTTGTTTGCATCCAGCGCCCGATCAGGCGATCACGGACAGCCATGGCAAGTGCGATGTAACGATCCCGGTCGGTCGCAGAATACTGGTCGCGGGCCAGAGTATATCGCAAATGGTTCTCAAAACTCAGTTTGATGGCCTCGACGGTGTCGAGGGTCCGATATTGTCTCAAATCATCCGATTGAACCGCGCCCGGATTCGAGGCGGAGGATTTTCGAGTCTTTTTCATATTTGTTTCGGTTTTAGCCATAATTTACCCCACTTCCAAATAGTCTCAGTAGTAAAAATATGGAGTGTAGCGGAAAGAGGGAAAGATGGCAAATAGCCCTTTATGGCACCCAGCAATCGCGCGGCTCAGGCAGGCTTCGCCCTCTGGAATTTATGGCGCAGGGATATTGGCGTCCGTTTCATGTTCCGGCTGGGGGATCGGCTCCGGTGCGGACTACGCCACGGGAGTTGGAGCCTGAGTCTCCTCCCTATTGTTCAAGAAGTCCGCAAACATCGCATCGGTTACGTCGCTTACGCGCCGAAAGTGAAGGCTAACGTTGGCTTAAAAGGATTGATAATGATCTTGCGTGACAGAATGTATCACTATAGTATCACATTATGAAAACAGAACTTGTGACTACGTTAAAGCGACAAGCTACCAGAATTCTTGCTGATTTGCATGACTCGGGCACCCCTGTTTTGATTACTGAGCACGGCAATCCATCGGCATATCTTGTTGATGTGACAATGTTTGAGTTGATGCAGAGCCGGATGAAGATCCTCGAAGGCATCGCGCGCGGCGAGCGCGCGATCCTGGAGAAACGCACGGTGTCCCATGATGACGCCAAGCGGAGGCTCTCAAAGTGGCTCACCTGATATGGACTGAACCTGCCTTGGACGACCTTGACGACCTTGTCGGCTACATTGCGATGGATAACCCGATTGCGGCAAGCCGCTTGGTGAAAAAGGTAATTGAAAACGTAGGCCGACTTGAACGATTTCCTCATTCCGGAAAGAAGCCTGAGGAATTGCCAGGCACGCCCTATCGAGCGATTTTGGTGTCACCTTGCCGGATCTTTTACCGGTTCGATGGGGAAACTGTTTTTATTGTTCACGCGATGCGTGAAGAGCAGCAGCTCGATCGTTTCCTACTGGATGAACGGGGAAAAGGATAATCATGATGCCAACCACACAATTCCGGCTAGGCTTCTCGTTACGGTAGGGCCACCTGAACTTATCCAGCCTCATCCATAAATCAGAAGAAGAACAGGAGGCGAGGATGTCTAAAACAGTGACGTTACGACTTGACGATGCCGTATTTCGGGCCCAACATTCGCAAGCTACAGGGATATACTCCCGCCACATGGCGATACCGAACAGGCCCGTATCGAATCTTCTATTCTGTGGATGAGGCAGAAAGGATTGTTGTCATACTGACCATCGATGATCGAAAAGATGCATGCCGATAATTCGGCCAAGCCAAATACTGTCTTTGTGGTCGGGTTCCTTGGTGCAATTGGTGGCATTGCGAACCAGCCTCTACCTAGCCGCAAAGGCAGCGGGCGCATAAGAATAATGATGATTATGCCGATTCTAACTGTTATTATTTTACCAGAAAAAGGGAGGGAGGGAGGGTGACAGATGATAAAAGAATTTAATGTGGTAATCGAAAAGGATGAGGATGGTTTTTTTATGGCATCAGTGCCCGCTTTGCGGGGGTGTCATACGCAAGCGAAGTCGCTCGATGTCCTGATGAAGAGGATTAAAGAGGCCATTGAACTTTGCTTGGAAGTTGAAGACCCTGTCGCTAATCAGTTTGTCGGTGTCCAGCGTGTTGCGGCCATGGCATGAGCACTTTTCCCTCCCTCAATGGCCTTCAACTCATCAAGGCGCTTCGGCGCCTTGGCTTTGAAATCATCCGGATCAAGGGAAGTCACCACTTTCTCCGTCACCCCGACGGACGATGCACGGTGGTTCTTGTTCACCGTGGCGAGAGCATGGGCCGAGGACTTCTCGCCCAGATCCTCCGAGATTGCGAACTCACCAGAGAAGATATTCAGAACGAAATCTGAGCGAACCAGATCTTGCTGGCTATCGTCGCTCCGCTCCTCAACCAGAAGATCATCGTTCGGTAGAGAATGACCATTTGCCGGTTCCTTTTTCTTAAAGCGTCCTGAATCCAAGTGATTCGGCAACGAAGGCGGGCAGGTTTTCAATCGTGATGGCCGGGTTGGCTTCATCATAGGTTGACAGCCGTAGGGACTCGGGCTGAAGGGAGCGTCCTGTGAAGGGTAGGACGGCTTCTTCGATTTTGTCCCCAATACGCCGTTTCAATCCCTGTAATCCTAATCCTGCGCTTGGATGGCCTGAACAGGAATTAGGGCAACCGGAGATCAGAAGGTTATCCGTCAGCTGCCGAAGGATCTTAAGCTTTTCCGGCGTATCTGCCGGGAGAAGTGCATCCATTTTTTCTGAGATGGTATCAGCCAAAGCTGGAGCGGACAGAACCCCGATTTTGCACACGGAGGATCCAACACAGGTGGTGATATGTCCCCGGAATGAGCGGAGCGTCAAGTCCAGCCCCGGGAAATTCTCGATAAGCCGGTTGTATAGGGCTGGCAAGGATGTCTCAGATACAGGGCCCAGAAGCAGATCCTGACTCCTCATGAGCCGCAGGAAACTTCCCCCAAAGTCCTCTGCAATTCCAGCTAGACGCCGGCATTGTTCGGGAGTGAGATTGCCATAGGGGACATAAAGACGAACCGTAACCTGGTCAGTTCCCAGTCGAGTGTGGCCCACGGCGTGACGTTTCCATACCTCGTAACCTGCTTGTAATGGAAGTCCTGCAGGTATTCTTTTGCGCCGGTTAGCCAATGCCGCATAGTCGGGGCTGGGCGGAAGAATAGGGGGATCCCAAGTGTTTCTCTCGAAATAGAAATGAAACAGACGGGCAAAGTCCTGCGCACCTCTATTCTTGAGTACATACCTGAGCCGGGCCTGATGTCGGTTAACACGGTCTCCCTGGTCGCTGAAGAGATTAAGCATCGCCAAAGTACACCTAATAAACTGGTCGTGAGGGAGGAACTCAATCAGCTTAATTCCCAAGCCGCTATCCCGCCCCATGCCGCCGCCGCCATAGACGGTGAAGCCGCGTTTTTCACCGGCGGTCACGGCAAGAAACCCAAGATCCTGCGCAGCAGCCAGAAATGCCTCGGAAGGTTTCGAGAAAACCCCGACTTTGAATTTTCTGGGTAGCAGGAATGCCTCTGGTCGGTTGGCAAGGATCCGATGGATAGCCTCAGCATAGGGGAGGACATCAAAAGCCTCATCCCGTGCCAGGCCGCTGTCTGCTGAAATGAGAATGTTGCGATAGGTATTTCCTCCGCCTCCCTTGAACGGAAGGCCGATCGCATGGCATTGGATCATCGTTTCAACGATTTTCTCCACGGCCACATCATGTAACTGGATGGCCTGCCGGCTGGAAAGATGACCCAATGGGATGTTGTTCTTCTCCATCACATCAGCCAGATCGCGCAAAGCAGTTGCAGCGAGGTGGCCACCCGTGATCCGGACGCGAAGCATGAACTGGGCATTGCGTTGTTCATAGATGCCGAAAGGGGCCAGCACCGGCTTCAACTGGTTGCTATTCAATGTTCCAGCCGTATAACCGGCAATGGCCGCCTCAAGATCGTTATAAAGGGGGCCGTTCCCATTTTGCTTGGAAGTGCTCATTCAACCTCGTTTCGTGAATTAAATGGAATAGTCGAGAATGATATTCTTTTCCGACAAGAGTTTCAAAATCAATTGGATATTGGCCTCAGGCACTATTCCGGCCTCAAGGTGAGTTATGAGGAGTTTCAGCTTTCTGGCCAGCTCCTGTGCGGCAATAGCGTTGTCACCGGTGATGCCGGGACTGTTGTCGCGGTTAACCTGAGCTCCGGTAATCATTCCGGCCCCGACCGTAGTGTTGGTGATCGGATGGATCAGGATGAAACTGCCCGTGGCATGGTTCTTTGCATAGGGGTCAAAATGGAGGGGATGTGTGGTGTTAAACGCCACCCGCCCAATCTCGTTGAGCCCCAGTTCGGTTGATGCCCGTTTCTCCATGGTATTGACGTCGATGGAATAGAGGATGGTATTCACCTGGGCCTTGACGTTGTGACCCGCATGGCGGAGGAGATAGGTCAAGCCCTCCTTCAAAGGTTCATCTGTCATCCATACCGTCATAGCCTCGATTTTTCTATCGGATATCGGCGGATTATGCGGATGGACAATCATATCGCCACTACTGATATCGATTTCCTCAGCCAGTTCCAAGGTCACCGCTTGTGGGGGAAACGCCTGATCAAGATTGCCATCAGCCGTGACGATGGATTTGACGGTAGTTTCCTTCTGGGACGGCAATACCCGGATTCTATCACCCACCTTGACCACCCCGGAGGCCACGCTGCCAGCGAAGCCGCGGAAATTCAGGTTGGGCCGGATCACATATTGCACGGGAAACCGGAAGTCAGAGAAATTGTTATCATTGGCCATGTCGACCGTTTCCAAAACTGTCAGAAGCGGATCCCCTTTGAACCAGGTCATGTGCGGTGATCTGTCCACCACGTTATCGCCCTTGAGGGCCGAGAGCGGAATATAGACGACCTCGGGGATGTTAAGCTGCTCTGCAAAGGCAGCGAACTCACCCCGGATCCGGTTGAACACAGCTTCGTCATAGCTGGCCAGATCCATCTTATTGATGGCCACCACGAGATGCCGGATCCCCAGTAATGAAATAATAAAGGCGTGACGCTTAGTCTGAGTCACAACCCCGTATCGGGCATCAATAAGAATGATGGCGAGGCTGGCGGTGGAGGCGCCGGTGGCCATATTCCGGGTGTACTGCTCATGGCCTGGTGTATCGGCGATAATAAACTTTCGCTTGGGCGTGGCGAAGTAACGATAGGCTACATCAATTGTGATGCCCTGTTCCCGCTCAGCCTTAAGGCCGTCGAGCAGTAGTGCATAATCAATTTCGCCGTGGCCGGTTGTTCCATTCTTTTCGCTGTCTTTGCGTAAGGCACTGAGTTGGTCGTCAAAGATCAACTTGCTGTCATAGAGCAAGCGGCCGATCAGGGTGGATTTTCCATCATCCACCGAGCCGCACGTGAGAAAGCGTAACAGGTCTTTTTTTTCGTGCTGGTTTAAAAATACATCAATATTCATTAGAAATAACCCTCCCGTTTCTTTTGTTCCATGGACGAATCACCGTCATGGTCAATCATCCGGGTTGAACGTTCACTCACCCGGGTCTGCAACATTTCGGCCACGATGTCCTCAATGGTTGTGGCCGTGGACTCGACCGCACCGGTCAGGGGATAGCAACCGAGCGTTCGGAATCGCACCATTTTCTCCATGGGCTTTTCGCCCGGATTCATTCGCATGCGTTCATCATCCACGAGAATCAGGGATCCGTCGCGTTCCACCACGGAACGGGGTTTGGCGAAATAAAGGGGGACAATCGGGATCTTTTCCAGACGGATGTATTGCCAGATATCTGTTTCCGTCCAGTTGGAAAGCGGGAATACCCGCACGCTTTCACCGGGATTGATCCGGCCGTTATAGAGCGACCATAATTCCGGTCTCTGATTTTTGGGGTCCCACTGGTGATGCTGGTCGCGGAAGGAATAGATCCGCTCCTTGGCGCGCGACTTCTCCTCATCGCGCCTGGCGCCACCAAAGGCCACATCAAATTTGTTCTGTTCCAAGGCGCGTAGTAAGGCTTGGGTTTTCATGATGTCGGTGTATTTCCGGCTGCCGTAGTCGAACGGGTTGACTCCTGCGGCCTTGCCTTCCTCATTGGAGCGAACCATGAGGTCGAACCCCTGTTCCTTGCAGAAGCGGTCGCGGAACTCAATCATCTCCCTGAATTTCCAGGTTGAATCGATGTGCAGAAGCTTGAATGGCAGTCGGCCGGGATAAAACGCCTTCTGGGCAAGCCGTACCAGTACCGACGAATCCTTCCCGATGGAATAGAGGAGGACCGGACGCTCAAATTGACTGACTGCATCCCTGAATATATGGATGCTTTCAGCCTCCAGTTGTTTCAATTGACTTAAGTTGTAATGGTTCATTTATGCTCTCCTTCGCGGTCTTCGCGCGCTTCTGTTCAACTATTCCCTGCCGTTTTGCTCCGCACCGGTTTGCCGTCGACCCAATGTAATCCGCACTCCTTCTGTTCCGGCTGTTCCCACCACCAGCGACCGGCGCGGACATCTTCCGTTCGTTTTATGGCTCGTGTGCAGCTGGCGCATCCAATGCTCGGATAGCCCCGGTCATGCAACTCGTTGTAAGGAACGTCATGCCGGGCGATGTACTCCCAGACCTGACTTTCGCTCCAATCGAACAGCGGGTTGATTTTGAGCATCTGGTTGGCCTCATCCCAATCAACCGTGTTCACGTCGGAGCGCGTCACAGACTGGTCCCGGCGTAATCCGCAGATCCACCCTGTGAAGCCCGAGAGGGCGCGGCGCAGGGGTTCGATCTTGCGGATTTTGCAGCAGAGTTTACGGTTCTCAATGTTCTCACGGAACAGGTTGATGCCGTGTTCCGCCACCATGGATTCAACCGCCTGGCGATCCGGAAACTGAATGCGGAACCGGAAGCCGTAGCGAGCCTCGGTTTTCTGGATCAGGGTATAGGTTTCGTTAAATAACCGGCCTGTGTCCAGCGTGACGACGGGGATGGCGAGCTTAAGCCGGGCGATCAGGTCGGTAATCACCTGGTCCTCTGCCCCGAGTGCTGAGGCAAAGATGATTTTCCCGGGGAAGTGGTCCGCGGCCCACTTCAGTCGATCCTCCACACTTAAGGGGGTGGTTTCCTGGCGCAAACTGATAATTTCATCAAGCTTCATTTTTTAGTCTCCACATTTAAATGACGTAATTTCCATCCCATTTATCTTCCCCGGCATACACATGGGGCTTGTGGGGTACCACGATGACCTCCTCGTGCGGAGTCACCGGGGTTTCCCGGTAGCGCTCGTGCGACAGATGCACCTGTATCAGCCGGTTCTGATGATCGATCAATTCAACTTTGACCACCGATCCGGCGGTCATGACTCGATAAACCTTTGCTGAAATTCCCTGGCCTGACCCATCGTGCGGACGCTGGATCAGCAGGTCATGCGGACGGACCAGCATTCGGGCAGCGGCCTCCACCGACTCAGCCGGGGCCTCAGTGAACACGGCATGGCCACTCTCGATACGCCCATGGAAGACATTGACATCGCCCAGGAACTGCATCACAAATTTGTTGGCCGGCCGGTGAAAGACATCTTGCGGCGTCCCCACCTGTTCAATGACGCCCCGGTTCATCACCACGATCCGGTCGGCGACCTCAAGGGCTTCCTCCTGGTCATGGGTTACGAAGATACTGGTGACGTGGATCGTGTCGTGGAGTTGCCGGAGCCAGCGACGCAATTCAGACCTCACTTGAGCATCGAGTGCCCCGAACGGTTCGTCCAATAGTAGGACCTTGGGTTCGATTGCCAACGCCCTGGCCAGGGCGATCCGCTGGCGCTGTCCGCCGGATAACTGCGGGGGATAGCGTTCTGCCAGGGATTCCATCTGAACCAGACTCAGGAGTTTCGTCACTTTTTCTGTGATTGTTTTGTTGTCAGGTCGTTCCGATCGTGGTTTCACCCGGAGTCCGAATGCAATATTTTCGAATACGGTCATGTGTCGGAACAAGGCGTAGTGCTGAAAGACAAAGCCGACATTGCGCCGGTGTACCGGACTTCCGGTCACCGATTCCTGGTCAAAAAGAATTTCCGCTTCAGTTCCGCGATCCGCCTCTTCAAGGCCGGCGACAATCCTCAGTAGTGTCGTCTTCCCCGAGCCCGATGGCCCCAATAGCGCGGTCAGTTCCCCGGATTTAAACTCGAGATTGATCGTGTTCAACGCCTTGAAGGTGCCGAATGACTTATTGATGTTTTTCAGGATAATGCTCATGCCTGTCCACTCCTCCATTCCACCAGACTTTTGATAGCCAGAGTCACCAGGGCCAGGGCCGCCAGTAGGGACGCCCCGGCAAATGCGGCCGCGAAATTGTATTCGTTATAAAGGACTTCGATGTGCAGCGGCAGGGTATTGGTCTCACCCCGGATATGGCCCGACACGACTGAGACGGCGCCAAATTCCCCCATGGCGCGGGCGTTGCACAGGATCACTCCGTACAGGAGTCCCCACTTGATATTCGGCAGAGTTACACGGCGGAACACCTGCCAGCCGTTGGCACCAAGACTGAGCGCCGCCTGCTCTTCCTCTGAGCCTTGTTCAGTCATCAGGGGGATTAATTCACGGGCCACGAAAGGAAAGGTGACAAAGATAGTTGTCAGCACAATACCGGGGACGGCAAAGATGATTTGAATGTCATGATCCGCCAGCCAGGGCCCCAGCCAGCCCTGCAGTCCGAAGAGGAGTACGAAGATCAGGCCGGAAATCACCGGCGACACTGCAAAAGGCAGGTCGATCAGGGTCAGGAGGAAGGTGCGGCCCTTAAAGCGGAACTTGGCTATTGCCCAGGAGGCGGCCACGCCAAACACCAGATTCAGAGGCACGGCGATAGCGGCGACCAGGAGGGTCAGGCGGATGGCCGCCAGTGCATCCGGTTCCCGCACGCTGGCCCACCAGACGTGAAGCCCTGCACGAAATGCCTCATGGAGGATAATTCCCAGGGGTGCGACAATAAACAGGCCCAGGAATCCGAGCGAGATGGTGGCAATCAGCGCATTGACCCAGAGCGGCGGGTCCATTGCCGGGTGTGTGCTGGTGTTTGAATTGGATGAGCTGTGGTTCATGTCAGGTGGCCAGGTGTTTGCTGCTCCAGTTTTGGAGCGCGTTGATGATGAGTATGAGCACCAGGGAAATCAGGAGCATTCCCACGGCAATGACGGTTGCTCCAGTGTAGTCGTACTGTTCCAGTTTGGTTAAAATCAAGAGCGAGGCAATTTCGGTCTTCATCGGCATATTCCCTGCAATGAAAACTACCGAACCGTATTCACCCACCGCCCGGGCGAATGAGAGGGTGAAGCCAGTGAGAAGGGATGGTGTGAGCAGGGGCAGTATGACACGCCAGAAAGTTTGTCTGCGGGAAGCGCCCAGAGTTAACGAGGCCTCCTCGAGATCGCGGCCAAGGTCTACAAGTGCGGGTTGTATGGTGCGGATAACAAAGGGCAAGCCAATGAAAATCATGGCCACGGTGATGCCGATAGGAGTGAAGGCCACCTTGATCCCCAGTTTCAATAGAAGCCCGCCCAGAAAGCTATTGGGAGCATAAAGGGCTGTCAGCGCAATACCGCTGACGGCGGTCGGCATGGCAAACGGTAAATCCACAAGGGCATCAATGAAGCGTTTCCCGGGGAATTTCACCCGGATCAGAAACCAGGCCACGACGGTGCCCATCACCACGTTTACGAGCGCGGCAAGAAGCGCGGTTCCAAAGGTTAGTTTGAAGGAGGCCATGACACGGGGATGCGTGAGCGTTTGGAAGAAGCCAGTCCACCCCGCGCCGGCACTTTTTAAAGTCAGAGCGGCCATTGGCAGGAGGACAATGAGCCCCAGATAAAGGAGGGTGTAACCCATGGTCAGATTAAACCCGGGCAGCACACTGAATTCTTTGGCGCGGAATGACATATATTTTAGTTTGAGTAAATCTGGTCAAAAACTCCGTTATCAGAAAAATGAGTGAGTTGTGCTTTCTGCCAGCCTCCGAATACCGCATCGATGGTAATCAGATTGATTTTCGGGAACTGGGCTGCGTACTTGGCAGCAATGGCTGCATTACGTGGGCGATAGAAGTTCTTTGCAGCGATCTCCTGGCCGGCCTCGGAATAGAGGTAACGCAGATAGGCCTCTGCGACTTTTTGCGTGCCATGTCGCGTCACATTCTTATCCACGACGGCTACGGGGGGCTCTGCCAGAATGCTGAGTGATGGTGCGACCACTTCAAACTGGTCGCCCCCGGCCTCCTTTACCGCCAGCAAGGCTTCGTTTTCCCAGGCAAGCAGGACATCTCCGATCCCGCGCTGGACGAAAGTTGTGGTCGAACCACGTGCCCCCGAATCCAGAACGGGGACATTTTTTAAGAGTCGCGCGACAAAATCGCGGGCTTTCTGTTCATCGTTGCCGTAGTGATTCAGCGCATACGCCCAAGCGGCCAGATAATTCCAGCGGGCTCCCCCCGAGGTTTTTGGATTCGGGGTGATAACCGAAATGCCGGGCTTGACCAGGTCGTCCCAATCCTTAACACCCTTGGGATTCCCCTTGCGCACGAGGAATACAATGGTGGAGGTGTAGGGGGAGCTGTTGTCCGGCAGACGGGTTTGCCAGTTTTTAGGCAGCAACCCCGCTTTTTCAGCGATGGCGTCAATATCATAGGCCAATGCCAGAGTCACCACATCGGCGGCAAGTCCGTCAATGACTGAGCGGGCCTGTTTTCCGGAACCGCCGTGCGATTGCTTGAACTTTACGGTCTCTCCGCTCTGGGCATGCCAATACTCTGCGAAGGAGGCATTAAAAGCCTGATACATCTCCCGGGTAGGGTCATAAGATGCGTTCAGCAATTTGTTGTCCCGTGCGCCAGTTGAGACCGCAAACGACATCATGAACGGTAAGACAATTACGAATAGGATTTCTGTTTTCATTTTCCGGCTTCAATCACTATGTGTTTAATAGACAAAGTAGACAATATCACAAAAAGGATGACTGTCTACTTTTTTTTGATTTTTTAAGGCGATTTATACGCGCGGGATATCCTGCCGTAAGTTAAGTAACGTTTTATGTTGACTAAGTATGGCGCCACGTAGTAAGTTTGTCGCGGCAAACAATTGGGAGAGTATTTGGAGGGACGACCTATGACAGCAGATACACAGGCATTAAGCGCGAACATGGAAAACTATCTGGAGACGATTCTCCTGCTTATCCAGAAAAGTGCTGTAGCACGGGCAAAGGACATTTCTGAAGGCATGAAGGTCAATCGCTCTTCGGTGACTGGTGCCCTCCAGGCGTTACGCGACCGCGGCCTGGTAAACTACGAGCCTTATGGCTTTATCACGCTTACCCAACAGGGGACAGAGGTCGCGACAAAGGTTCTGTGGCGACACGAAGCCCTTCATGATTTTTTTGTTAAAGTTCTGGGGGTTGAGAGCAAAGAGGCTGATGAAGTTGCCTGTCGCCTGGAGCATGGCATCTCAAAGCCGATTGTTGACCGGCTCTTGGAATTTGCCGCTTTTGTTGAGACCTGTCCCCGGGCAGGAGCCAAATGGGTGCGAGGCTTCGGCTACCAGTGCAAGGAGGCCGTGCACACTACGGAGAAGTGTGAGACCTGTATTTCGCAGTGCCTGGCGGATGTCAGAAACACACCCAGACAAGGTGAGATTGAATCAATGAGCACAACGTTAAGTGAATTGAAGCCCGGAGAGAAAGGGCAGATCGTCAAGGTGGGCGGTGCCAGCGCCATCCGGCGCCGCATCGCAGATATGGGCGTCACCACAGGGAGTTTGGTCGAAGTCATTCGGGTTGCCCCCATGGGAGATCCGATAGATGTGAAAATTAAGGGCTACCATTTATCGCTTCGCAAGGAAGAGGCTTCGGACATTGCCGTAAATAAAGTTGCAGTGGTCATGATTGATGTGCATCAAAATGACAGAATCGAACCGGTCATTGTGGGGCTGAAGGATAGCCGGGTGATGCTGGGGCGCGACATGGCTGACCGGATGGCCGTTGAAACGGAACGGATAAAAACAAACAAAGGAAAAGAAGGTAATCAGTAATGAAACTAATAAGCATCACCCAGGTATGAGGGTTTTGATTTCAGGCATGAGTTGGAGTACAGCATCTCTGATAACTGGCAGGTCGCGCTTTATCTGTCGGATTGGAAGATTGAGAAAAGTAGCGGTGAGGATATGGAGGCGACCTGGAAAGATGTCGCGCTGGAAACGATTTATATGTTTCTCAATCCTACGGTTGATCCGATAGGCCTGGCGGGCTACCTCGAGGTTAAAGGTGGCGATGATCACACTCAGTGTCCAATTGACAAAAAGCGACGATAGTCCTGATTATGTAACCCGCATGATTTTGGGAATGACCCTGTGATTCATCAGTATATAAAGCGGGTCAACTTGCGGGGGGTGCTGACGACCCTGTTAATTGCCGGATCAGCAGGTTGTGCAGGTATCGCCCTAACGGATACTGCACCGCCTGTTAATCCAGCCATGACGGGTTCAAGCATCGATACCAAATCGTTGTCCTCTGGCAGGCAACGCTATCTTACGCGCTGTGCCCGATGTCATGTCGCTCAACCTGTAAGAAAATATTCGCGGGAACAATGGGAGCTCCTACTTCCGGGGATGTCAGGCCTGTCAAAATTGAATACCAACCAAACGGCCGAACTTCGGGCCTATGTGCTCTATGCCATTCAGCTTGAAGGTGGGGGTGGCGAACATTGAAGAGAGTGTCAAATCCCCGCCCCGTCCGAGAGCAGATCGGACAGTTTTTCAATCACGAGTTCAGCGTCCGGTCCCTCGGCACTTGCTTCCAATTTTGATCCTTTGGCGGCATCCAGAGTCAAAAGTTGCATAATTGAGCAGGCGTTGGCACGCGGGCAGCCATTGCAGGAAAGGGATAGTTTACAGTCATGGGACTTGGCTAATTTGACAATTTCTCCCGCAACTCTTAAGTGAATCCCGTTTTTAGAATTTACAATCAACTCTTTCGTTTTCATGTTTTCTGTGCATGCAATAATATGACATAGTTCAAATGCGACTACTTTTGTATAGTATCACTCTCGAAGTCCGAAAGGAAATCAAATTGACCGCAAAAAGTAGATATAATACTATGTCTACAGATTACATAGTGTTAATGGTGTGAGGGTGTTTGAACACAGTAAAACCAGTTTATCTTCTTTCCGGTGATTCCTATCATCATCAGAAATCCCGCGACCCATTGATACGGGAAATGTTGGGTGAAACCGGAATTTCACGGCCAAGTGTGGCCTATATTGGGACTGCGAGCGGTGATGACCCTGGGTTCTTTCAAGTCATCAAAACCCTTCTTGAACGAGGGGTGACCGGTTTAATACGTGAAAGATTTCTGGCGGGGGCCGTGCTTGCTGGATTTTCAGCCGGCAGCATTCTTCTGTCCCGGCAGTGGGTCCACTGGCGCGACCCGGACGATAACTCTACAGCCGAATCGGTGGATAACATCGGCGATATTAGTCCTGCATTTTTTGTCCATCAATCGGAATACGAGTATCAAATTTAAAATTCGGGAATATCCGTGCTTACATTATGAAAAATATAAATATGGAATATGATTGGATTGCCCTGAGCCACCGTGTGTTGGCAGGCGAGGGGATAGGGCGTGATGAGGCTTTGGCTATTCTGAAGTCGGAGGAGAATGAGCTCCTGAACCTTTTACACGCCGCATTTTTACTGCGGGCGAAATATTTTTCCAGGAAAGTCAGTCTGCATGTGATCCGCAATGCCAAAAGCGGAGGCTGTAGTGAAGATTGCTCGTATTGCAGTCAGTCCAGCGCCAGTACAGGCGTAGTTCCCTGTTACCCGCTCCAGAGCGAGGAAGAACTTCTGCAGGGGGCGAAGCAGGCTCAAGAGATGGGGGCCATCCGGTATTGCATCGTCACCAGCGGGCGATCGCCGTCACGCGCGGATCTCGACAGGATTACCAGTGCCGTGCGACGGATCAAAAGCGAGTTTCCGTTGTCGATTTGCGTCTCGCTCGGGATACTCAATGATTCGCAGGCGGCGGAGCTCAAGGCGGCAGGCGTGAACAGGTACAATCATAATCTGGAGTCGTCGGAGCGGTTTTTCCCTTTCATCTGCACGACCCATTCCTACGCCGAGCGCAAAGCTACGGCGGCAAGAGTAAAGGCGGCCGGATTGGAACTATGCAGTGGCGGCTTGATGGGCATGGGGGAGACCTTGGAAGACCGTGCGGATCTAGCCTTGGCCATGCGGGACGTTAAGGCGGATTCCATTCCATTAAATTTTCTGGATCCTCGCTCTGGAACCGGACTGATGAATCGATCCAGAATTTCCGCAGGGGATGTCCTGCGTACCCTGGCCATGTTCCGGTTCGTTCACCCCGATCGCGAAATTCGAATTGCAGGAGGCCGGGAAGCCTGCCTCGGCCCGCTTCAGGTTCTGGCTCTTTACCCTGCAAATTCAATGTTCACTTCCGGCTATCTCACCACGCCGGGACAAGGATGTCAGGCCGATAGGCGGATGATTGAAATGGCTGGCTTCGAGGTGGTCGAAATAACCGACGTATAAAAACTAACAAATTTATTTACAAACCATAATCGCTGTACGACAGTATAGTTACTCGATAGACAAACAAGACAAGTTAAAAAGGGAGTGAAAAATGACTACAAAAGGGATCAGTACCGTGGCATTACATGCGGGGCAGTAACCGGATCCGACAACTGGGTCACGTGCGGTTCCGATTTATCAGACGACATCAGATCGGAGGCGAGGGGAACACTCGGTGGGACAATATCCAAAATGAAACTTGAACCGGCGCGAAAAATAATTCTGATCCGGGAACCCGCTTTGCCGGGCCGCCTCCTTGACACTCTGACCGTTTCGAAGTCGCTGACGCGCCTGTTCCAGGCGGAGTTGCAGCTGAAAGGACTTAGGATTGACTCCGAAGGCCTTTTCAAAACAGCGGCGAAGATGGTCCGCACACACAGGATACCCTTCCATACGCTGCCCAAGGTCAAAGTCGGGATTATCCACATTGCGTAGCAGCTCTTCCTTAAGCCTTTGAACATAGTCAGGGCGTCCTGATTTCTGGATTTCCTCGATATGGCTGATCAATACCGTGGCCAGGTGCTCCATTCGCTCCTGATGGAGGGGTGCCTCTTGAAGTGCCTCCTGGCAGATTAACCTCGCCAGCGCGAAAATCGGATGATCCCCCGAGTCCTGAACCTCAATGACATGTGGCTCCCACTCTATACCGCGAATGGACAGGCAATAATTGCAATAGGGAATGTGTGTGTGCTCCTCATGCGGAATTGCCGGAGGAAGACAGAGGGTGGTACCACACCGGAAATCGTAGAATTTCTGCCCGACCAGAATCCGGCCTTCCCCCTGTGTATAGAACACCATCTCCCAGAGCTCATGACTATGAAGCCTAGGCCCCAGTTGCGGAACGCGGTTAAAGCCAGCATAAACAGTCTCGACCATGTTTCTCACGCTAAATCGTAATGTCGGAAAAGTCCAGAAGTAAGTCGTTTCTGTGTATAGACTTAATCCGGGGTGATGTGAGACGTTTTACATGAAACAGTATTCGGGAGACACACATGACCAATCGCGAGCGGATTATCAATACTTTTTTGGGCAAACCGGTCGATCGGGCGCCGTTTGGCATTGGCCTGGGTTTCTGTCCTTGGGGCGAGACCTATGGGCGATGGAAAACCGAGTCCGGCCTACAGGACTTGAATTTAAAGACCTATCATGGGTTCGACGACGACTTTGCCGTCGTGCCGGTGGAGTATGGCCCCTGGCCCCATTTTGACGGTAAAATCCTCAAGGATGAAGGTGATACGGTGGTGTCGCTCGACTGGCGCGGCTTCACGGTGCGGAATATGAAGAATGGTGGCTCCATGCCCGAATTCCTGGATTACCCTGTCAAGTCGGAAGATGATTGGAAGCGATACAAGGACGAGCGCCTGTTTCCGGATTTCGAGGGACGCCTGGCCGGCTTAAACCAACTTGGTGCCATCCGAGCTAGGGATGTACCGGTTCAGGTGGGTGTGTTTCCCTGGGGTCACTTTGGTACGCCTCGCGATCTGCTGGGTGTGGAGGAACTGCTGGTGGGGTTCTACACCATGCCGGAGGTCATCCATGACATGATGGAGACCTTCACCACGCTGTGGCTCAAACTCTATGAACGGATCCAGGCCCGAATTCAGATTGACCATATTCATATTTGGGAGGATATGTCGGGCAAACAGGGCTCCTTGATTTCAATGGCCATGGTGGAGGCCTTCATGATGCCGCAGTATGACCGGATTACGGCCTTCGCCAAAGCGAACAACATTCCACTGCTCTCCGTTGATTCCGACGGACTGGTCAACGAACTGGTCGACGTGATGCCCCGACACGGCATCAATGTCTTCTTCCCCTTTGAAGTTCAGGCTGGTAATGATGTAAGGGAATACCGCAGGCATTTCCCGGAACTGGGCATATGGGGCGGACTCGACAAGAATACCCTGGCCGATGGTCAGCCGTTGAGCGCGATTCATGCCGAGTTGGATAAGGCGGCCGAAATGCTTGCGGCAGGCCGCTATGTTCCGGCGCTCGACCACCTGGTTCCTCCAAACGTCTCATGGAAGACCTGGTGCTACTATATTGAACATCTGAAGAAACTAATCGTAGCCTAGTGCCACTCCCAAGGGAGATCGGCCTTACATCGTCAAATCCATCCGACCATCTTTTCGGCGGAATTAGGCTTCCCTTTCGTTGAAGGATATATGGAGCCCAAAAGGGCTGGCCCCCACTATGGCCATACATTCGATGATTTGTTTGCCCTGTTCCTTCTGGACGAGGTAGTAGCAGGCTTGATATAGGAAGGCACATGACCAAGACCCTAAGAGAGTTTGCCCAGGATCGGGAAGAGAAGATATTGGATCATCCCTTGGCTACCCGCAGTTCGGCCAGTTTTGGGCGGCAGCGTGAGGAGGCGGAGGATCCCATCCGGTTATCGTTCCAACGGGATGCCCATCGAATCCTTCATTGTACGGCCTTCAGGCGGCTTCGCTACAAGACTCAGGTGATTTTCTCGCCCGAAAGTGACCATGTGTCTACGCGGGTGGATCATTCTCTCTATATGGCGTCCATTGCCCAAACGATTGCCCGTGCGCTGGGTTTGAATCAGGATCTCGCTTATGCCATAGCGCTGGGGCACGATCTGGGGCACGGCCCCTTTGGGCATGCCGGGGAGACCGCCTTGGATAAGTTATGGAAGCGGATTGATGCCACGCAGTCATTTTCCCATGAGCTTCATAGTTTGCGGGTAGTGGATCGGTTGGCCTTCCGTCCGTCCACGGAAGAGCATGGTTTAAACCTGACGTATGAGGTGCGTGATGGCATTGTCTGTCATTGCGGAGAGAGTACGGAGCAATATCTGGGGCCACGCACCAAGCAGGGGTCTGCTTTGGAGAAGATCAAACGCCGCGGGATAGTCCCGCTTACATTGGAGGGCTGTGTGGTGCGGTTAGCGGACCGGATTGCCTATTCCGGGCGGGATTATGAAGATGCCTTAAGTGTATTCGGCAAGATGCCTGCCCTGCCCAAGGCGGTGATCCGGATATTGGGAGCGGATAACCGCACCATTATTAATAATCTAGTGACGGATATGATCCGCACCAATCTCAAAACCCCGGAGCGGATCGGGTTTTCGGATGATGTCTTTGAGGCCTTCACACAACTCTATCAGTATAATTGTAAGAATATTTATTACCATCCGCTGTTGAAAGAATATGCGGTACGGGCGGAAAATATGCTGGCCAGCATCTTTGATTTTGAGCTGCGTGAACTTTCTTCGCGCCGGCAGACCCAGTGGGGATTGGCCTGTGACAAGGATTCGATTGCCGTACGCGAGTTGCATCATTTTATTCAGAAGATGTATGGAAAGAGGGATCGTCCTGCCCTGTCTCAGATTGTCATCGATCACATGTCGCTCATGACGGATCGTTACGCACGGAGTTTCTTTCAGGAAATATTCCTGCCCAAGCCGGTGGGGTAATTTTTATCCCGCCTTGACACGGGGTAAGGGGTTTGGTAACTCCGCCCGCGCCATGGTGAAAACGAAACACGTAACTGGTGATGATTCCGCTGTAGTGAAGGTGTTGGCTCCTGCCAAAATCAACCTCACGCTCGAGATTCTTGGAAAGCGACCGGACGGCTATCATGACCTCCGGAGTCTGGTGGTTCCGGTATCGCTCTATGATACCCTTACGCTCACCCGGACAGCGGTGCCATCGATTGAGGTTTCCTGTGCGATTGTCGGGTTGCCCGGGGAGAATCAGTTTATATTGCCGGCGCCGTGTGATAATCTTGCAGTTCGTGCCGCCAGGCTGTTACGCGACGTCACGGGGCATTCTGGTGGCGCTCATATTGAAATTCAGAAAGAAATCCC
>Ga0194053_10000231_pt1 | contig 42919 bp, 30 predicted proteins | sample SepL228m_MetaG_FD_161684 | JGI IMG/M metagenome (GOLD analysis project Ga0194053, IMG submission 161684) | Anoxic zone freshwater microbial communities from boreal shield lake in IISD Experimental Lakes Area, Ontario, Canada - Sep2016-L227-8m | ecosystem: Environmental > Aquatic > Freshwater >... | reverse complement strand
GGTAATTGTATTCCCACTATATAGGAAGACAAATAAAGTCTATATTGCCTGTTAGTATCGAGTAATTATTATGGTAGCATGGATTTTATGTAAAAGAAAAGCGGCTGTGATAATAGCCGCCTAAGTTTTATTCTGGTTGAGCCTGACCTTTCAGGCAAATTACTATATATCGATTCGGTTCCTCTCCCAGACTGTATGTTTCTAATTCCGGGAACTCCTTCACTGCCATGTGGACAAGTCTTCTATCTCTTGCGTTCATTGATTCAAGAGGTGCTTCTTCGCTGCTTTCTATCACTTCCCGCGCAATTTCCCGGGCACCTTCCATCATTCTTTCTGCATGTTTTTCACGATATCCCTCTGCATCAATATGGATATGTTTTCCGTATTGGCGCATTTTATGATGGGTTATCTGTTTAACAAGCAATTCGATGGCATCAAGTGTTTGACCACCTTTTCCAATCAATATACCGCAAGGACGTTCACTGGTTATTGTTATAGCGATTTCAGTATCATTTTCTTTGATAGCAATATCGGCGGGAAATTCCATCTCTGTTAAAATATTAGTTAAAACTTGACTGGCAATTTCTGCTTCCATTGAAAGGTTATTAAGTTCTGACATATTATTTGCCTCCTTTTCGGCGTATTTCACGTGAAGATTTGCTTACGGGTTTATTATTTGCAGGCGGCAGCACTTCTATAGTGCTATTACCAGCGGCAGCTGCTTGTGTTTTTTTCATAAATATTACCTGATGGACTGTATTAAGTATATTCAGGAATAACCAGTAAAGTACGAATGCTGATGCAATAGTACCCAGGAAGAAAAAGAACATAATTGGCATCATAATAGCCATCTGTTTTTGCATCGCTTTCTGTTGCGGGTCTACAGATGGTGACGGGGTAAGTACCTGCGCTGCATACATGCTCAATGCATATAGAATCAGTAACGGCATATTCGGGAGAGCTAAACTATCTATCCATAAGAAATGCGAGCCATTGAATTGATAAGCATAAACATTAACAGCTTGCCATACTACGATAAGAATTGGGAACTGAATTAACATGGGAAGACATCCGCTTGCCACGTTAACTTTATGTTCCTTCATTATACGCATGGTCTCTTCTGATTGTTTTACCTTGTCATCTTTATATTTTTCCTGTACTTCTTTCAGGAAAGGTTGAATTCGCTGCATATCCTGCATGTTTTTATTAGACTTATTAGTAAGCGGTAAGGTAATAACTTTGACAGATACTGCAATGAATAATAATGCAAGGACAGATGCCCATTCTGGAGAAAGTGTCTTACAGAATTTTACTAATCCATCCATTGCATTATATTTTATAGCATCAAATCCGCCTTCTGATTTATACAATTCATCTAATTTCTTGTCAGCAGCAAGCACTGCCATTACAGGATATAGAGTAGGGGATGTTGAAGGTGTTTCCTTAAACTTGCGGGAAGGATTGGGTTCTAATTGTACATTTCCAACACTGCCTGCTAATTCGTTGTTTTCACGTACTAATACATCATAATAAGTCGGTGCTGCAAGAAGTTGACCACTTTGAATACCGGCGGTACGCACAAGAGCTAAGGTGGATTTCGCCATTTTAACAGCATCATCAACAGGTCCGGTTTTTTTGTTAGCCTCTAAAATTGCAAGCCTATAATTAGCTTGCAAAGTATATGGTGTTTGCATACTTGCAGCTTTTTTATAATTATCAAACGCTAACCTGAATATTTGAACATTTTTCGCGCCTTCGCCTGCCTCAGCTATTACCTTGGTAGTTTCCTGAGAATAAGCAAGTAAGTAAAGGTCTCTTGCTTTTAAGATTAAGTCGCTTGGTTCTTTAGATAATTCAAGTTCATCTAACTTAGAATCTAAACCTTGTTCATATTTAATTCGCTCATCTTTTGACATTGCCTCAATCTTGGTCATATCTTTGCCCAAAGTATTAAGGTCTGCTGGATTGAGCGATGCTACCTGGCCACCACATCCTGATAAACCGAGTATTAACAAAAATATTGTCGCTATCGGCAATAGTCGTGTGAATATTTTATTTTTCACTATCATTTTCCTGTAAAGTTTCGGTTCCCGGTACCGGGTCATAACCTCCGGGATTCCATGGGTTACATCTACAAATTCGTAGAAATCCCATCCAGGTTCCTTTAAAGAACCCGTATTTTATTACGGCTTGCGCAGTATATTCAGAACAAGTCGGGGTATGCCGGCATGTTGGCGGTGTATAAACGGAGATTCTTTTTTGATAAAATCTAATTGCCATTAACGCTATTTTAGCTAATAACGACAAACGTTGTTCTGTCAATTTTCTTTACCGTCTATCACATGCAGTTCAGTTAATAATTTAAGAAACGATTCTGACAATTCTGTTGATTTTGCTTCATTGACATTTCTTGGCAATACAAGAATATCCCAATTGCCAATTAATTTTTCTTTTATATTTCTGAATGCTGCCCGCACGATTCTTTTAAATCGATTTCTGGCTACTGCATTGCCGTATTTTTTGCTTACAATGATACCAATCCGCAAGCCGTTTTCACCAGGGATAACGCGCAATTGTACTAATGTATCATATCTGCGACGCCCCTGCGTATGAACCCGGCTGAAATCAGCACGGTTGCGCAGGGGCGTATAAAAAGATGGGCACATTATACTGTAAGGCGTTTGCGGCCTTTTGAACGGCGGCGACTGAGTACGTGCCGGCCATCAAGTGTGCTCATTCGTTTGCGAAAACCATGGACGCGTGCTCGACGGCGACGCTTTGGTTGCCAAGTGCGTTTCATCTTATCTCCTCCTCAGGATTGTCAAAGGCTTCAAACCTGTGAATTATAGCGATTTTAGCCTGTTATCCGCAATAGCGGATTATTACTTGCAAATAAAAACCTCCCGAATCAAACGCGGGAGGCAAATTGGTGAGCGCTATAGGGATCGCACCTATGACCTCTTCGATGTCAACGAAGTGTTCTACTACTGAACTAAGCGCCCAATACCTTGCGAAGTAAATTATATGAATTCTTGGCTATAAGTGTCAACAGGCGAAAGGGCAAATTACATTCTATAATTTATGTTCAGTGATAAATTCTTCATAATCCGCCAGCATAGCCTTCAATAAATCCGGTGTATTTATCCCATACGGGCATTTGCTGCGGCAATTATCGCAATGGGTGCAGTCGTTGATACGCCGCATATTTTCCTGCCATTGTGGCGAAAGGAACTGCTGGTATGGCATTCTTCGCAATAATAAAGACATTCTTGCCGCCATGGGAATAGGAATACCGGCGGGGCAGGGAAGGCAATAACCGCAAGCACGGCAGAAATTACCCATAAGTTCTGTCTTATCTGCTTCGATTATTTTTAATAAATCTTCTGTAAGCTGAATATTATCTTTGTCGCACCGTAGCAGTTCTTCCAGTTCATGCATTCTCTGGATTCCCCATATAGGGACAACATTATCATATTGGCGAAGATGGGCAAAACTGGCGGGAAGGTTTGTTATCAGTCCGCCACTCATCGGCTTCATGAGAATTAGACCTACATCATTCTTCTTGCATTCTGACGCAAGTTCCCAATCTTTTTCATCGGAAAGATAATTCAGCGGGAATTGCACAGTGTCATATAAACCGCTGTTAGCAGCGGCAACCACTAATCCTCTGCTATGCTGAGTAATTCCGATATGCCTGATGATTCCTTTTTGTTTCGCTTCCAGCATTGCAGCGTATGAAGACTCCGGGTCATTGGGATCTGGCAATTTGGCGGGATTATGCAATTGCCAGATGTCTATATAATCAGTTTGAAGATTTGCAAGGCTTGTTTGCAGGTCGCGCAGTGCACCGGCTTTATCAGTTGCTCCGGTTTTTGTCGCAATAATAATTTTATCGCGTTTGCCTGCCATGGCAGTACCAAGTTTATCTTCACTGTCAGAATATGCCCGCGCGGTATCATAAAAGTTTATTCCGCCGTCAAATGCGGCATTTAATATTCGCACAGCTTCGGATTTTTCGGTGCGTTGAATGGGCAATACACCAAATGCAGTACGGGTAACATATAATTCAGTTTTTCCAAGTCTAACTTTTTCCACTTATTTAACCTGTATTCGTAATGTTTTTATTTCAAATGGACGGAAATGCAAGGTTATATTATTGTCTATTATTTGCATTTCGGCATCTATTTCTTCCAGCATATTCGTTGTGAATATTGCTTTAACTGGCAAATTAATCTTTAAGATACAACTGGTATTCATCCGCATTGATTCATATAACCGTAATACGATGTCTCCACTGGCATCTTCAGCAGGTTTGATAGATTCTATAATGATATTATCTGAATCAGTATTGAAAATTGATTTTTCGCTAGTAGCACCGGATACTGACATTACCGGGATGTTTAATTCATACCCGCGTTGTATCAGGTTTGAATCAGCAAAAGAGCCAGTCCAAACATAGAAAGCGTATTTAAATTGCTGTATACCGATATCGCACGTTCTATCAGGACATGCTGGTGCGCGCATTAAAGTCAAACTAATCTTATTTTTTAATACATTAACGCCGTATTTGCAATCATTAAGCACTGCAAAACCGTGATTGTTTTCGACCAGTGCTGTCCATTTATGATTAGATACTTCAAATCTATCTTCATCTAATTGATTTGAATAATGATTAGGACGGGCAATATGTCCAAATTGGATTTCATGCAGGGATTCGTTTGCATGTATATTCACCGGGAAAGCTACTTTTAATAATTTATGCTTTTCTTTCCAATCAACATTGGCGCTGAATTCAATCTCACGACTATTATGTCGAAGCATAATATCAAGTGTTATGAGTGATTTATTCAACATTTTTGTAATTTGCAATACACCTGCTAATGCTCCAGATGATATTACTTTTATTTTAGCATCAGATGTCAGTTGCAACTGGTTTAGCATGTATGTATGATTAATATCCCATGCTTCATAAGCATTCGCTACATCTTTAAACATTTCGAATGAATTGCACGGACCGGCAGCAAATTCAAATTGATTTTCTTTATCAAATATCGAAGTAATCTCACCAGATTCATTAAATATAACCTTTATCAAATTGTTTTCAAGCAGTTTTTCTGTGGCTGTTACTTTCGATGCAGTTTCAGGTGAACTATCAGCTTTATTAATTGTTGTCCATCCGCAAGATGGCACCGCTACTTCTGCAAATAGTTCTTCTTCAATTATTTGAGTATCAAGTGGTTTGCCATTTATATCAGATGCACCAGCATAATCATTCGGTAATGGTATTAATGCATTTCTGTTCCAATTCAATGAATTAAAAATTGTTATAGCATCAGTATCATTCGTAAAAGTCGCTATAGCTTGTGATGCTATCTCTTCTGCTGTGTTAATTACTTCAGCATAATCAGCCTCTGCTTCTTCGTAGACACGCTGAATTGAAGAACCTGGGATTATATCATGGAATTGATTTAATAATACCTTTTTCCAAGCAGCATCAATAATCGAATATGGGTATGAGTATTCATTATCACCAGCAGCTAAAATTCCCCAAATTTCTGCTTCACGCAGTGCATATTCGCTTTTACGATTACCGAGTTTTGTTTTTGCCTGGGTTGTTAATGTTCCACGATGGACTTGATAATATAATTCTCCAACATAACGAGCATCTGGATATCCGCGTTTCTCTAAATCGAGGAAGTAGTCCATTAGAGTACCATATTGCACTTTCGGCAATCCTTCCAGATTTTTTGAACGTTTTATATATTCAAGATGGTCGCGGGTTGCGCCGCCGCCGCCGTCGCCATGTCCAAATGGAAATAACTTGGTAGATAAACCGATTTTTTGTCTTCTTTCCCGCCATCTATCATTTATAGCATGAGGGTATGTTGCAGAATTATAGTCATAATGCATTCCGACTAATATTTCAGAACCATCTATTCCTTCCCAGGTAAATGTTGTATATGGGAATGGGTGTCCACCTTCATAATTGCAATATATTTTCTGAGTGCTGAAATATTTAATCCCGCATCCTCGCATTATCTGCGGCAATGCACCGGAGTAGCCAAATACATCTGGAAGCCATAATACTTCGTTCTCAACTCCAAATTCCTCACGGAAAAACTTTTTACCATGGATTAATTGACGAATTAGACTTTCACCACTGGAGATGTTTGTATCTGCTTCAACCCACATGCCGCCTTCCGGCAGCCATCTTCCTTCAGCAATTTTTTCTTTAATTTTAACATAAAGGTCAGGATAATCATCTTTGACCAACTGATAAAGATATGGCTGGCTTTGCAGGAAGATATAATCCGGGTATAGATCCATCAGTTTTAGTTGTGATGCAAATGTACGGGTACATTTCGAGGCGGTTTCACGCAATGGCCAAAGCCACGCGATATCAATATGCGAATGGCCAAACGCAAAAAGTGTGGGGACGGTAGTGCCATTAACACATTCTAAAATTGGTCGCAGTCTTTCTCTGCCAGCTTTCAGGCTTTCAACCATTTCATTATATGGCAATTCTAAATCTGCAATGACAGTAAAATCACGTAAAGCCTGAGATATTTCAGAATAGCGCAAAGATTCCTGGTCTACCAGTTCGGATAACTGTGTAAGCATATTCATTTCTATCCAAGCCTGATATGCTTCTTCGCACCATTCACAAAAGGTTGTATCGACTATAGTTTGCTGTAAAGCGGGTGGTTCCGGTACAGCGTCAACACCATAGGGAATAGGCCCATTACCTGAATTGCGATTTCCATGTCCAGCATAGCTTTCAGCCAATATTTCATAGCACTCGCCGGGGGTGGCATTAAAAGTTAATATTATCTCCCGTCGTCCCCAATCTTGTGCCCCAAAATGCTCACCATTTACATAGATAGCACTTTCGTCGCTTCCGCTGCCTAATTTAAAAGCAACTACCTTGCCTTTAAATTCTTCAGGAATAATAACCGTGCATTTAAACCAGACATATTCCCATTTTGCGCCCCATTGAGTACCTACTGGCATTGGCTTCATATCACGGGTCATTGCTTCTTTTGCGGTTAACTGCTCATTAGTAATAAAGCCTTGCAAATCTGTAGTTATAGGCTGGCGAAAAAATAATGTGCGCAAACAGTCGCGCCAACGTTCAATTCGGTGTTTCCACTCAATATCTGTAGCCATTCTTTTATTCCTGTTTAGTTGGTTTTGCCTTTGATTTTGCAGCAGTAGTTTTTGTTTTCGGTGCAGTAGTTTTTTTAACTGTTTTCTTTACCGTTTCTGATGGTACCTTTTTAACAGTCTTTTTTGCTGCCGCTTCTTTTGCTTTAGCGAGCATCGTATCAACTTCGGACTGCTCCATAATTATCACGCCATCTTCAGGCAGCTTAGTCAATGATCTGCATCTGGGGAATCCGCTGCACCCAAGGAATTGACCGCGTTTGCTGTTGCGCAATGCCATTGGTCTGCCGCATTTTTCACATTTAATTGTTGTATATTGGGTAGGCGCTTTTTCTGGTTTAACCTGACCATCAAGATTCATAATATTTTTACATTCAGGATAATTTGAACATCCCAGGAACGGACCGCGCCTGCTGTTTCTTTTCACCATCAGAGAACCGCATTTGTCGCATTTAACTTCTATTTCCGGTTCACCTTCGGTTATATTATCAGTAGATGTTTCAGAGCCATCCGTAGATTTTATGATATCTTTTTCATCACCGGAATATTTGCATTCCGGGAATCCTGAACATGCTATAAACTTCCCGAATTTACCTTCACGAACAACAAGATGTTTACCACATTCCGGGCATAATTTTTCTAATGCTTCTTCAGGTACTTTTAATCGCACCATGTTATCTGCTGCCAAAAGTAGTTCTGCATTAAAGCCGGTATGAAAATCTCTTAATACTTTTACCCAATCTTCTTTTCCATTTTCAACTTCGTCCAGTTGCCCTTCCATTCTTGCAGTGAAGTCGGGGTCAACAATATCCTTGAAATGGGTTTCCAACTGTTCATTTACAACTAAACCAAGTCCTGTAGGATGAAATTTTTTCTCTTCAAGAGTCGTATATTTTCTATCAATTATTGTACTTAAAATAGCTGCATAGGTTGATGGTCTTCCAATTCCACGGCTTTCCAATGCTTTAATTAAAGTTGCTTCAGTATATCTTGAAGGTGGCTGTGTGAAATTCTGATCGGTTTTCAGGTTTAGCAAATCAACGATTTCACCAATTTTAACATCTGGCAATAATTCGCCTTCCTGTCTATCAGGAGATAATTTTAAAAATCCCGGAAATGCTACGCGCTGACCGTTTGCTCTTAATAAATATTCGCCAGCCTGCAGATCAACAATCATCACATCAATACGCGCATTTGCCATCTGGCTTGCCATGAATCTGCGCCATATTAATTTGTAAATCTTAAGTTGGTCAGGGTTAAGTAAATGCGCGATTGATTCAGGAGTACGAGCAGGATCTGTTGGACGAATTGCTTCGTGGGCTTCTTGTGCTCCCTGTACTTTTTTTATTTTTCTTGCATTTTCCGGCAAGTATTCTATCCCGTAAGTTCTCTCAATAAATTCCGCAGCTTTTTCTTTTGCTTCTTCAGATACATTAGTTGAGTCAGTTCTCATATAAGTAATTAAACCGGCATGGCCTTCTTTGCCTAAATCGATACCTTCATATAAATCTTGCGCAATTCGCATAATTCTTTTTGCGTTATAACCATGAGAACGAGATGCTTCCTGTTGCAAAGAACTGGTAATAAACGGCGGCTGCGGTTGACGTCGTTGTGTGCTATTTTTAACAGACACAACAACATATTCAGCTTTTTCTAAAAACTCTGTTGTTTCTTTAGCCTGGGCTTCATTTGTCGGTTTGTATTTTACATTATTTTTTTCAATCAGTTTTGCTTTAAAGCTGTCTTCTTGTTTTTGATGTTTGCATACATTTGCAATAATAGTCCAATATTCTTCTGGAATAAAAGCGTTTATTTCACGTTCTCGGTCGCAGACTAATTTAACTGCGACTGATTGAACACGTCCGGCACTTAAGCCGCGCCGTACTTTTTTCCACAGTAAAGGACTTAATTGATAACCGACTAATCGATCTAATATTCGACGTGCCTGTTGTGCGTTTACTCGTGGCAGATCAATATCGCGCGGATTTGCCAATGCATAAGTAATTGCTGATTTAGTGATCTCATTAAATTCTATGCGTTTTGCATTTTTTAATTTTAATGCTTCCTGTAGATGCCATGCAATTGCCTCGCCTTCACGGTCTGGGTCGGTTGCGAGGTAAACAGTGTCTGCATCTTTTACTGCGTCTCTTATTTTTTTCATTACATCGCTGCGGTCTTTTAACGCAACATAATTTGGCGCGAAATTATTTTCAATATCGACACCCAGGTCGCTATCGGGAAGATCCCGTACATGACCCATAGATGCTAATACAGAGAATGAATCTCCAAGATAATTCTTTATAGTCCGGGTTTTAGCCGGTGACTCAACAATAATGAGTGACTTACCTGCCACAAAATGCTCCTTAACTTTAATCGTTCTTTATGGGAACTAATTTTAAAAGATTTAATTTGTCTCCGTTATCTGATGTTAGCTTTACACAATGCCAACCGGCTCCTTTTATATTCAACATGAAATTTCCACTTCCGTCTACTACCATAGGCTGGTCATCCATTTCGCCTTTAAAATGAAGCATGGTATTTTTTTCAGGTACAGCTTTTCCTTGCCAGATACCCTCTGAGAGAAATACCCAGGCAGGGGTGTTAGCTGGCAATTCAGCCATCCGCAAGGAAATTACCGGTTTTGATGAAATTTCATAATAATAAGTTGCCTGTTGTTCTATAAATTTTAAGAAACCATTATTTCCATCATAAGAAGGGGAGGTGACTTTATTTAAAATATATGATAATTCTCTTCCACCTTGCGTAATATCAATGAATATTGCGAAGCCGACAAAAGCATCCATCCCACTTTCATCGCGTTTTCCTACGATACCTTTTGGACCAAGTGTAGTATATGCAACTACAAGCGGGTTAATTTTGTATTTCATAAAATCATCCGGTATGGTATCGCTAACCCATGGGTGCGGGTCCAATGATTTACCTACATTAATATATAACCAGCGCATAAATAGTTTTTCGCCTAATCTGCCATTTGCTCCCCATTCTGGTTCTTCATATCCGCCAATTACAGGGATTACCTGATGTCCATATTCATGAGCGATTTCACGCATCCATTCTGCAGAGGAACGTTGAGCATTGATTTTATACAAGTAGATGTTATTATTGAAGGACTCACCACCGGCTTCTCCACCTTCAGCAAGCCAGATATTAATAATATTGTCATTTGAGAATCTTGGTGTAAAATTGCCATAATTTCGAGCTAATGCCGAAATGCGCAATAGTAATGATGCCGTATTTGATGCTAATTGATACCTGTTATCTGTTTTTCCTGGTGAATCCTGCCACATAATACGAAATTTTAAAGTCCATTGTGATGATGCAGAGTCATATTCATAAGCATATATCATTCGACTGAATCCCCATATAACAGGTTTAATAGCATCATTATCCACTGGAGTAATACCATATTTAGGGTCGCGTTCAAACGATGATCTTACCGGCAAAGCTTCACCACAAATTAAACCTTGTTTTTCTCCTTGTGCAGATAATGGCAATACGGGATCTGTGAGTTTATATGTAACAGGTTTTGGTTTACCAGGTAAAGCCATTACACCTGCCGCTCCTAATTTAATTGGGAAATCTTGTTTGGTTAATGAGTTGACAATTGTTAAATCTACATCGCCATCTGCTATTGCAATAGCATTTCCAGCAGTTTCGAATAATGAGGATACTGACGGCTGAAAAGTTTCATCCTGAATATGATTCTGCAAGTATTCTCTTTTCTGTTCTAATGTTGGCATTGCTGGACGTGGAGTGTCAGGCATGATTTCTCGCCAGATATCTTCATTTCTAACTAATGATAAACATTTTATTTCTTGCCATGTCATTAATACATTGTATACTTTAGGATAACGCGGGTATTGTTCAGCAATTTTAGTTAATAATGAAATCGCAGCATCTGCACCACGTGCATTTCCGGTATCGGAAGCATTTTTGATTAAGGCATCCGCATCAGGAATTACTGTGACAGCAGAAGTGATTAAGTTTGTAATGACGATTATTAATAGTATCAGAATTATTTTTTTCATATTTTCCACACGGGAGTCGTTTGATGAATTTTGATAAATATCATAATTACAACGATATCCCGTATCGGATTATACGAATCAGATTTGCAAGTGTCAACGAATAATGATTAAATATCTAAAAGTTTCCTGGAATTCTATGAAAAAAGCACTTAAATTACTGAAAACGGAGAAAATGATGCTATTTAATCAGCTTGTTGTTATAATTTTGAAATTTATCGTCTGGTTAAGATATGATATTAAAGTTTCAGGGTTAGATGAAATATATAAAAAAGGAAACAAAAAAATATTTTTTCTTCCAAGTCACCCAGCATTAATTGATCCCATAATAGTATTAACAACACTTTACCCGCGTTTTACTCCACGTGGAATAGCAGAGAGCAATGCTGTAAATATGCCTTTTATCAGTTGGATGTGCAAACGCGTAAATATACATACAATGCCGGATATGATTCATGATGGTCCAAGCGCACGTAGTGAAATAGAGAAAACTATAATTATGTGTGCAGATGATTTGCGAAATAATTATAATTTAGTTTTATGGCCGGCAGGCACTTTATTGTCTTCAAATAGAGAAAGATTAGGAGCCAACAGTGCAGTTGAGACTATTTTACGAGATAATGATGATGATGTAAGAATCGTTTTATGTCGAACACGCGGATTGTGGGGAAGTTCATTTGGGCAGGCAAATGGAAAAGCAGAAGTTGGGATGAATGTATTAATTGGAATTTTAGAGATATTCGCCAACTTTATATTTTTTACACCGCGGAGAAAAGTTACACTTGAGTTTTATGAGCCTGAAGATTTTCCGCGCCATGAAGACAAAAGTGTAATAAATAGATATATTGAGCAATATTTGAATACAGAACCATTACCTCAAAATACGTATGTGCCGCATACTATTTGGCAAAAAGGTGGTACTAAAATATTACCGGAACCAGCAGTAAGCGAGTTTAAAGGTACTATTGATGAAGTTTCACCGAAAATAATTTCAGATGTTACAGAATATATAAAAAAATTATGTAACCGAAATGATATAAATCCATCCATGCAATTAGCAGATGATTTAGGATTAGATTCGTTGGCACGTGCGGAATTGCTGGTGTGGTTGTCGTCAGAATATGGTTATACCCAGGATAATCCTGATGCACTGCACACGGTTGCGGAAGTCATTTTAGCAGCGGCAGGTTACGCCGTTGCAGCACCACGAAAATTACATTTCGACCCGCCATCTAAAAAGTGGTTTATTGGTTCAGATGGTATGGTGGAAATTGGCAAGCATAAAAAAGTAACTGATGCGTTTTTATTCAAAGCATCTCAAAATCCTCGAAGAGCAATTATAGCTGATCCTAATAGTGGAGTTAAAAGTTATCGTGATGTAATTACCTCTATTATTGCTTTATTACCACATATAGAAAAACTCGATGGTGAATCAGTAGGAATGTTGATGCCTGCTTCAGTAGCTACAACAACATTATATTTAACACTTCAATTTGCGAATAAAATTCCAGTTATGATCAATTGGACATCCGGAAAACGAAATATTTTGCATGGGATTGAACTGACAGGAGTTAAACATATTATTACTTCAAAAAAGGTGATAGCAAAATTAAAAGAACAAAGCATTGATTTTACCGGTGTTGAAGAAAAGTTCGTTTATCTGGAAGATATTGCAAAAACATTAAGTAAAACAGAAAAGATTTTAGCTGCAATGCAAGCTAATATGAGATGGGGAAAGTTAAAGAAAGCAAAAGTTCAGGAGATTGCAGTTGTATTATTTACATCTGGCTCTGAAAATTTCCCCAAAGCAGTACCATTAACACATGAAAATATCATTTCAGATATGTCTTCTGCATTAAGGCTGGTAAAATTTACTCAGAATGATATCATGTTATGTATGTTGCCGCCGTTTCATTCTTTTGGTTTATCAGTTAACATTATAGCAGTACTTTGTGGTGGATTCCGTGGCATATATTACAACAGTCCTACTGAAGGCGCGGCAATATCCAAGTTAACAGAGCTATACAAGGCAACAGTTCTTGTTGGAACACCAACATTTTTATATGGCATAGCACGCAGTGCAGCACCAGGCCAGTTGGATTCAATAACATTGGCAGTTACCGGTGCTGAAGAATGTTCTGAACGAATATATGAAACGCTAAAAGTAAAGTGTCCGAATGCTACAGTCACTGAAGGCTATGGAATTACTGAATGTGCTCCGGTTATTGCGATGAATGACCCGAAAAATCCTGTAAAACGATCTTTGGGAAAAGTAATCGATTGCGTAGAGTATATTATTGTTAATCCCGAAACAAACGAAAAAGTAAACTTGGGTGAACAGGGAATGTTATGTGTAAATGGTCCCAATATGTTTCCGGGTTATTTAGGCGACTCGCCAGACCCATATATTGAACTTTATGGAAAGAGATGGTATCGCACTGGTGACCTTGTTATTGAAGATATAAATAGTGTCTTAATTTTCAAAGGAAGATTAAAAAGATTTGTGAAAATTGGCGGTGAAATGATTTCTTTGACTGCTATTGAATCTGTGCTGATGAAACATTACATGGGTGAGAATGATGAAGGTCCGGTGCTGGCTGTAATTGCTGATGAAAGTCATGATAGGCCAGAATTGATATTATTTATAATTAAACAGGTCGAACGTGACGATGTGAATAGCATTTTACGGGTAGCAGGATTGTCACCACTGCATTTTATTCGAAATGTTGAGATAATAGAGGAGATACCTGTTTTAGGAAGCGGAAAAACGAATTATCGGCAATTGAGCGGGTATTCAATTTGATGTTATCGCTTTAGAGTTTATTTCTTTAAAGCGATAACATTTTAAATTACCCTTCAGAGACTTCTGTTCGCTTTTTGTTTGCTTTGTTCTGTAATTTTTTCACTAATATATCATCAAGATATGTATATACAACGGGCACGACAAATAAAGTTAAAAATGTTGATGTGATTAACCCGCCAATTACTGCGATAGCCATCGGTTGCTGAATTGTTGAACCTTCTCCAAGTCCCAAAGCTAACGGGAGCATACCTAACATTGCCGCAAATGCAGTCATTAATATAGGCCGCAATCGGGTAGGTGATGCTGTTAAGACTGCTTCATTGCGTTCAATCCCTTTTTTGCGTAAAGTATTGGTGTAATCAACCAGCAGAATACCATTTTTAACAACAATACCAACCAGCATAAGAATACCAATTTGAGCGGTAAGCCCTAACGATTGATTGGTAATAAAAAGTCCGACAATAACACCAGTCGCTGCTAATGGTACAGACAGTAAAATTGCAAACGGTTGCGAATAGGACTCGAATTGCGCAGCAAGGAGCATGAAAATGATGCCAATAGCCAATATAATAGCAAAGTTCATGCCACCGGATTCTTCTGCCTGGCGCTTCTGGTTAATACCCCAATCCCAGTAGTAACCATTAGGCAATTGCAAATCTGTTAATGCTGCCTTTATATCTTTTTGCACGTCACCTGATGAACGCCCTTGCGGTGTACCAGATATAGCGATAAAGCGTTGTCTATCCTGACGAGTTATTTGGCTTGGCCCATTTGCGTAGATAGGAGTTGCTACTTGACGCAATACAATTCCCAGTTTTGAAAAACCTGCACCACTTGGAGTTATGATAAGGTTTGACATTTTATCAACAGTCTTTCGTTCAGATGGGGGAAATTGTATTACTATGGGATATTGAAAACCTTTATCCTGAAAATATGAAGCAACTGACCCATTTGTAGCAGTGCTTAAAGTGTCAGATATATCTCTGAATGATACTCCAAGTAATGATGCTTTTGCTCTGTCGACAGTCCATTGGATTTCCGGCATTGCTTCCTGCCAGTTTACATCTACATTTTCAAGATTTGGAACATCTTTTACTCTTTGTATAACATCTTTTGATAATTTAGATAAGGTGCCTAAATCACTGCCAAAGATATCAACTTCTACACTTTGATCACCGCCTGTCATTAATGAGCTTACAATGTCGTTAGAGCGAATACTTGGACGAGTTCCAGGAATACCTGATAGTTTTTTTCTTAAATCAGCCATCACATCGGTGGTTTTTTGTTTTCTTTTTTCTTTTAAATGAACACTTATATTTCCTGAACTTGCACTGCTGCTTCGTCCACCTGCACCAGCTGTTACAAAAGCGGCTGCGACATTTTCGTTGTCTAAAACTATTCTTTCAACTTTTTTCATTACAGAATATGTTTTTTCTAATGCAGTACCTGGCGGTAATTTTATGCCAATTGATAAGTCGCCGGTATCAGTAGGCGGTATAGCTTCTGTACCAAGCATTGGTTTTAATAGAAATGCAAGAATTGTAATAGTAAATGCAGCAGTAAGCGTTTGCCAACGATATCGCAATGCCCATTGTAAACCGTTTCGATAACTCATATCTATTTTATCGAATAGCAATCCAAATTTAAAAAATAATCTGTGATGCCACTTCTCACTATTATGTCCGTGTGTCAGTTGCTCCATGTGCGCGTCGCCAGACACTAATTTTGTCGCAAGCATAGGAACGATAGTTACAGCACATAAAAGAGATATCATTAATGAGAAAATTACTACCAGTGCAAATTGACTAAACATTTGACCCGATTGACCTTTTATCATTAATAAAGGAAGAAATACTACCATAACTGTCCATGTTGAAGCAATAACAGCAGACATGATTTCATTAGTTCCTGTTACAGCCGCTTCAATTACAGTTTTCTTGTCGCGTTCTATGTGCCTGAAAATATTTTCTAATACAACAACGGCATCATCAACAATTAACCCGGTTGCCAGTGCGAGACCACTAAGTGACATGGTATTTAAGGTAAATCCACATAGATAAAGTAAAGTAAATGTTGAGATAATTGATATCGGAATTGATAAAGCAACCACGAGTGTGCTGCGTACATTACGAAGGAAAAATAACAGTATAAGAATCGCTAAAACACTACCAATAGCAGCATTAACCATCAAATCATCAACAGATAGCTGTACATATTTTGCCTGATTATAAACTGTTTCAAATTTTAAATTTGGATATATTTTTTTAACACGTTCTATTCTTTCCATCACTGATTTCACAGTGGTAATTGTGTTGGCATCGCTTTGTTTTGTGATGCTGATATTTACAGCAGGTTTCCCATTTAATCTGGTGTAGACCCGACGTTCCTGATACGAATCATTAACATTTGCTACATCACCAATGGTTACGATATTACCATTGGTAGATGATAATGATATGTTTTTAATATCTTCGATTGATGTCAACCATCCCTGGCTTCTAATGGTATATTCAGTATCACTTTGGCGTGCAATTCCTGCCGGAGCGTTGATATTCTCTTGTAATAACCTGTTCATAACATTTGCTAAAACAATGTTGTGTGCACGTAATTTTAATGGATCAACATTTACGATAATCGCACGGGCAATACCACCATTGATTGTGGCAGCGGCAACTCCATCAGCAGATTCTATAATCGGAGATACCTGATTGTCCATTAGTGTGCGTAATTTTACAGGGTCATCTTCACCTGTAACTCCAATGTTCAAAATAGAAATCTGATTTGGGTCGAATTTTGATACAGTAGGTGTCTGCAATGTGTCATCGTTAGGAAAACTTCGTTTAGCACGTTCAATTCTTTGCATAACGTCAATTGATGCTTGACCGATATCAGTACCCCAAATAAACTGAACTCGTACGTTAGAAGAACCAGCAGAGGTTGTAGAAGTAATAGTATATAGACCAGGCACAGAAGAAAGTGCTTGTTCAACTGGACGAGTAATTTGTGCTTCAATTTCTTCTGGGGCAACGTTTGGCCATTGTGTAGATACATTAACCGTTGGTATTGTTACTTTCGGCAGTAAATCTACCGGTAACCGTGTCAGTGAGATGGCACCTAAAAGTACCAGTGCTGCTATTTGCATGGTTACTGCGACTGGCCTGCTGACCGCATATTTTGCTATGTTCATATTTTATAATCCTGTATAACTGTGTTGTTAATTAAAAGTTTATTTACTGCTGTCGGCAGGTTTTGACTTCACTTTTGATGGTTCGGTATCAGAGGTTGCTGGTTTTTCACCAGGTTGGTCTTTCTTATGTTCGCCAGGAGTTACCATAGATGGTTTTCCTACTTTATCGTCTTTCTTTTTTTCTCTACCTCGACTGATTTTTTGACCATCTCTTACGACTGTAGCACTCATGGTTACTACTTTATCTTTAATATCTAATCCATTGGTAATTTCTACCCATTTATCATCACTTACACCGGCTGTAACAGTAGTTTTTGCTGCTAATAAATCTTTGTCTTTTTGAACAGCCTTAATTACAAACTTACTTCCATCAACATCATCGTCGATAGCTTCTAAAGGAACTGAAAGAGCATGCAATGCCTTTCCTGTTTGTAAATTTACTTTACCAAACATACCAGCAGATATTTTTTTGTCTTTATTGTCAAGAATAACTTTGACAGTAAATTGCCTGCTTTGAGGATCAGCAGCAGGATTTAATTGTGCTATATTTGCAGTAAATTTTTTGTCTGGCATTGAATCAAAAGTGACATCTGCAGGTTGATTTATCTGTAATTTAACGAAAACATCTTCAGGAACAGAAACTACAACGTAAACTTTATTCATTGCTTGAATTGTTAAAATTGGCTGTCCGGGAGATGCCATTCCACCGATATCCATTGACCTATCTGTGATAACGCCAGATAATGGAGAGTATAAAACAGAATCTGCAAGTTTTGCTGTAATATTATCTAAGGAGGCTTTTGCAGCATCAACTGCTGATTGTAATGCAAGTAAGTTTTCCCTTGATGCATTATTTTGAGCAGTCTTATTATCTCGTGCATATTTTAATGCAGCAGTTGCCTGGTCTACTTTTGCGCGAAGTGCTTCCATATTCTGTTTGTAAGCCGGGGTATTGCTGATATTTGACTTTGCATAATCAAGTGCAGCTTGTGCCTGATTTATTTTAGCCTGTAATGCTTCAAGGTTTTGAACGTAAGCAGGTGTTGATGGAATATTGGCTTGAGCATACTCTAATGCTGCTGCTACCTGGTCTACTTTGGCTTTTGCGGCTTCTATATCTGCATCAAGTTTGTTTTTTGTTACGATAGCTTGTTGATCTGCTGCTCTTTTTTGAGCATTTGCAGAATTTAATGCAGCGTTTGCTGTTAATAATTGTCCTTGTGCAGTATCAAATTGTGATTGAGCCGTACTAACTGTAGAGCGGGTATCCTCAACATCTTGTTCGGCTATATATCCCTTTTTTAATAGTGCTTCCTTCCTGCTTAATTTTGCAGTTGTATTATCTAAGTTAACCTGAGCACCTTTAATTTGCACTTTTGCATTTGATACTTGTGCCTGCGCGCTATCAATTTTATTTTTAGCATCTTCTTGTTGGGCACGTATAGTTTCTAATTGTGCTTCTTTTGACTGAACAACTTGATTTAAATCTGCTTTCGCACTGGCAAGGTTTGCTTTTTGTTGAGCTATCTGTGTGGTAACTGATGAATCATTTGTTGATTGGCCTAATTTTGCTTGTTCATATCGTGATTTAGCTTCTTTTAATGCAGCTTCCTGTTGCGCTATTTGAGATGTGACAGAGGTGTCTGTTGATGACTGACCTAATTCTGCCTGTTTATAACGTGATTTTGCCTCTAACAAAGCACCTTCCTGTTGTTGAATTTGAGAATCCAGTGATGACCTCGATGATGCATCATCAGCTTTTCCTTGTGCTAATTTATATTTTGCAGCGGCAAGGAATGCTTTTTGCTGATTAACCTGTGCTTCAATATCTGGCTGATCAATTACAACCAGCTTTTGACCTTGTTTAATAACATCACCATCATTTACTGTTATGTAACTAATTCTTCCGGTGATTTTTGGTGATATTTTCACATTCTGTATAGCTTCTACACTGCCGGTAACTTGATATGAACTGATAATATCTCGATACTCAGATGACTTTAATTCTACTGATACCGGCATGCGTGAGCGAGATTTGCTTTGCCCGCTTTGAGTTTGCTTTTCAAGTTGTTTCTGTGTTAAGCGCCAACCTATTAGTCCACCAATAAGACTGATGAAGATTATTATCCAGATAAGATTTTTCATATATCCCCCAGAGTTTGTTAAAAACGAATTTAAATTTTTTGACACAATAGAATCGATTTTGATTTACAAAAAAGCCTGATTTATAGAAAATCAGGCTTTAAATCTTATTTTTTACAACATTGTTTAAATTTCAACCCGCTTCCACAGGGACAGGGGTCATTAGGACCTACTTTAGAATGTGCAACCCTATCGCCTCGTTTGGGTGCTTCATCGGCTCCACGGTTAGTTGCCAGTGGTTTTCTTTGAGCTGCTTTTCTATGTTCTTCTTCTTCAACCATTAACCTGACCCGTAGAATTGTATGTGCAATGGTTTCCTGCATATCATCAAGTAATTCTAACCATAAAGAGTATGCTTCTTTGGAATATGCCTGCAAAGGATCTGATTGCTCGTATGCACGCAGTTGAATACCATCGCGCAGAAAATCCATTGCATCAAGGTGATTTATCCATTTTTCGTCAATTACCCGCAAAGTAACCAGGCGTTCTAATGTTCGCATATGTTCTTCTGAATGTTCTTGTTCGTGATTCTCGTATGCATCCATCATAGCATCCATTATACTGCTGTTTAAATCTGTTACTGAATTAGCACTTTCTAATGCTGTATAATAGTTATCCCAGATTTTTTGGTTATGAGCGTCAGCAAACAACTGGTTTGATGGGCCATATCGCATTGATTCATCATTAAAAAAAAGTGGCAGCATCGGTGCTATTTCAAGCAATGAAGTCGCTAACCCACGGAAATCCCATTCGTTTTTATTCGGATGGTCACCAACAAATTTCATAACACGTTTATTAACAGCTAATTTAATCGCATTAATAACAGATTCTTTAATATTGGCACCTTCCAGTACCAATCGTCGTTGTTCGTAAACAATTTTACGCTGTTGTTTCATTACTTCATCGTATTTCACAACATGCTGGCGGGATTCAAAGTTATGTGATTCAACTTTCTTTTGTGCAACTTCGATACGGTTGCTTATCATTTTTGCAGCGATAGGTTCACTTTCGTCCCAACTTCGCAGTAGAAAGTCAAATCTTTCTGGACCGAATAGCCGCATTAATTCATCTTGCATTGATACATAAAATCGTGATTGACCCGGATCGCCTTGACGACCAGAACGACCGCGCAACTGGTTGTCGATACGCCGGCTTTCATGGCGTTCGGTACCAATAATAGCAAGACCACCCAGAGCCACTACTAATTCGCGATCTTTCAAGCATCGTTCGCGTGCTTCCTGCATCGCTTTTTCTAATATTTCATCTGTAACTGCATCAGGCAATAAATCCCATTCTTTCAAGACATCATCAACGATACCTTCAGGATTTCCACCCAACATGATGTCAACACCACGACCTGCCATATTAGTTGCAATTGTAATAGCGCCGCTTCTACCTGCTTGAGCGATTATTTGAGCTTCCTGTTCATGATATTTTGCATTCAATACTTTATGGGTAACACCTTTCATTAATAAAAGCTGCAATCTATCAAGATCGCTGGTTAATTCAATGATTTCTGCTAATTTAGCAACATTATCTGGGTTATCTGCCTGTGGTGATAAACCGGATACTTCCATTAATTTTGCCAATTTGTCCGCACGCACATCCTCTAAACGCTGGAAACAGATAATTTCCGCTAATCGGCGTGCTTCATTTTCGCTCATGTTACCGCCGGATTGTACTTTTCCAATTAATACTTGTATCTCTCCGTCAAGATCAATTGCACGGTCACGACGCATTTCCAATTGTCGTATTTCTTCCGGTTGTACAAGACGCATTGCCTTTTGATTTGAATAAAGTTCTAATTTTTCAATCGATTTTTCCAGATGTTCTTTTTCTTTTCTTACATCTTGCGAGCGTAATTTCAACACTGTCATGAACTCAGTTTTTTGACTATCAGAAACATTTTTAAGTTCAAGCAAATGTCTGTATAAAACTGATGCCAAAGTATAAGATCTCAGTAGATCAGTTTTTAGTCGATTACTTAATCTTTCGGAGAATTCGATTGAGCGAGTACCAACCAGAGCGGGTTGGCGTCTACTTTCACAAAGTAATATTTCTCCCACGATTCCTCGCAGTTTTGCTTCTTCTGTTTTATAAACGACATCAGGATAATCCTTGCGGGAAATAGGGCGATGCGTGGGAATTACCGCGGCTGGCAAACCATATATCTTAATAAATTCTTGTTCTTCTGTTTTAGCAGTACCGGTCATACCTGCCAATTTTTCGAATAGCAGGAAGAAATTCTGGAAAGTGATGGTGGCTAAAGTCTGACTTTCTCTTTCAACTTTTACGCCTTCTTTGGCTTCAATAGCCTGATGCAAACCTTCTGAATATCTGCGGCCATACATTTGGCGTCCGGTAAATTCATCGATGATAATTACTTCGCCATTTGAAACAATATAATCTTTGTCATGAATATAACAGGCATTGGCTTTCATTGCTGATTGTACATGAATATACAGCTCTAAGTTTTCTGGTTCTGTTAAATTAGTTACTGCTAATCCACGTTCAACTTTTCTTAAACCATCTTCTGTTAAAGAGGCATTTTTTGATTTTTCATCAATAATATAGTCAATTTCAGCCTTTAACGTTTTAATTACTCTATCAACTTTAACATAATTTTCACTTGGTTTTTGTCCCGGGCCACTGATGATTAATGGGGTTCGGGCTTCATCGACGAGAATTGAGTCAACTTCGTCGACGATAGCATAATGCAAGTCGCGTAGGCGTATACCACGGATATCCATTTCCATATTATCGCGCAGGTAATCAAATCCGACTTCATTGTTGCTGGTATAGGTAATATCTGCACGATATGCATCAGTTCGTGATACCGGTTCCATTTTAGGCAAACCATCGGGTTCGCTGTAATCTGGATTGTAGATGAAAGCAGGCAGTTTCCCATCGCCGCGTCCAGATTGGGTAATACCAGTGCTCATACCGAGAAAATAGAACAGCTCACCCATCATTGTACCCTGGTAGCGAACAAGGAAGTCGTTTGTTGTTACTAATAATACGCCACGTTCGGTGAGCGCATTTAAATATAATGGTGCTGTTGCAACAAGAGTTTTACCTTCACCAGTTTTCATTTCAGAAATCATGCCTTTATGGAGCATAATGCCGCAAATCATTTGTACATCGAATGGTTCCATATATTTATCGATGGTAAATTCTCTGCCTTCTGCTTTTAATTTTAATATTAAATCTTCTTTTTCGTGCTCTTTACAAACAATTTCCAGATTAATATTGGGATTGCCTTCATCAGAGGCGATTTTCTTAATCCAGAAGCGATACTGACGTTTGCCTAATACACGCCAGGAGGCTTCACGGACAACTGCAAAGGCTTCCGGCAGGATATCATTTAATGATTTGCCAGCTGTTAATTGTTGTTTAAATTCTATTGTTTTATCACGCAGTTCAACATCGGATAAAGATTCTATTTTTGGCCGTAAACTATTAATTACATTAACAGTTTTCCATGCTCGTTGAACTTCACGCTTTGTACTATCGAAAAATGAGGCTAAAAATGCCACAGTATCACCTTCCTTATTTTTACATCTTCTTGTTATATTATACCAAAAAGTTACTATTTATTTGTTGTTGATTGCAGAGTTACATCTGCGGGGTATGGATACAGCAATTGTATTGCCTGTATAACTGTTCTAACTCGGTATTCTTCCTGAGTTTTTATTCCATCACTTCTTGGCATTGGAATCATAGCCTGTATTGTTGTTGGAGTTATTTCTTGTGTTGATAATAGTTTGTCATCTACGAAATATAAAAGGTAATCACCTTGGTGTTCAGCAATATATCTGCTGAATTGACTTGATTTTGTTCGTGGTGTAACCGAGACAGGTATTTCGTAACCAGATTTTGTTTTGTTGATACTGGCAGTAAATGATAAGTTTTTAGCAGGTACAACAACTTTAGAATATTTAAAAATGTCATTGTAAGGTATGTTGGCTTTTCTTTTAGTATTAATAAACTCAGTGCCATTTACACCGATTAAAACAGCAATATCATCATTATTAAGTGCGCCAATAACACAATTTGCGCGTGATGAAACGAAGTTCTGCAATCTTTCTTTTTCTGTAACTCCGCCTACAGTTATTGTTATGACATTGCCAGCTACACTCGTAGTGACATTTGTCATTTTCATTTTTTCAAGCCTTTTTACAACTAATTGTAAAATTTCTGCGGCATATATTTCATCTTTTTTATTAACTTGCAGCGATAGGGTAACACTATTTTTATCTTGCCATTCTTTTACTTTTTTTACTTCTAAAAAATGGTTTACGCCTGCCATTGCAAGACAAAATATTGTTATTATTCCAAAAAGCCATAAAACTTGTTTATTTGGTTTATTATTCATTATTTAATTTGTCCATTCATATTCTTTGCCACGGTTGCGAGACATCAATGTTTTAAATGATTCCGGTGCTGGTTTGTTTTCAAATAACATAGCATAAACTTCTTCACAGATTGGCATTACTACATCAATATTACGCGCCAATTTTACAACTGCTTCAGTTGTAGGGACACCTTCTGCAACTTGCCCGCTATTTCCCAGTGCAGTTAAATAGCTATCACCTTTTCCAACCGTTAAGCCTACACGATGGTTGCGGCTCATGGGAGATGAGCATGTCGCCATTATATCGCCAATTCCAGATAAGCCATAAACTGTTTCAGGTCTTCCACCCATTCGCTTAACTAATCGGCATATTTCAGTGGCAGCGCGGGTGAGTAAAGCCGCTTTGGTATTGTCTCCAAACCCTAAACCTTCGCATATTCCAGCGGCAATTGCAATTACATTCTTCACCGCTCCGCAAATTTCTAAACCTATAATGTCGTTACTGGTATACGGTCGGAAATATGCTGTTTGAAAATGTTCCTGCAACTGTATCGCAAAATTAACATCAGCAGAGGCGATTACAGTTGCTGCCGGTTTTCCCAATGCGATTTCCGGTGCCAGGTTAGGTCCGCTTAAAGCAGCAATATTTGTAATATCTGGCAATTCTTCTTTTATAATTTCGCTCATCCGTGTTCCTGTTGATATTTCCAATCCTTTAGTCACAGTGATAACCGGAGTTGTTGTTGACACTGATTGTGCGAAAAGTCGACATGTGGAACGCATCCACTGGCTTGGAACTGCGAATAATAATAAGTCAGTACCATCAACCGCTATAGAAAAATCATTGGTTGCGGTAAGATTTTCTGACAAAGGAATATCTTTTAAATACAGCGAATTTTCATGATGATTATTTATTGAGTCAACTAATTCTTTTTCCAATGCCCAAATTACTACATCATTGCCTTTACTTGCCAACAATGATGCCAGTGTTGTACCCCATGCTCCTGCGCCAATAACAGCAGTCTTCATTGCTGATTTTCCTCACTTTCTTCTGTTTTTTTGCCGAATTTCGGTTCGGTACCGGCAATTAATCTTTGAATATTAGCTTTATGTTTGATTGTTACAAATATTGCTATCAAGATAAAAATACTTACTGTCCACATTTGTTCATTGGCATTATTTGAAAAAAAACAGAATGCTATAGGTAAAATTACCCCAGCAACCAGTGATGCAAGGCTAACATAACGCGTAACTAAAACAACTATCAGCCATGATCCAAAACCACAGGCAGCAACAATCGGATTCAGTCCAATCATAAAACCCAATGTTGTTGCAACACCTTTGCCACCTTTAAATTTTAAAAATGCTGAAAAAGTATGACCTATGATTGCGGTTACGCCGATGATTGCTATGTCACTGAATGGAGCATGAGGTATAAGCCATTTATATATCCAGATAAAAACAGCACCTTTTAGAGTATCCAAAATAAATACAGTGATCCCTGGACCGGGTCCAAGTATGCGAAGCACATTTGTAGCACCGATATTCTTACTGCCTAATGTACGAATATCAACGCCTTTCCATATTAATCCAACCCATAATCCAAATGGAAGAGAGCCAAGAATGTAACTGCATATAATGGTACCGAAGAATATAGTTGATGAGTCCACTTTTATAAGTTCCAATTTAAGATAATTGCACTTTCATAGCGTGTGCTGATTAATTTTATCATCTGATGCTAATGTTAGCAATTAAAAAGTTGAGAAATGATGATTTTGATATGATGAAAAATATTCATGCAGGAAAATTTCAGATATTATTGAATATAAATAATGCCGCATTATTACTGCGGTAATTTTTATTGAAGGTTATAAACTAATGATCGAAAGATACAGTTATCCGGAAATGCGTGCGATTTGGGAAGCTCAGAGCAGATATGATACCTGGTTAGAGGTTGAATTATTGATTGCAGAGGCATGGGCAGAATTAGGTGTAGTTCCAAAAGATGCTGCTGAAAAGCTGAGAAAAAACGCTAAAGTAGATGCACAAAGGGCTATTGAACTGGAAGGTGAGACCCCAGGTAAAGAAAATGACCAGAAATCAAAAGGTAAAACTCGTCATGATTTAATTGCATTCCTGCATGCTGTATATGAACATTTAGGTGAAGAAAAAAAATGGCTTCATTATGGTGTAACATCTTATGATATTGAAGACACCGCGTTAGTATTATTAATGCGTAAATCTGCCATGATGATATTAACGGAAATTGACGCGTTAGATGCTGCTATTGTAGAACGCGCGAAAGAACATAAATGGACATACATGATAGGCAGAAGTCATGGCGTTCACGCAGAACCAATAACTTTTGGCCACAAATTGTGTGTTTGGCTTGGAGAATTACGTCGCCGCCGTGCGATGTTTGTACGCGCAATTGATGCGATATCAGCCTGCAAAATATCTGGTGCAGTAGGAACATTTGCTAACGTAGATCCTCGTGTTGAGGAGATGGTAGCTGAAAAACTTCAATTAGAACCGTCACCATGTGCGACACAAGTTTTACAACGCGATCGCCACGCAGAGTTTTTGAGTGCTCTCGCAATTCTTGCCGGCAGTCTGGAGCAGTTCTCAACAGAAATACGAAACCTTCAACGCACTGATATCCTTGAAGTAGAAGAATCATTCCAGGCAGGACAGCGCGGTTCATCAGCTATGCCGCACAAACGCAACCCGATTGTGTGCGAACGGGTAAGCGGTATGGCGCGCTTGATGCGTTCTTATATGATTCCTGCGATTGAAAATATGGCATTATGGCATGAAAGAGATATTGCCCATTCTTCTGTTGAACGTGTAATTATTCCTGATGCCTGTATTTTAATAGATTACATGTTGAAGAAATTTACAACAGTTGTAAAAGGTATGAAAATTTATGAGAAACGAATGCTGAAAAATTTATATGCTACTGGCGGGTTATTTAATAGTGAAGCGGTTATGCTGGTAGCAGTAAAAAAAGGAATGGATAAGGATACTGCTTATACATCTGTTCAGCGTTGCGCTATGGCTACCTGGGATAAAATACAGCAGGATGAATTGTCAGCGGATCAGTTAGGTACATTTTATCCAGAATTGTTGAAAGCAGATGAAAACTTATCTAAATACCTTACCTCAGAAGATATAGATCACGCGTTCAATTGGCAAAGCCACTTGAAAAATATTGATGTATTCTATAAGCGATTGGGAATCGACTAAGCTAATATTTCGGAGGTTATTATGAGTTTATTGCCAATAGCAGTAAAAGATTTGAAAATTCAGCCTTTTAATATTTATGGTAATGAAGGCGCATTGCTTCTATCAGGAAGTGGTATTGAAAATTGCAATACAATGACAATTTCCTGGGGCACTTTCGGGGTAATGTGGGGTAAACCTGTAGTTATGGTGATGGTGCGACCCACCCGGCATACCTGGGAATTTATAACTGAAGCAACTGATTTTACAGTAAATTGGCTGCCTTCAAATATGAAAGATGCTTTGCGTACCTGCGGGTCAAAATCAGGACGTGATATCAATAAATTTCGTGAATGTGGGATAAAACCTGTAAAAGCACAATCTGTAGATTCACCCATAATTTCTGAAAGCATATTAACATTGGAATGTCGAATCATTTATCGTGATGACTTGAAACCATCAAATTTTGTTGATCCTGCGATAAATAACTTTTATGCCGCAAATGATTTTCATGGATTATTTTTCGGTGAAGTTACTGCGGCAGCAATTAAAGAATAATTATGTATTTCAAATTAAGACAAACAGTAGGTAATCCTGCAGAAATATCAAATCTATTTCCTGCAGGATTTAATCGTATTATTTATGGTGATTGTATTGATGCTATGAAATTAATACCTAAAGAATCATTTGATTTTATTTATATCGACCCGCCATATTTTACTGAAAAAGAATTTTATCTTCATACTGGTGAAAGATATGAAAATCATTCATTTACTGATAATTGGGCTGGTGGATTGAAAGAATATTTGGATTGGTTAGAAGAACGATTGATAGCAATTCATTCGTTATTAAAACCAGAAGGTGTTTTTTTTCTTCATCTCGATTGGCATGCAGTGCATTATGTAAAAGTAATTTTGGATAAAATATTTGGATATGACAATTTTCAAAATGAATATATATGGTATTACAGCGGGGGTGGGGCATCAAAAACAAGATTTGCCCGCAAGCATGATAATATATTATTCTATTCGAAGTCGACAACTAATTGGAAATTTTATGCCGACCGTGTAAGAGAAGAATACAAATGGACTGGTGGACAAAAACGCGCAGATGGTTCCGACAGGGATTTAGAAAAAGGTAAATTGCCTGATGATGTGTGGGAATACCATTCTTTATTGCCATGGGCAAAAGAAAATGTTGGCTATCCAACGCAAAAACCATTGGCTTTATTGAATAAGTTTATACTTGCGACTACTGATGAAGGTGATGTTGTCGGAGATTTTTTTGGCGGCGGCGGTACTACAGCAATGGCCGCTCAGTTATTAAATCGCCGTTGGGTAACATCAGATATATCAAATATATCAGTATCGCTAATAGCAGATAGAATTGCTGAATATTACACAGGTATCAACGATAGCAATAAAAAGACATCACGTGAGATAGCTAAAAATAGGTTCGAAAAAATGATTAATGATAACGAACGATTGGGAACAACTGATGAATTAATACTAATGGTAAATCAACTGATGTTTCCATTAAGTCCCGGATATACAATTGAGGAGTTTATAAATGAATAACTTGCCTGAATACTACTGTACAAAAATTCAGCGTGAAATTGAAATAACTGGAAGTGGTGATGACCAGTTATGGCAAAATGCTGATGTCATGAGATTACAGAATATGACACCGAATAATGCTGCTCCGGTAAGTACCGAAGTTCGGATGACGTATTCCGATACCTGCCTCTATATATCAGCAAAATGTGAAGATAAATATATTTATGCGTCTTTTACAGAGCGGGATGCACCTGTATTTACTGAAGAATGTATGGAATTTTTCTTGTCGCCATCATCTTTGATACGCCAATATTATGAGATTAATTTCTCACCGACAAACGTTGTATTTGATTCATTAATTCTTAATCATAGAAGTCCTGAAGTTCCTAAAGCTAAATTTATTGGCTTAACGCAGTATGATTGCGAAGGATTAATCAGCAAAACGGTTATTAATGGTGAAATGGATACCGCAGGTGATTTTAGTTGGAGTCTTGAAGTTGCAATTCCATTTATTAACCTTCTTGGTCCTGATAATATAGTTCCAAATCCTGGCGATAGTTGGCGGATGAATGTATATCGCATCGACATCGCTGCCGAAGATAAAAAGCAATTCCACTATGCCTGGTCGGCATTTGAAGAGATTGATTTTCATAGACCGTGGGGATTTGGCACTTTATTTTTCAAATAAAATCACAAAATTAAAGGTAATAACATTTTTTTAAAGTATAAAATAAAGATAAAACGAATAATTAAATATTCGAGGAGTTTTTATGAAACCTGTAGTTATAGGTGTTGTTGGGTGTGGCGGTATATCGCCATCTTATTTATCTAATCTAACAACCCATTTTTCTCATCTTGTCACTGTTAAATCAGTTGCAGATATTTTTCCTGAACTCGCGAAAAAACGCGCTGAAGAGTTCGGAATTAAAAATATAGTTCCAGCAGAAGAGTTGTTAGATGATTCTGAGATAGAATTAGTATTGAATCTTACCTTCCCATTCAATCATTATGAAGTGTCAACAGCTATATTAAATGCTGGCAAGCATCTTTTTTCAGAAAAGCCGCTTGGAATGACTCGTGAAGAAGGAAAAGCCATATTAAATTTAGCTAACAAAAATGGCCTGAAAGCAGGCGGAGCATCTGATACCTTTCTCGGTGCCGGGTTTCAGACTTGCCGTCAATTAATTGAAGATGGAAAGATTGGTATCCCAACTACCGCAGTTGCTTCTATTGGTTTAAAGTATAGTGGAGAACGTATATTTCAAGTAGGCCCATTATTTGATATGGGACAATATTATTTGACAGGATTATTGTCTTTACTCGGTTCTGTAAAAAGAGTGACTGCTTTTGCTTCGATTCCTATTCCTGAGAAAATACACCCAGATAATTCGCCAGATGCCGGGAAAACATACAAAGTAGAAGTACCAAGTCAGGTAATAGGTGCGCTTGAGTTTGAAAATGGCCTGACTGCCTCTTTTGCAGCATCCGGTGAAGCAGCCTGGTATAATCCCCGTGTTGACGTTTTCGGTACTGATGGTTTTATAAACGCGCCTGATGCAAATATGTATACAGGCACTGTTAAATTAAATGGAAATGATGTTGACTTAATTGCTGGCTTTTCAGAGAAAGGACGCGGTTTGGGCGTTGCTCAAATGGCGTATGCAATAAGAAATAATCAGCCAGTTATTGCAAGTATAGAAATGCAATATCACATACTTGATATCATGGTTTCATTACTTGAATCATCTGAACAAAATAAAGTAATTGAAGTTAAAAGTCGATGGAAAAAGCCAGCGATGTTAGATTTCACATCATTAATGAAGAAATAATGGGGTAATCGTTATGAATATTAAATTGGGTCTTATTGGTATCGTTGGTGAAGAGTTCAAAGCTGATTATTGGGGAACCCTGAAGCGGGTAATGAATATCGGTTATGAAGGAATTGAAATAAGTGGTGACTTATTTAATAACCTTCCATCGCCATCTGTTGCTGAATACAAACAGCAAGTTGACGACATAGGCATAAAAATTATTAATTGCCATGCTGGTACATTTTACAGTTATAAAGATGAACCAGAATCATTCATCGCCATCATTCGAAAATTAAAAGCGTTGGATTGTAAATATATTACCATGTCATGGGGACCAGTAGAATCTGTTGAGCAGTTAGTTGAACATGGAAAAATGTATGATGCAATGGGAAAAGTTGCCAATGATGAAGGAATGACCTTGTTATATCATAATCATGACCACGAGTTTCAAATGTTTGATGGTAAATATGCCCTTGATATACTATTTGAAAACGCAAGTTCTGATAATCTGAAAGCACAAATTGATGCTGGGTGGGCATTTATGGGTGGAGTTAATCCCGCAGAATATATTACAAAAATTTCCGGTAGAGTTCCATTAATTCATCTGAAAGATTTTTATGACCGTTCAGAGAGGATGTCCTTTATTGAATTAGGTGATGGATTGAATGATATGCGATCCATCATTGAAGCGGGTAATGCTGCTGGTACGAAGTGGTATATCGTTGAACAAGACAGATTAAATAAACTCTCATCATGGGATAGCATAACAAAAAGCTACAATCATATAAAGGAACTTGGTTATCTATAAGATGCCTGATATTTATATACAGCTTAATAAATTGAAGAGTAAATATTGTAATGATGTGAATAAGTGTAATGCTGCTTCAGTTGTAAGAATTAATGACAAATATATCTATTCATTAGATTTATTATCAACACAAGATAACACTCATCGCTTGATAACAGAATGTTATGGTATTATGTATGAATATCCGATAGATTTTCATTTGTCATCGGCTGCTATTTGTTCGCTGCCAACCTTAGCAGTAATAATATCTAATTTACAAATGACTTCAAATAACGCAGATAAAGTGATTCTGAGTGGCGATAGTTTACTATGCAGTTACCTGAATTATGCTCTGAAATTTAATGGCACTAACTTCATTTTATGTGTTGGTACCAATAAAGATAAACTTCTGCATTTGGTATCGAACACTGATATAAATCTGTTTTTCAATGCATCAACTCAGAATGAAGATGACATAATTATTGAAAATTTTAATTGGAATATTATTGTTGATGCAGGTTCCGATTATCAAATAATTAGAAATATTCCAAAAAAGAAAATAGAAATTGATAATTTTAATCTTTCATCAAATATTATACCTTCATTAGCAAAATGGATATCTGAAAGAAAAATTAATGATGAAACATTCTTCGATAGTAATGCTTCATTATTTGAGTACGAGGAATTAATATCAGCTATTTTAATTACTAATTCATAAATAGCAGGAAAAACATAATAAATTATTGAAATATATTATAGCCACCTTTGAAAACAGGTGGCATTTTCTTATCAATGAGGTATTTTTAATGGGCACATCATTAGCTTACAAAATTTTACAGAAACATTTGATTTCAGGGAATTTAGTCGCGGGTGAAGAGATAGCAATTAAGATTGACCAGACTTTAACTCAAGATGCCACAGGTACAATGGCATATTTACAGTTTGAAGCTATGGGAGTACCCCAAGTTAAAACAGAAAAATCGGTAAGTTATGTTGATCATAACATGTTGCAAAGTGGCTTTGAAAATGCTGATGACCATAAGTTTTTACAGACTATTGCTAAAAAATATGGCATATTTTTTAGCCGTCCAGGAAATGGTATTTGTCATCAAGTTCATTTAGAGCGATTTGGTTCACCAGGTAAAACGTTACTCGGTTCTGATAGTCATACTCCAACAGGTGGTGGAATAGGGATGATTGCTATCGGTGCCGGTGGACTTGATATAGCGGTAGCAATGGGTGGCGGCGCATTTTATTTGACAGCACCCAAAGTTGTTGGTGTTAAATTAACAGGTTCATTGTCACCTTGGGTTAGCGCAAAAGATGTTATTTTAGAAATGTTGAAACGTTTGACCGTTAAAGGCGGCGTTGGGAAAATTATTGAATATTATGGTCCTGGAGTAGCATCATTAACAGTTCCTGACCGTGCTACCATAACAAATATGGGTGCAGAATTAGGTGCAACGACATCACTTTTTCCAAGCGATGACATCACCCGAAAATTTCTTGAAACACAAGGCAGAAGTGCTGTTTATCAGGCATTAACAGCCGATGCAGACGCTATATATGATGAAATTATTGAAGTAAACTTATCAGAATTGGTACCATTAGCAGCATGCCCGCATAGTCCGGATGCAGTCAAAACCTTAACTGAATTAAATGGTATAAAGGTAAATCAGGTTTGTGTAGGCAGTTGTACTAATTCATCATACAAAGACCTTGCAATTGTCGCTGCAACGTTAAAAGGAAAAACAGTTCATCCTGATGTATCACTTACAATCTCTCCTGGTTCCAAACAAGTTTATAAAATGATTGCAGAGAGTGGAGTATTAACAGATTTAATTGCGTCAGGTGCAAGAATTCTTGAATCGGGTTGCGGACCGTGTATCGGTATGGGACAATCACCATCAACAAACGCAGTATCAGTACGTACTTTTAACAGAAATTTTGAAGGTAGAAGCGGCACAAAAAGCGCACATGTATATTTAACGAGTGCAGAAGTCGCTGCTGTGGCTGCTTTAACAGGTCAATTAACAGATCCGCGCAATATAGGACCTATACCGCAAATAACTGCGGCATTTACTGGTACTATTGATTTGCATGATAATATGATTGAAACACCGGCTGGATTTCCAAATGATGTTGAAGTAATCCGTGGACCTAATATTAAACCGTTGCCGCTTCACCCGGGTGTTACTGATTCTTTGGAAGGTGAAGTATTGTTAAAAGTAGGTGATAATATTACAACTGACCATATTATGCCGGCAGGTGCTAAAGTGTTGCCTTTACGCTCAAATATTCCTGCTATTAGTGAGCATGTATTCGAAGGTGTTGATGCTTCTTTTGCAAAACGTGCTAAAGAAAAGAATGGTGGTTTTATAGTTGGCGGCTCAAATTATGGTCAAGGTTCCAGTCGTGAACATGCCGCTTTAGCTCCAATGTATTTAGGAGTCAAAGCTGTTATTGTTAAATCATTTGCCCGTATTCATCGTTCCAACCTTATTAATTTTGGTATTATCCCTTTAACTTTTGTTAATGTTGATGACTATGATCATTTGCAGATGGCTGAATATATCAAGATTCCAGATATTAAATCAAAACTTCAGTCTGGCAAACCATTAGAAATAATAGCTGGCAGCCAAACTATTCTTGCAAATGCAGATTTATCGCCACGGCAAATAGAAATTATTCTTGCTGGCGGCTTATTAAATTATATGAAACCCAAAAATTAATTCGCATCCTGATAATATTTAAAAATGACTGATAAAGCATATATATTCACAGTTATTGAGTTAACAAAATATATTAAAAACCGTCTGGAGCGTGACATGACACTCCAGGGGTTGTTAGTACGTGGAGAAGTATCGAATTGTACTTATCATAGTTCCGGCCATTTATATTTCACTCTTAAAGATTCAGCAAGTGAGGTGAAATGTGTTATGTGGCGCGATGCTGTGGCAAGAATGAAAGTGCGTATTGATAACGGTATGAAGGTTGTTGTGACAGGTCAGATATCTGTCTTTGAGAAATCAGGTCAATATCAATTATATGCATATAACATTGATCAGGAAGGACTTGGAAATCTGTTTTTAGCTTTTGTTCAACTAAAAGAAAAATTAGAAGCTGAAGGTCTTTTTGATGAAGAAATAAAACGTCAATTACCACTAATTCCAAAGAAAATAGCATTAATAACTTCTCCTACTGGCGCAGTAGCACACGATTTTTGCACGGTTAGTATTCGTCGTTGGATAGGTAGGAATATTGTTATTATTCCTACTGCAGTCCAAGGAGCATCAGCACCGATATCAATTGTAAAATCATTGAAACTTGCACAACAAATTGATGATGTTGACGTTATTGTATTGGCAAGAGGTGGCGGGTCTTTTGAGGATTTAGCATGTTTTAACGATGAGTCAGTAGCAAGAGCTATTCGTGATTCAGTTATTCCAGTGGTTAGCGCAATAGGACATGAAACAGATTTTACTATCGCCGATTTCGTTTCTGATTTACGGGCACCGACGCCAAGTGCCGCGGCAGAATTGGTTATTCCAGACATGGCTGGTATGCATAATTATATGCGGAGTGTACAAAATAGGTTACACGATAAAGTAAGTTCATTTCTTAAAAGAGAACAAAGCCGACTATATCTATTATCAGCTTATCCAGCAATAAAAAATCCCTTGGTCGTAATATATCAGTCAAATCAGCATTTGGACTTGATGGCAGAACGTATTGTATTGTATTGGAAACAAAAATTGGAAATGCAAAACGCGAGAATTAATTCTTTGGCAGGAAATGTAAACGCCTTAAGTCCTGATAATGTTTTAAAACGCGGATATGCGTTAGTTGAAAATATAAGTGGTGAAGTTGTTATTTCCAAACAAATGGCATTAAATGAAGATAAATTAAATATAAGGTTCATTGATGGCAATTTGACAGTTATACCGGAGAAATAAAATGAGTTTTAATGATGTTTTTATAAATAATAAGACAGGTTTGCTGCGAAGCGGATGGAGAGTTGCCATCTTCATCTGTTGTTTTTTCTTTTTAGTTGATTTTACATATTTTTCAATATATAACATCATTACTTTTGGAAACCAGTATAAAATTGATGTAATTACCGGTTCTTTCATAATGGGAATAATATCTATCGTTGTTGCTGTACCGCTTTCTATCTGGATGGTCAGGTCTTTTGATAAGATGACAGCAACTTCTCTTGCTTTTCATTTTAGAAAAGTTAATCTTAAAAATATTTTTGTTTGTTTTTTTATATCCTTACTCATATCATCGATTATAATTATTACTTTAACGGCGACTAAAATAATATCATTTATATCAAATCCCGGTATTCCACACAATAATATCTATTTTTATTCCATGATTAGTTTGATGTTAATATATGTGATTGTTGATGTTTGTGGAGAAGAATTTGTACTTAGAGGATATCTTCAGCAAACATTGGCACGCGGCGTTGGCTTGTTTCCTTCAATATTAATAACTGCTTTAATCTTTGTTCTGTTGAAAAACTTGTATATGAAGACTATTTATCCTATTGAATGTGTTAACTTATTTTTAATGAGTGTCGCTTTCTCTCTATCAATGTTTAAATCCGCGTCAATTTGGGTTCCCTGCGGACTACATATAGGATGGGATTTGTTACAGACACTTGCTGGTTTAAAAGGCTTTGATGATTATCATATATCAAGTATATTTTATTCAATAAATGATAATCCAGGATTGTTCTACGATAAAATAAAAGGCATAGATGGTTCTGTTTCAGGAATTATCGGGTGGCTGATTATTATAACAATCATCTATTTTCTGCCATTAGGGAAACCATTATCGGAGCATTGGTGGCAATTTTCTGATAACATTCATTCGGCTAAAATGCGTATTTGGGATTTCTGTATTAATAATCGTGATTATTTTCAGTGGAAAATAGCAGGACAGGAAGATACGGAAGACGAAGAATAAACAGGCCGCACCAGAAATTAGATGCGGCCAATAGATGGAATATTATTTAAAACCTTGCAGAAAATCCGCTTCTGCTTCAAATAATTTATAAGTCATTTGACGAATTTCTTCCGGGCAGCAAACTGCTGCGGTTAATGGATCAAGCATTAAGGCATGGGCAGCGGCTTCTTTTGACTTTTCAATACATGCTGTTGCTGCAAGGTCGAAAAATCGCATATTCCAATCGCATAGTGCTGCGCATTGCGATGCCAATTTTCCATAATGTATTGGATTAACACCATTTCTATCGACTAAGCAGGCAACTTCTACTACACCATCGTGCATCAAGTTAGTAATGAGATTATTGTTGGGCATATTGCCATAAATTACAAATGGAGCATTTGTTTCCATAGCTTGAATGATATAACTGGCATACTCCCAACTGCGTTCAGTTTTTACTTCTACTGTTCCGGTAATCTGGTCGCGACGCAGCTGATCGCATTTTAATCGCCATTCAGGCCAATTTGAAGCATAAAATCTGCTTTCGCCGCTGTATCCGCTTCTGCAATATTTTTCCAGTATATCTTTGCGTTTACGGTAATATGGAAGATATTCACTGTCATGCCCGGTTGATTCTGTGCAATAATATCCAAAATTATGCATTAAATCGAGTCTTACCAGATCATGCTCAAAATCTTTGTGATTATCTAATACTTTTTTCTTTAATGCCGGATACAAATCAACTCCGTTATGTGATAATTCTGTAAACCATGCAAGGTGGTTAACACCAGCACAGTTCCATTTTAACTCATGATATGGAACATTAGTCCATCTTGCCAGTTCATGGCTTGCTCCTTGAACGCTATGGCATAATCCAACAACTTTTGCGGCACTTGTACGCGCTGCGGCAAGACAGAGGATACTCATAGGATTAGTATAATTTAATACCCAGGCATCAGGACATATTTTCTCGATATCTTTTAATACTTCTAAAAACACCGGTACAGTACGAAGTGCTTTAAATAAACCACCAGGTCCGGTAGTATCTCCAATACATTGGTCAACACCATATTTTAATGGAATGTCATTATCCAATTCAACACATTGAACACCGCTTACCTCAATACAATTTATAACGTAATTAGCGTTCTTAAATGCTTTTTTACGGTCAGTTGTTGCAGAAACTTTCCATTTAGAACCCATCTTATCTACAACTTTGTTACAAAATTTTTCAGCTAATGATAATCGTTCTGAATCAATATCAACAAGAACCATTTCGCCTTTATCTGCTCCTGGAATATTCATAACATCCGGGAAAAGGCTTTGTAAAAAACCACTGCCGGCTCCAAGGAAAACGATTTTCAATGGACGTCCGACAACTTCTGATATACCGAGATTAGCGCGGCGGCTATGCTCGATATGCCCGAGAGTATTATCTGCCATTTTATGCTCCTTTTTGCAAATATATGCTATTTGTAATCTAAATTTTGTTAATAATAATAAGATTAAATAAGTAAGGCAAGTGACATAATATGATATTTTTTGATAAAATGTGACCTGTGAATATATTCTCAACGAAAATTATTACAATCAGGCCATTTGAAGATTTGCCTACAATTATCGCAGTTGCATCAGAAATGCAGACTGATGGTTTATATCATCATATCGGAAAATACCGTACATCAGAAGAACATTGTATATTTAAATATACAATATCTGGTGAGGGTATATATAAATACAAAGATGAAAAGTTTAAAATAGATTCTGGCAAGGGATTCTTGTGCAAGATATCTGATATTAATAATGAATATTATTATCCGAAATATGCTAAGGCACCATGGTTATTCATATATATTGCTTTTAAAGGAAACAATGTCGTCAAAATTATTGATGAAATGATAAACAGATATGGTCATGTATACTGCCTTAACAAAGAACATGAACAAATAGTGAAGATGATGAATTGGCGGCATTTTAATGGTCTTGAGCCACATATCACAGCAGGTGAAAGTGCTGATTCTGTATTTTCGCTGTTTACAGCTTTAATTAACAGCAAAGACAGCCAACGAGAATACGGTAAAAATCAGGTTTTGAGTAAAGCAATTGATTTAATTAATGAAAAAAGTAATATGAATATTAATGCGAGTTATATTGCTGATGAATTAGGTATTTCGCGCGAGCATTTAAGCAGAATATTTCAGGAAGAAATCGGTCAAGCACCATATCAATATATCTTAAGAAAGAAAATTTTATTGTCTTGTCAATTACTGAAAGAGACAGATTTATCAATTAAGCAAATTTGTAATAGAATAGGTGAGGAATCACAGGTGGTTTTTTCAAGAAGATTTAAAACAAATATGAAAATGACACCACTTGAATTCCGTAAATATGGCATAATGCCAATAAAATAGGTAAAATGTAAAAGCGAAGGAGAAATGATGAATAGAGAATGTAATAAGAAGCCGGTTTTAATTGTTGGGTCAATTGGACTTGATGATATAGAAACTCCGTTTGGGATAGTAAAAGGTGTATTAGGTGGTGCAGCATGTTATTCCTCAACTGCAGCATCAATTTTCACAGATGTCAGAATGATAGGTGTAGTTGGTGAAGATTTCCCCACTGAGCATATCGAATTCTTTAATAACCGCGATATTGATACAAGAGGAGTTGCAAGAATTCCTGGTGAAACTTTCCGCTGGTCAGGATATTACGAATATGACATGAATCAAGCGCATACTCGTAGTACAGATTTAAATGTATTAGAAAATTTTAATCCCATAATACCTGATGTATTTAAAGATACTGAATATATTTTTCTTGCCAATATCCACCCGGAATTACAATTAGCAGTTTTAGACCAGTTAACTGCACCTAAATTTATCGTTGCGGATACGATGAACTTTTGGTTGGATAGCTGTCGAGACAAAGTTATTGAAGTTTTTAAACGCGTAAATGCAGTAACAATAAATGATGCTGAAGCACGTCAATTATGCAATACACCGAGTTTAGTTAAAGCTGGAAGACAAATTTTAGAGTTAGGTCCTGAAATGGTGGTAATTAAAAAAGGCGAACATGGTGCCGTAATGATGACTGCTGATAATTATTTCGTTGCCCCTTCATTTCCATTAGAAGAAGTTAAAGACCCGACTGGTGCTGGTGATACTTTTGCCGGTGGTATGCTGGGATATATAGCAAGAATTGATGATATTAACGAAAATAATTTACGTAAGGCAGTGATTTACGGATCAGTATTAGCTTCGTATACTGTAGAAGATTTTTCGTTAAATCGTTTGGCAGTTTTAGAGCCTGGTGAAGTAATTTGTAGATTTGCAGAAATGAGAAGGATGACATTTGTTAATGAATAATATTGAAGCGGCAGCTTATCTGGTTACAGATGAAGGTAAATCAATATTAGGAAAGATTAATGATTGTTATCATGGTAAAGACGATGTCCTAAAAATAAAAGAAAAATTCGATATGCCGGCTGAATTATTTCAGGCGGCATTATCTATAGTTGAAATACGACGAAAAGCAGTTAAAAAGTTTGCGAATGGGGAACAAATGTATTTCACTCGTGATGGATATGAAATGGCAACCAGTGAAGAGATTGCTAATTATCGTGCTTTACGTTTTGATCAAAATGACATTGTATATGATTTATGTTGTGGAATCGGTGGCGACTTGCTTGCATTAGCGAGTCATGTAAAAAAAGTTGTAGCAGTAGATATTGATAAAATAAACATTATTTATGCGCGAGAAAATGCCAGAATAGCTGGGGTATCTCAAAAAATTGAATTTGTTTATGGTGACGTAAATGATATTAGTATCCCAGATAATTCTTGTGTATTTATTGATCCGTCGCGGCGTTCAGAAAAAAATGCCGGAAAAAATCCCGATAAATATTCACCACCTCTAAGTTGGGTATTTGACATAGCGAAAAATTGCAAGAAAATTGGTATCAAAGTTTCTCCTGCTATAGATTTCTCATCATTTAGTGATTTTGAAATTGAATTAATTTCATATCATGGTGAATGTAAGGAAGCTATTCTGTGGGGTGGTGAATTAAAAAAGTATGAAAGAGTTGCGACGGTGTTACCATATCTGGAATCTATTTCATCATTTCAACCAGAGAGTTTTGCAATAAATGATATTGGGAAATTTATTTATGAACCTGATTCTGCAATAATTCGTGCAGGATTAGTAACTAACCTTGCGGGTAAATATAACTTGTCGCGTATCGATGATGATATTGCATATTTAACTGGCGAGACTAATGTCGATTCACCCCTAATGAAGTCATATTCCGTTGACACTGTTTTACCTTGGAACTTGAAAAATCTGAATGCATTTTTACGAGAAAAGAATATTGGTAAAGTAGTAATAAAGAAACGAGGCTTTCCGATGCTGCCTGATGAAGTCGAGAAAAAGCTTAAATTAACTGGTGGAAAACACGCTACAATAATATTAACTCGAATTAAAGATAATCATTTTGCAATCATTTGTGATATTAAATAGCTTTTTAATTGACTTTAGGTTATAATCTTCTTCGGTTATGGCTGTATTACTTCAAATAGCAAATATTTCTAAATCTTTTGGTGACGAGGTTCTTTTCTCCGGTGTATCATTGCAGGTGCGAGAAGGTGAATGCGTCGGATTAATTGCGCCAAATGGTGCAGGGAAATCGACTTTGTTTCGCATTATCACCGGGCAAGAAGTACCGGATGATGGTGTAGTCGCTATTCAGAAAGAAATATCGATAGGTTATTTAACCCAGGACGCTGAGGATGAAGAAGAACTGACAGTCGTGGAAGATTTATTGCAATCCCGTCAGGACATAGCAATTTTATCCGATAAAATTCATAACTTAGAAGAGAAAATGGGAGTGTTAAACGCTCATGATGATATCGAATTTGATAATTGGCTTCATCAACATTCAGATTTTATAGAAAAATACCATCATCTTGGCGGTGATACCTTACAAGCGGATGCGCTTCGTATTTTACGAGGTTTAGGACTGTCAGAAGAGTTTGACAACCAAATAGTTAAAACCCTTTCCGGTGGACAAAAAAGGCGCCTGGCTCTATCTAAATTACTACTTGCCAGACCTGATTTATTATTATTAGACGAACCGACAAACCATCTTGATTTATCAGCAGTTACCTGGCTGGAAGATTTTATTCGTGATTATCGTGGCGGTGTTTTAATTGTTTCACATGACAGGTTTTTATTAGATAAAGTAGCAAATCATATTGCAGAAATTGAAGATGCAAAGATACGTCAGTTTGATGGCAACTATACTACATATTTTGAAAAGAAAAATGCTGAAAATGAAATGATGCTGAAACGTTCAGACACTATTGAACGCGAACGCGCAAGATTAAGTGCCAGTATTCAACGTTTATTTTCATTCAGGCAGTTTACCCGTATGCGCAGTTTGCAGAAGCAACTGTTTAAATTAGAACAGATAATATTACCTGGTGAAGTTGAAAAGACACTTTTAAAGTTTCAAATTAACCGACAAACATCTAAAGATGTGATCAATGTTGAAAAACTCTCTAAATCTTTTGGTGATAAAACATTGTTTAAAGATATTACATTTACATTGTATAAAGGTGACAAATGTGTATTACTTGGTCCAAATGGTTGCGGAAAAACAACTTTATTAAAGATAATCATCGGTATGATAAATCCAGATAATGGTGAAGCATTACCAGGTCGTAATATAGACTGGTATTATTATGATCAGGAAAGCGCTAATCTTGATGAACGCAAGACGGTATTGCAAGAAGTATGGGGTGACTGTTACGGCGTCAGCCAGACTGATGTGCGTTCTGCATTAGCTCGTTTTTTAATATATGAGACAGAGGTGGACAGGCCGATATCCACATTATCCGGTGGAGAACGAAGTCGGGTATCACTGACAAAGATGTTTTTATCAGGAGCTAATTTATTAATATTAGATGAACCTACCAACCATTTAGATATTGAAGGCAAAGAAGCATTAGAAGAGGCTTTGGCTGAATATAAAGGCACCATCTTAATGGTCTCCCATGATAGATTTTTCATCGATAGAATGGCTAATAGAGTCTTGGCAATGAAAGATGCCGGTATTAAAGAATATATCGGTAATTATTCAGATTATGTTGAAAAATCTGCCAATGAAATAACTGTGCCGGAAAAGATGAAAGAAATAGTTATTAAACAACCAAGAATGCGCCAGGGACAAAGCAAACAGCGTGAAATAAAAGCCTGGCAGAAAAAACAGGTTGAGGTTGAGGATGCTATTGCAAAATTAGAGACACGAATATCTGATCTGGAAACTTTACAGGGAGATGCATCGTTATATACTGACCCAATGCGTGCTAAAAAAGTCGCTGATGAATATCTTCAGGTAAAAGAAAATTTATCTGCTATTTACAATCAATGGGAAGCAATTGCTGAAACTATTAATAATCTGGAAATTGAATTGGATATAGAAAACGAAGGCAAGTAAGATAATCTGCAGACTCAAACGCCGTTTTATATCATCTTTTTAACGATTTTAATGGTGATGTTTAATTTGCTGATATCTTTTGAGTTCTGCAATATTTTTTAAAATCTTTATTTTTCGTTTGTATTAGAGGCAATAAAATGCAAAACTTAAAAAATCGGTATGGCAGTTGAATAGTCTATAAGTTGATTATTCACATTTATATCAAATCAAATACGATAGAAGTTTCATCAATGTCATCCTCGATGAATGTGTGTTTTGCCGTCCTCTATTAAACCTGGAAATTCAATTTTATAATTTAATATAATCTAAACATCTATTAAATTGTCAGAAATAACTTCATTAAGTAAAGAAATTATATTTTCTACAGAAATTCTGTAAATGTTTGTTGCTTGCCTACGATC
>Ga0194053_10000230_pt1 | contig 42929 bp, 33 predicted proteins | sample SepL228m_MetaG_FD_161684 | JGI IMG/M metagenome (GOLD analysis project Ga0194053, IMG submission 161684) | Anoxic zone freshwater microbial communities from boreal shield lake in IISD Experimental Lakes Area, Ontario, Canada - Sep2016-L227-8m | ecosystem: Environmental > Aquatic > Freshwater >... | reverse complement strand
GCGTGATGCGTGATGCGTGAAACGTGATGCGTGATGCGTGATGCGTGATGCGTGAAACGTGATGCGTGATGGGTGGGGCGTGGGGGCTTAATTGGACGACGACGATTCCCTCACGCATCACGCATCACGCATCACGTTTCACGTTTCACAGCTTCAACGCCGCCAGTCTCTCCTCCAAATCGTTCGCCATGAGCGGCTCGATTATCGGGTCGAGGTCTCCCTCGATGACAAATGGAAGGTTGTAGAGGGTCAGTTCGATGCGGTGATCGGTGACTCGGTTTTGGGGAAAGTTATAGGTGCGGATGCGCTCGTTGCGTTCTCCGCTGCCGACCTGCTCTTTGCGTTGGTCGGCATACTTTTTGTGCTCCTCCTCCACTTTACGTTCGAGCAAACGGGAGCGCAGCACGGTTAGCGCGCGGGCCTTGTTTTTCTGCTGCGAACGCTGGTCGGCGCAACGCACGATGAGGCCCGAGGGTTTATGGATAATCTGGACTGCTGAATCCGTAGTATTCACCCCCTGCCCGCCCGGGCCGGAGGCGCGGCAGACAGTGATGTCCAAATCCTCGGTCTTGATTTCGACATCCACTTCCTCGGCTTCGGGCAACACAGCCACCGTGCAGGTGCTGGTGTGAATCCGCCCCTGCGCTTCGGTTGCTGGAACGCGCTGAACGCGATGGACGCCGCTCTCGTATTTGAGGCGTTTATAGACGTCCTTGCCGTTGAGTTGGAAAACGATTTCCTTGTATCCGCCCAGGTCGGACGAGCTGGAATCGAGATCCTCGACCTTCCAGCCGCGGCCCTCAGCGTAGCGCGTGTACATCCGGTAGAGGTCGGCGGAGAACAAGGCGGACTCCTGCCCGCCGGCACCCGCGCGGATTTCGATGATGGTGTTTCGCGAGTCGGCCGGGTCGGCCGGCAGAATGCCCCGCTGAACTTCGAGCGTCAGCCGCTTTTCCTCGGCTTCGAGCCGGGCCATTTCATCTTTAGCCATCCGGCCCATTTCGGAATCCGCCGGCTCGGCCTTCAGCAACGCCCGGTTATCCACCAAGTCGGCCACGGTTTTACTGTAAGCCTGTCCGTGCGCGACCAGGTCTTTCAACCGGGCGTATTCGCGCGACAATTCCTGCGCGCGCTGCGGGTTGTCGAACGCCTTGGGATCGCTCAAGGCGGCTTCGACCTCCGCAAAGCGGCGGGAGAATCTCTCGATGTGGGGACGAAAATCCATGCTTCAAAAGCCATCAAACCACGGATACACCCGGATGAACACTGATACAGTCGCCGTCGGAGAATCTCGCCTCGAGGGTGAGGACGCTATTTCCCGTAAGGCGCTGCAAATCCGTGTCCATCGGTGGCCATGGGCGGTTGAATTGCGCTTTTTGGGCCAAAAGCAATCCGCCCGTAGAGTTCTCGAACCCTGCGGGCGGAATGGCAAAGGGAGCGCTAGCGCCGTTTCTTCTTCATCAGCGCTGCCGCCGCCTGGGCGGCCTGGGTCTTGACCATGCGCTGCTGGAATTTATCGACGCGGCCGGCGGTATCCACGAACTTCTGCTGGCCAGTGAAGAATGGATGGCAGGCGTTGCAAATACCAACAATAATCACCGGCTTGGTGGAGCGGGTCTTGATAACGTTGCCACACGCGCAACGTATTTCCGCATCCACATACTTCGGATGTATCTTCTCTTTCATAAAAGGCCGATCAAAATAACACGTGCCCAACAGATGACAAGCGCCAATTTGCACATATAATCAAGGCAACGAGCTCGCCACGACCGGTCCTTGTGAAGATTCAGCCGCTTTCTGTGTCAGGGCTGTGTCAATCGAACCGTTTTCACCGTTTTCCTTAGGAAAAGTGGTGCGCATAGCAGGACTTGAACCTGCACGGATTACTCCACTACCACCTCAAAGTAGCGCGTCTGCCAATTCCGCCATATGCGCAGAACCAAGCCGTTCATTTTGAACGACTAATGGTCAATTAACGTGCCCAGAATCGGGCATTCCCCGCACGATGTCAAGCCAGTTTCCGTCAAAAAATCGATCCTCCCTGACGCGCGTAGCGTCAAAAGCAATTTGTTGTCAGTTCAATTCAGTTGAACTGAAGTCAAGATTACTTGTGGGCCTACTTGGCCCGGGCCAGGCGCAAGGCCAGGCGGGATTTCTTGCGATCTGCAGTGGCGCGATGCACCGTGCCCGTCTTGGCAGCTTTGTCAAAAGCGGAGCTGAGCGTGCGCAATGACTTGGAGGCGTCATCTTTCTTACCCTCACCGACCAGCTGGAGATAGCTACGCTCGAGGGTATGGAGACGCGACTTGATGCTGCGATTGTGCGCTTGTTTGCGGGCACTGTTCCGCATACGGCGTTCGGCTGACTTGGTGTTCGGCATAAATCAATGGCAATTCAATAATTCAGAGCGCTCAATGTTACTGGAATAGCGGCCATTGTCAACGGCGAAGGCAGCCAGAAATAGCGGAGGATCGCCAGCGGCGGAGAGAGTGCCACCCCCGTTGGACACGAAGAAGATGAAGAAGACCAGATGGAGGGCTTCAAAACATGGACAGCACTGTTTGGTTCAGAAACGGATCATGCCGCTGGCGAAAAATTCCTTTGCTGGGCAAATCGGCGCAGCTTGGGTCGCGCCCCGGCTTCCCTCGCAATCAGAATCTCCAATGGAATCAAGGATTTGAGTGGGTCGCGCCCGCCGGGGTTGGCGGTTGGCATCCTGGGTGCTAAAGGCTTGTGCGAATTACCCTCGCTTGCGGGTTCGAGACGGCCGGCGGGGTGATGCTCATTGGAATTGCGGCGGGTCTGGTTCTTTTTTTCTTCCGCTACAAGGTTAAGAGATGGTTCAAGTACGACGATGCGCTCGACACATTCGTGGTTCATGCCGTGGGCGGGACGATGGGGGCGTTTCTGACTGGCGTACTTGCTCGGAACGCTGCCAATGCCAACTTGTTGAGGCCCTCGAAACTCGATTCGTGAAATGCACACGTACGAGAGGGGCGGGGGGCTGGCTGCGCGAGGGTTCATCTTCTCGCGCAGCCGTTTAATCCGAGGAATCAGGCGGGAGACGCTGAACCCAAGCAGGGGAACCTGGTCGCGGCATGCCGCAGGCTGTTTGATAGGGTCGGATTAGATTTCCACCTGCATACCCAGTTCGACGACGCGGTTGGCGGGGATGCGATAGAAGGAGCTGGCGGATTGGGCGTTGCGGGACATGACGGCGAAGAGCCATTTTCGCCAGCGCGTCATGGAACTGGTTCCGGTGGGCACGATCGTTTCACGGCTGAGGAAGAAGGTGGATCGGTGGAGGTTTAACGGTTCGCCCACCAAGGGCACGGCGGCCAATAACTCGGGCACGTTGGGTTCCTCCATGAAGCCGTAGTGGGCGATGATGCGATGAAATCCGGCGGCAAGCTTTTGGACCTCCAACCGTTTGGCGGCATCCACCTGGGGGACTTCGTCGGTGAGGATGGTGAGAATGAGATTGCGCTCGTGGATGACTTTGTTGTGTTTGAGGTTATGGAGCAGTGCGATCGGCGTGCCTTCGGGATTGGCCGTCATGAACAAGGCGGTCCCTGGCACGCGCGGCACCTTCCGGTTTCGTTCGATGTCCTCCAGGAAAAGCTCTAGCGGCATGGAAGCCGGGCGGAGCTTGTTCCACACCAGCTCGCGGCCATTTTTCCAGGTAGCCATGATGAGGAAGATCGCGAGGCCCATGACGAGCGGAAACCAGCCGCCGTTGAGGACTTTCAGCAAATTCGCGGCGAAGAAGGCTGTCTCGACCACCAGGAACACGCTGCAGGCCAATGCGGCACGCCCCGCGCTCCAGCCCCACACCCGGCGGGCGGCGAAGAAGAAGAGCACGGTGGTCGAGAGCATTGTCAGCGTCACGGCGATGCCGTAGGCCGAGGCCATATTGCTGGAGGACCGGAATCCCAGAACGAGTCCGATGCTTGCAACCATCAGCGCCCAATTGATATGGGGCAGGTAAATCTGGCCGCGCTCCATCGAAGAGGTGTGCTTGACGGCCATGCGCGGGAGATAGCCGAGCTGGATTGCTTGAATGGTCAATGAAAAGGCTCCTGAAATCAGCGCCTGGGAGGCGATGACGGTAGCCGCAGTAGAGAGCCCCACCAGCAAATACAGCGCCCAGTGAGGCGCCAGCAGGTAGAATGGGTTTTCGATACTCGCCGGGTCATGCAAGATCAGGGCGCCCTGGCCAAGGTAGTTAAGAAACAATCCTGGCAAAACCAATCCAAACCAGGCGATCCGAATCGGCCGGGCACCGAAGTGCCCGACGTCCGCGTACAGAGCTTCGGCCCCGGTGAGGGCCAAGAACACGGCGCCCAAAACGACGAAACCTGTCCACCCGCTGTGGGCAAGGAATGTCAGCCCGAGCATCGGGTTGAGCGACCACAGAACCTCCGGCGACTTCAGAATGCCGCGGATGCCCAGCAACGCCAGCGAGACAAACCACACAACCATGACTGGTCCGAATACGGCCCCGACTCTTGCCGTACCGCGGCTTTGGGCGGCGAACAAGCCGACGAGGGTAACAACGGTGATCGGGATGACATAATGTTTGAAGGCGGGCGTCGCCACATTAAGGCCCTCGACGGCGCTCAGCACGGAGATCGCCGGCGTGATCATTCCGTCGCCGTAAAGTAACGCGGCCCCGAAAACGCCCAAACCGATGAGCAACGCGCGCCGGCGGCTTGCGTCGGGAGAGCGTTTCGGAAAAGCCAATGCCATCAAGGCCAGGATGCCTCCCTCACCGCGGTTGGTCGCGCGCAGCACGATGGCCAAGTACTTGAGCGAGACAATCAGCAGCAGCGACCAGAAGATCAGCGACAGGATGCCGAGGACATTGTCGTGCGTAGGCGGCAGCGGGTGCGACCCGGCAAAGCACTCGCGCAATGCGTAGAGCGGGCTGGTGCCGAGGTCCCCATACACCACCCCCAACGAACCCAGGGTTAAAATTGCCAAATAGCGGCCCGTGGCCGGTTTCTTGTCCATAGTCATTACTAACCCGCGGCGATAGACGCCGACGCAACGTGGCAGGAAACCTGCCCAGCGCGCTGTCTTCAGGGAAACCTAACACAAGCGTCCGGCGCAATTCAATTCTGTAGTCTCGGGGTCACTTCGAGAGCAGGGCGGATTCAAGAAATCGTAGCCGCCGACGGGAGTCGGCGCTGATCTCAGTAATTGAGGAAAAGTGCGCCGACTGCCGTCGGCGGCTACGGCTGTTTGAATCCGTGTTTGGTGACTCCTCGAATCAATGTTCTATCTTGAGCAGGGTGACTAAAACGAACCAACACCGCAGATCAATCCCGATGCAGTGTCACACTCTATGTATTTAATAATAAGCATGTTATGTCCGTAACCTGACTGCTTCTTACGGCGTTGGCACGAATAGTGCATACCCCCTTTATCGTGCGCGCCCTCGGCAGCGAGGCAACCCCAACCGGGGCTGGCATTCCGTCAGCGCGCGTGTAGTTCCGTCAACCTAATACTGAGATGAAAAAGATCGAAGCGATAATAAAACCATTCAAGTTGGAGGAGGTGAAAGATGCCCTTGGAGAAATTGGAATCGAGGGTATGACTGTCAGCGAGGTCAAGGGTTTCGGCCGGCAGAAAGGCCATACCGAGATTTATCGTGGCAGCGAGTACACCGTGGACTTCTTGCCGAAGATAAAGATCGAGATCGTCGTGGGCGACGATCTCTTGGACAGCGCCGTGGCTGCGATCATTAAGTCCGCCAAGACAGGCAAGATCGGTGATGGCAAGGTCTTCGTCTCGACCATCGAAGAAGCCATTCGCATCCGCACCGAGGAAAAAGGACGGGCTGCGGTTTAAAACCTACTGGAAACGTTACCCTATGAAAAAACTTTTGTTTACACTCACTATGAAAAGACTCTTATTCACACTCGGTATGGCGGCGGTCGTGATTTTCGGTGTTCCGAGCTCATGCAGCGCTCAAGCTGCGCCCGCCCCGGAACGCTCGATTCAGGAACGCCTTGATGATATCGAGGCCTACGTCAACAACGGATCGCGCAACGCCAGCACGAACGCTGCTTCCAAGATTCCCGGTCCTGGCCCCGGCCATAACGGCTGGATGATGACCAGCTCCGCGCTGGTGCTGTTCATGACACTGCCGGGGCTGGCCCTGTTTTACGGCGGCCTGGTGCGGAAGAAGAATGTGCTTTCTGTCCTGGCTCAGTGCTTTGGCATTGCCGGTCTGGTGACGATCCTCTGGTGGCTCGTCGGTTACTCGATGGCCTTTCACAGCGGGGAGACGGCCCGCGGCTGGTCCTTCCTGGGCAAACTCGATTGGGCATTTCTGCGCGGCGTGGATTCGATGCCCAACACCGATTACTCCGCCTGGGTTTCGCACAACGTCTTCTCGATGTACCAATTGATGTTCGCGATCATCACCCCGGCGCTCATCATCGGCGCCATCGCCGAGCGCATGAAATTCGCGGCGGTCCTGCTTTTTGTGACGATATGGATGCTGGTCATTTACTTTCCGCTGGCCCACATGGTGTGGGGGATCGACGGCATGATGAATGGGGTGTGGAACCCCAAGGCCCCGATTCCGGCGATTGACTTTGCGGGCGGCACGGTAGTACACATGTCGTCGGGTTGGTCGGCGCTCATCCTCTGCCTGATTCTGGGCAAACGGTTTGGTTTCGGCAAAGAGCCGATGCCGCCGCACAGCATGGTTCTCTGCATGGTTGGCACCGGCATGTTGTGGGTCGGTTGGTACGGGTTTAACGCCGGCAGCGCGGTTGCCGCCGATGGAATTGCGGCCAACGCGTTCATGACTACGACCCTTGCGACGGCGGTCGCCTCGTTCACATGGGCGATGGCGGAGTACGCATTTCGCGGGACGCCCAGCATCCTGGGCTTCTGCTCCGGGGCGGTTGCCGGCCTGGTGGTAATTACCCCGGCCTGCGGTTTCGTGACCAGCACGGGGGCGATCATCATCGGGGTTCTGGCTGGCCTGATTCCGTATCTGGCTTGCTGGAAGCTGAAATCTGCGGCGGGCTATGATGACGCCTTGGACACCTTCGGGGTCCATGCGGTGGGCGGAACACTCGGTGCCTTGCTCACCGGTTTTCTCGCCTCGGCGGCAGCCAATCCAAATTTGACCGGCGATGCTGCCAAGGCCAATGGCCTTGCCAAACTGGTGACCGACGGAGGGCTGTGGGTCATCCAACTCAAAGCCATCGGTATTACCCTCTGCTTAGCTATTGTCGGCACGACGATCATTGCCTATATTGTTCGCGCCATAGTTGGTTTGCGTGTTCCCACCGAAATCGAAGTCTCGGGCTTGGATTTGGCCGAACACGGCGAAGAAGGATACCATTCTGGCGGGCAGTAATAATTTCGCTGATGCCATGCCGGTTCGCCGCAATAGGCGGTGGCCGGTGTGGTGCGGCGGTCACAAACAAAACGAAAAGCAAATAAAATATACATGAGCACACCCAAGAGCGTAATTGAGTTAGCAAAGAAGAGCGGGGCCAAAATGGTTGACATTAAATTTGTCGATACTTTTGGCACCTGGCAGCATTTCAGTTGTCCCATCCGCGAGTTGACCGAGGAAGTCTTTGCCGAGGGCCTCGGCTTTGACGGCTCGAGCATCCGGGGTTGGAAGAGCATCGAGGCTTCCGACATGCTCGCGATGCCCGACCCTTCCACGGCCTTTATCGATCCCTTCTGCGCGGTGCCGACACTGAGCCTGACCTGCACCATCGCCGAGACCGGCACCAAAGAGGCCTACACGCGCGACCCTCGAGGCATTGCGCAGCGGGCCGAAAAATACATGATCAGCACGGGCGTAGCCGACTCCGCCTACATGGGACCGGAAGCCGAGTTCTTCATCTTCGACAACGTCCAGTTTGACAGCAAGAGCAACGGCACGTTCTACAGCGTGGACTCGGAGGAAGCGATCTGGAACTGCGGCAAAGACGAGATGCCCAACACCGGATACAAAATTCGCCACAAGGAAGGCTACTTCCCGGTGCCGCCGGCGGACGCGCAGCAGGACATCCGCACCGAGATGTGCATGGTGATGGAAGAGCTGGGCCTCACCATCGAGCGTCAGCACCACGAAGTCGCCACCGCCGGCCAGGCGGAGATTGACTACCGTTTTGAAACGCTGGTCAAGGCTGCCGATGCCATGATGGTCTTTAAGTATGTGGTCAAGAATGTCGCGCGGAAGCACGGCAAAACCGCCTGTTTCATGCCTAAGCCCCTCTTTGGCGACAATGGCTCGGGGATGCACACCCACCAGTCGCTCTGGAAGAAGGGCAAACCCTTGTTCGCCGGCAACGAATACGCGGGCCTTTCCAAAATGGCCCTCTACTACGCCGGCGGCCTGTTAAAACATGCGCGCGCGCTCTGTGCGATTTGCAATCCGACCACCAACAGTTACAAGCGTCTGGTGCCTGGTTACGAAGCGCCGGTCAACCTGGCCTACAGCTCGCGCAACCGCTCCGCGGCTATTCGCATTCCGACCTACAGCGAAAACCCGAAAGCCAAGCGCCTGGAATACCGCCCGCCGGACCCGGCGGCCAATCCGTATCTCGCCTTTGCCGCGTTGCTGCTGGCGGGGTTAGACGGGGTTGTGAACAAAATCGAGCCTGGCGAGCCGCTGGACAAGAACATCTACGAGCTGCCGCCCGAAGAGCTGAAGAAGGTTCCCAATGTGGCCGGCAGCCTGGGCGAGGCTTTGGATTGCCTCGAGGAGGACCACGAGTTCCTGCTCAAGGGCGACGTGTTCACCATGGACTTTCTCGACATGTGGATTGCGACCAAGCGCAAGGAGCACGACGCCCTGCGCATCCGGCCGCATCCCTATGAGTTTTTCCTCTACTACGACGTGTAGAAGAGGACGCTCAGGGGTTAGCGGGATAACGGCGCGGACGCAGGTTCGCGCCGTTATCCTTTAGAATGGCGGGTTAATGAACTTCCACCAGTGTCCCAATGTGACACGGTTCAAACAAGGCCGTCAACCAGCCCGTTTCGACATCAAGCTGGAAATGACTACCGGCCTGCTTCCTTGCAACTGGGTGAGGCAGGCTTCAGCCCTGTTCAGAATTTTCGCCGCTGGACGGCTTTGTGGCCGTTGGCGGCCGGGGTGAACATATCGGCGGGTTTCAAGTCGAGTTCCTTGGCCATTTCGAAAGAGTAGTCGAGCTTTCCCATATTCGGGTAACGGCCGTTCGAGCCGAAGGAGAACTTCGCGCCGGCAGCCTTGGCCAGCGTCAGGAACGGCAGGCGGGGGAGTTTAAAGCCGGCACTGATTTCCAGGGCGATGTCATATTGCAGGGCGGCGTTGATGACTTTCTTCATGCGCGGCGCAGTCCAATACAGTTCCCATTTATCGAGCATATCGGCGGGCAGCCAGGTAACATTGGCGAGGATGTCAAAAGGTTCCCGGGTCATGATTTCGACATGCCAGTCCACGTAGCGGTCCATGAAGGCTTGTTTGTCTGTCATATCGACCTGTTGGGCGGCGTCCGGAGCCCAGAGTTTGACGCGCTGACCGTCTTTGCCGGGGAAGGTCATCGCGTCGGCGAGCACGTAATCCAGTTGCGCCAGTGTCTGGCGGGAAAAACAGCTCATCCAATCGGTCCACTCGGCCTGAATCCCCTTGAAGACGGGCTGGCCTTCGAGCATGGCGAGGTAGCGTCGCAGCTCGACGTCGTTGGTCAAGAGCGTGGGATACTGGTTCTCTTTGGTGCCCGCGTGGTCAACGATGCCAAACTTGATACCGCGCTCACGGGACAGCCCGAGCACCTTGTCGAGGGTGCTGTTGTCGAGGTGGACGTGGAAATCGACGCCGTGTAATCCGGGTTCGACGGAGCGCTGGTCCGCCGCGCGCGGCGAAGTGAGGGGCGACGAAAACGCGGCGACCGCCGAGGCGGTGGCGGCTCGGGAGAGGAACCGGCGTCGTGAGATGGCAAATGTCATGATGTTAGCGTATATTCTGCTCGTGTGATTTGAAACCTTTTCTGCCTGCAAAACCCGGCAGCCGCAGCTCATTCCATATACCAGAATCGGCTGGCCATGTCGCCGGCGGTCGTCCTCTGCCAGAGCACCCGGAAAGGGACGCGCTCGACATGGCCATCGGCAGTAGTGACATTGGCTCCGCCACTGTGAACCGTGGGACGGCCCCAATTGTAAGCGACGCCATAATTCGGCCAGGTATCGATCTTCCCATCGTGGTCTTGATCAGCGGAAAACGGGTACTCCAAAGGCGAATAAAGGTAATGCGAAATGGTATCAACGAAGATCATCGCTTGAGCGGGCCGCTTGATTTTGGACGCAGGCATCGGCCCAACGCTATCTCCGTAATAGAATGGCCCTGAGATGCCTTTGTAGGTTGGGGTGTTTACAGGTTGACCGTAAGCGCCAAAGTAACAACCGATATAGCAATTCCAGTTTGTTCCCGAGGGGGTGTCTCCGGAATAGGGAGCCGGCCCCATGCTCCCCCCGGCACAACGCCGCAGGGCGTCATAAAAAAGGGCATCGGTGTTGAAGCTGCCATTGCCGGCCTTGTTTTGTTTGGCGACGTAGGGGGCGAGAAGCTCAAACCAGAAGGATTTGGTGTAATCGGTGGAAGCGACGCCAAAGAGGGGAAACTTGTCGCCAAAGTCGCCTTCATACATGATCGTCGCATACCCCCAGTTCTTCATATTATTGGCGCAGGTAACTGCGTTGGCCTTGGCTTTGGCTTTGGCCAGAGCGGGCAGCAGCAATGCCGCGAGGATGGCGATAATAGCGATGACGACGAGCAGTTCGATCAAGGTAAAAGCCCGGCGTCTCCGTTGCGCCTCCTTGCAACCGGACACGGTACTAGCGGTACGGAAAGGCCTTTTCATAAGCTCATTATTGCGGTTTCCCACCAGAATAGCCAAATTATTTCATTTGTTTTTCTTCATGCAGACCAAGGCGAAACCACCTGCATCTGTCCTGTTTTGAAAACTGGGCGACAAATTGGCAGAAATAGGTTGCTCTCCCGCCCTTCTCTCGTTAAAAGCATCAGCGCGTTTCTGTGAAGCAAACTAACAATAATACACGGCAGAACAACCAATAGAGGAAAACCATGCCCAGAAGAAATGACATCAAGAAAGTCCTGATTATCGGCTCCGGCCCGATTGTGATCGGCCAGGCCTGTGAGTTCGACTATTCCGGCACGCAGGCTTGCAAAGCCCTGCGGTCGCTCGGCTACCAGATTGTGCTGGTGAACTCGAACCCAGCCACCATTATGACCGATCCTGGCATGGCCGATGTGACCTACATCGAGCCGCTCACGGTTTCGGCGCTCACGGACATCATCGAGAAGGAGCGGCCCGATGCCCTCCTGCCGAACCTCGGCGGGCAGACCGGTCTGAATCTCTCGTCACAGCTTGCCAAGTCCGGCGTGCTCGCCCAATACGGCGTCCGCATCATCGGCGTCGAAGCCGACGCCATCGAGAAGGGTGAGGACCGAATCGTCTTCAAGGAAACGATGAAGCGCCTGGGCATTGACATGCCGAAAAGCGCGCCGGCGTTCAACGTCGAGGAAGCGGAGAAGGTCGCTTCCGAACTCGGTTATCCGGTCGTTATCCGACCGGCCTACACGATGGGTGGCACGGGCGGCGGGCTCGTCTATAACGTCGAGGAATTACGCACCGTCGCCAGCCGCGGCCTCTCGGCCAGCATGGTGGGCCAGATTCTCATCGAGGAATCCGTCCTCGGGTGGGAGGAGCTGGAGCTCGAAGTTGTCCGCGACGCCAAGAACCAGATGATCACCGTCTGCTTCATCGAGAACGTGGACGCGATGGGTGTTCACACCGGCGACTCGTTTTGCGTGGCGCCGATGCTGACCATTGATTCCAAGCTTCAGGCGAAGCTGCAGGAATACTCCTACCGCATCGTCGAGGCCATCGGCGTCATCGGCGGCACGAACATCCAGTTCGCGCACTGCCCGAAGACTGGTCGGGTCGTCATCATCGAGATCAACCCGCGCACCTCGCGCTCATCGGCGCTGGCCTCGAAAGCCACCGGGTTCCCCATCGCGCTGGTCTCGGCCAAGCTCGCCGGCGGTCTCACGATGGACGAGATTCCCTATTGGCGGGACGGGACGCTCGAGAAATACACTCCATCGGGCGACTACGTGGTGGTAAAATTCTCCCGCTGGGCCTTCGAGAAATTCAAAGGCTCGATTGACAAGCTCGGCACGCAGATGCGCGCCGTGGGCGAGGTGATGAGCATCGGCAAGACCTACAAGGAGGCATTTCAGAAAGCCATTCGGTCGCTCGAAAATGGCCGCTACGGACTCGGTTTTGCGAAGGATTTCAACCAGCGCCCGCTGGCCGAGTTGATGACGATGCTCAACGAGCCGAGCAGCGAGCGGCAGTGGATCATGTATGAGGCGCTCCGCAAAGGCGCTTCAGTGGAGCAACTTTACGCCAAGACATACATCAAGCCGTGGTTTATCCAGCAGATGAAAGAGCTGGTCGAGCTGGAGGAACAGCTCCTTAAATTCAAGGGTCAGGCCCTGCCCGATGATCTGCTCATGCAGGCGAAGAAGGACGGTTTCGCCGACAAGTATCTCGCCAAGCTGCTCGGCATTGCCGAAGTGAAAGTTCGCGAACAGCGCAAACGCCTGGGCCTCGTCGAGGCTTGGGACGCGCTGCCGGTCAGCGGCGTCGAGAACGCGGCCTATTACTACTCGACCTATAACCGGGCTGACAAAGTGGCCACCAGCTCGCGCAAGAAGGTCATGGTGCTCGGCGGCGGTCCCAACCGCATCGGCCAGGGCATCGAGTTCGACTATTGTTGCGTCCACGCCGCCTTCGCGCTGCGCGCCGCCGGTTACGAGACCATCATGGTCAACTGCAACCCGGAAACCGTTTCCACCGATTACGACACGTCGGACAAGCTCTACTTCGAGCCGCTGACGGTCGAGGACGTGCTGGCGATTTACGAGAAGGAGAAACCCGAAGGGGTGGTTGTCCAGTTCGGCGGCCAGACGCCCCTGAACATCGCCATCGAACTTGCCGCCTCGGGCGTGAAGATTCTGGGCACGTCGCCCGACACGATTGACATGGCGGAGGACCGCGACCGGTTCCGCAAGATGATGGAGAAGATGGGCATTCCCATGCCCGAGTCCGGCATGGCGAGCAGCTTCGAGGAAGCGAAGGGGGTCGTTGCGCGCATCGGCTACCCGGTGATGGTGCGGCCCTCGTTCGTGCTTGGCGGACGCGGCATGGAGGTCGTCCACGACGAGGAGATGCTCAGGGAGTACGTCAACAAGGCGGTGGACCTGGCCCCGGAGCGGCCCATTCTCATCGACCGCTTCCTCGACAACGCCATCGAGGCCGAAGCCGATGCGCTGGCCGACGGCACGGACGCTTTCGTGCCGGCTGTCATGGAACACATCGAACTGGCTGGTATTCACTCCGGCGATTCCGCGTGTGCGATTCCGCCCGTGACGCTGCCGGAGAGACACATCAAGACCATCGAGGAATACACCTTGCGGATCAGCCGCGAGTTAAAGGTCTGCGGCGTGATGAACATTCAGTACGCCATCTGCCAGGACAAAGTCTATGTGCTCGAAGCCAACCCGCGCGCCTCGCGCACGGTGCCGCTGGTGTCCAAAGTCTGCAACGTCCCGATGGCCCGCCTCGCCACGCAACTCATGCTGGGCACGAAGCTGTGTGACCTGAAGCTGAGGCACCAGACCATTCCGCATGTTGGGGTGAAGGAAGTCGTGTTGCCTTTCTCCATGTTCCCGGAAGTCGATCCTCTGCTCGGGCCGGAGATGCGCTCGACGGGCGAAGTGTTGGGCATGGCGCCGTCCTTTGGCCTGGCCTACTTCAAAGCCCAGGAAGCCGCGCTGAGTCCGCTGCCGCTGAAAGGGACGGTATTCATTTCCGTCGCCGACCAGGAGAAGGCGGCCATCCTGGAAGCCGCGCGCAAGTTCCAGGAACTCGGCTTCCGCATCAAAGCCACCAGCGGCACCCATCAGTTCCTCCAGCAGAATGGGGTGAAATCGGAACTGAGCTGCAAGATTCACGAACATCAGCGTCCGAACATTGACGATGAGATCAAGAGCAAGGGAATCCACTTGATCATCAACACGCCCAGCGGCAAGCGGAGTCAGTTCGACGATGCCTACATCCGCAAAGCGGCCATCAAGTACAAGGTTCCGTATCTTACCACGCCGGCGGCGGCGCGCGCGGCGGCGCTGGGCATTGCTGAATGCCGGGCGGGTCGCGCCGGTGTGAAATCACTCCAGAGCTACCATCAGGACATCCGCTGAGGGTCCAGAGCCTTGAGCCAAATTGGTCATGGCGTCCGGGCCGTTAGTGGCCACCATGTACATTGAGCGATTACTGCCGGAAAACGTCCGCCACCTGGCGCCGGTCGAGCAGGTGTTCTCCGTTGGGCCGCGAGAGATCCGCCGCTGGACGCTGCTGAACGCGGGGGCGGCTGCGACGGCGCGATTGCGTTGTTTGGCGCTTGTCAGCCTTGGCCGATGGCTTATGTCCCGGTTGGCGGGACGGATGCTGCGTCTGCTCGCGGCGAATCCGGCTCGGCCGGTGCAGGTGGAGTTCGTCTTGGTCCGGCACGCGCCGCAGGAGCGCGGACGGCACACTCTGTCGCGGCATCATCAGGGCTGGCACCTCGCGACCGGAGGAACATGGGAAGCGCTGGAGCGTCAGACGCTGCGTTGCCAGGTGCCTGGCGCCCGCCAAGGAGGGTCGGAGCCTGGCTTGTCACAGACCGGACGACTGCTGCTGGGGTATGGACGCTCGATCTACGCGGGCGCAGACGGCTTTGACCAGTATCCGGATCAGCGGCTGAGACGATGTGCGGGTCTCTTTGAATCGAAGTCAAGAGTCACAGACCCGGTCGCGTTTCTGAAACGGCTGCGCCACAAGAGCAAGTATCGAGCCGGGCGCGCCCGAGCGGTGCTGAACCGGTTGAAGGACGGTTTGAGCGACTGGCTGGGCTGGGACGTGGCGCAGAGCCTGGAGCAGGGCGAACTCGAGGGCCGGTGGGAATCCACCCCGCGGGCGCGTCAGATTCCGGCGATGGTGGCGCTCGACATCGCGCGCCATACGTTCGATGCCGCGGCCCGTCTCGGGGAGACCGATCCACTGCAACAACATGGCGTGGTGCTGTTCGACAGAATGGGGGATTGGTGCCCGGTCGGACAACAGGCGGTTTTCGTCCGGTTGCTGGACGGCTGGTTTCCCAACCTCCAATTCATCCTGGCCCTGGACGCAGAGGCCCGGCGTCGTTTCCCGCGATGCCTGCTGCCGCAGCGCCTGCCCATCCCCGAACCGCAGCCGCGTCCGACGCCGGCCGCGCCCCGGCGGTTGCCCGGCGGAGCAGTGCTGTTGGTGGACCTGGACAGCCGCCTTCCCAACCTGGCCTTGATGAAGCTCAGCCGGCACTACAAGGCGCAGGGCCGCGTCGTGGTCTTCCGTCGCGGGATCAAGTCACTGCCACCGGCCAGGACCGTGCTGGCCAGTTGCGTCTTCCACACGCCCGCTTCGGCGCGGCGTCTCGAAATTATGCGACGCCGTTATGGGTCGGCGTTGGAGCTCGGTGGTTCGGGGGTGGACTTGCGTCTGCGCCTGGAGCCGGAGATCGAGGCGCTGACGCCCGACTATTCCATCTACCGGGAGCTGGGCGACCGGGCCTTGGGATTCCTGACGCGCGGCTGTCCGTTTCATTGTTCGTTCTGCGTGGTGCCGATCAAGGAAGGCGCCCCCCGCCAGGTGAGCGACCTGGACGGACTACTGCAGGGCCGCCGGAAGCTGATTCTGCTCGACGACAACCTGCTGGCGCATCCGGACGCGCTGCGGCTAATCGAGGATATGGTCAGGCGCGGTCTGGCCGTCAACTTCAACCAGACCCTGGACTTGCGGCTGTTGACCCCCGAGGCGGCGGCGCTGCTGCGGCGGATGGACTGCGCCAATTCCACGTTCACCCGGCGCAACCTCTATTTCAGCCTCAACGATGCCCGGCACCTCGATCTGATGCGGGAGCGCTACGATCTGTTGCAGGCGAGCCGCAAAGACAACGTGGCGTTTGTGTGCATGTATGGCTTCAAGACCACGCTGGCCGAGGACGTGGCGCGGTTTCGGTTCCTGCGTTCTTTGCCGGGCGCTTATGTGTTCCTGCAACGCTACCTGCCCGTGCTGGGCGGCCCGCTGCCGGATCATCGCCGCCTGTTCGACGACCGTGCTGACGCGTTGCTGAAGGAGTTGGTCCGGATTATCTTCCCTCAGAATATGAAGAGCATGGAGACCTACTATCGCTGGCTGGCGATCCAATACGCGGCCCGGTGCGGGCGCATCCATTCGGAGTTGGTCGAAACGCTGTTTCGCTACAACGCCCGTCCGCGCATGGGCCGATTCGTGGCGCGGCTGGAAGCCTTGTGCCAGCGGACGAGTGCTCTCACGTTATGACCAAAAAACAACAGCTTGAACTTACATGGATTGAGAACGAGAACGGCCTCCGGCTCGGGCCGCGCATTTTGCTCAAATCGAGGGAAACCTGACGCAACGAGCCGATTTCAACCCTTTGTTCACTCTCGGCTGGCGTTTACAATGAATGCGCAATCGGGAACAATGACGAAGCAACTATGATTACCGAGCTAAGAGTCGAAAATTTCAAGAGTTTCGGCTCCGATATGTCGCCGCTCTTCCTGCGGCCACTGAACTTCGTCGTTGGCGCCAATGCCTCAGGCAAGACCAATTTGCTCTCCGCCCTGCGCTTTCTGAAGATTGCCTTGTTGCAAAACGTCGAGATTGCTGTCGGAGAGTTCGATGGGCCAGGCGAGGTGCGCAACAAGATTTTGCGGGAGCGCAAAGAGACGAAGCCGGTGCGGATGCGCCTCAAGGTGGACGGCGCCAAGCTTGGCGAGTTTCGCCTCGGCAAAGGCCCGACAAGACACGCGAAGTCCTTCAATTACCACATCGAGATCGATGTCCGGTGCAATGACGAAGAGCCTCTGGTGTTGCGCGAGGAACTTTCGGCCGAGTTCACCGATGAAAGCAACCAGTCTCTCGGCTACAAGATGGTTCGCAGCCAAAACCAGGTGACCATTGAAGACGCCGTTTTTGGCCATGCTCCGCCGCAGCCGATTCCCATCGCCCCGCAGGATGCTTCCCGGCTCGCCGCTGGGGCAGGCTTTTTCAGTCCGCCGCTGGTGCTGTTCCGAAACTACATTGAAGGCTGGTCCTTCTTCAACATCAGCCCGGCGGTGGCACGACAACCTTGCAAGGAAGTGCCGGAGCTCGCCCTCGGCGAAGCGGGCGAATACCTCGCAGCGATTCTGCACAAGTTGGAGAAGCAAAACGGGGAGAAAGGCTCTCTCGAACAGATTGTCGCAGGCCTCCGAGGCGCAGTGCCAGGTTTCAAGAACGTCCGAGCCAAGGCGCTTGAGGTAGAAGGCAAGTGGACGTTTCAAGTGGTCGAAGACCGGATTCGAGGTGCCATCAATCCGCGCTCCGTTTCAGATGGCACCATCCGCCTGCTGGCGATGCTGGTCATTGCCCACTGGTCAGCCCGCTGCTCCACGTTGCTCGCCATTGAAGAGCCTGAGAATGGCCTCCACCCCCACCTTTCAAAACACATCGTCGAACTGCTCCGCACCGCTTCGGAAACCCGCCAGGTTATTGCCACCACTCACAATTCGAGCTTTCTCGATGAACTGGAACCTGAGGAAGTGATTTTATGCGACAAAAAGGAAGGTTTCACGGTCGTTCACCACGCGTCGGAAGTGGCGGAGATCAAGTCTTTCCGCAAACACTTCCGCCTTGGCGAACTTTGGGAACAAGGAACACTCGGAGGGATTCCATGACCTTCGGTGTGGGTGTCGAGGGACCGTCGGATTTTCAGTTCTGGCACAAGATCCTCCATAAACATTTTCGCGGCTGCCGGTTCGACGTGCGCAACATGAAGAACCGCGACAAACTCATCCGCGAAACGCCCAAACTGCTCGAAACCTTCCGCGATTGCCACTACGTTGCCGGCTTTATCCTCGTTGATCTGGATGATGATCCGTGTCTTGCCAGCGTCCTTGGCCTCTTTGACGCGGCCATCAGAACGGCGGCACGTCTTCCCGACAAAAGGGCCCGATTCCTCCACGTCTGTATCGCCATCGAAGAGATTGAATCGTGGTATCTCGCCGACGCGATCGCCATCAACGCGGTGATTCCGGGATGTAATTGGAGCGCGCCGGCCGATACCAGTTCGGTTGCCAAGGGCAACCTGCGATCTCTCGTCAGGAATCACCTGGGTAAGAACGCTAGCTTCAACGAGATCGATTTCGCAAAAACCATCGCTCCCAAATTCGATCCCAGCCGCGCGCGTCCGCACTCCGCATCTTTCCGCTACTTCTGGGAGCTGATGGAGTCGAAGGCGTGCCGCCAGTCCGCTCCATGACCAAGAAACAAGAGCTGGAACAGACGTGGATGGGGCAGGAAAACCGGCCCCGGCTGGGGCCACGCATCCGCATTGAATGTTCCGACGATCCGCAGCGGGAAGATTCACCGGTTCGTTGCCATGAAGCGACTCTGGCCATAACATTCTTTCACGATATAATCCAATGACTAAACAACCAGAAAACAAATCCTTCCATCTCCGAACTCGATGCACGGTCTGTATGCTCGCCTTCCTGGGCGTCGCGAGCGCCCTGTTGCTGGCACCTCCGATCCTGGCGGCACCGAGCGGGGCCGGCGCAGCGCAGGACTTGCGCCTGGTTCCATTTCCCAAGAGCGCGACTCTGGAAGCAGGGCACTTTTCCTTCGAGAAGGCCCTGACCTTTGAAATCTCGGATGGCCAGGGAGAGTTACCGGGCCAACTCCTGAATGCCGAGTTGCAGCGGGCTGGCATGCGCGGGGTGCGCGTGCGCCGGCTCAAGTCTGCCGTCCCTGCCTTCCGTATCGCAGCCAGGAACCATTCCCTAATCCTGCCGGTGCTGCCAGCGCAAACCTCGACCGAGAGTTATGCCTTGGACGTCCGCGCGGACGAAATCGTCTGTGCGGCAAAAGAGCCGGCCGGCTTGTTCTGGGGCCTGCAAACACTCTGCCAGTTGATCCGGGCTAATCGCCAGGGCGGCACGCTCTCCTGTCTCAAGATCAGCGACTGGCCTTCACTGCGATGGCGCTGTTTTCAGGATGACCTGACCCGCGGTCCCAGTTCCACGTTGGACACCTTGAAATTCGAGGCATCCCTGGGCTCCTATCTCAAGCTGAACCTCATGACCTACTACATGGAGTATCAGTTTGCGTTCAAAAAACACCCGAAGATCGGCCCGACCAATGGCTCGTTCACTCCGCAGGATTTGTCGGCCCTGGTGGATTATGTGAAGCCGCTGCACCTCGATGTGCTCGGCAATCAGCAGTCTTTCGGCCACTTCGGCCAGATCCTGAAGCATCCCGAATATGCATCGTTGCGTGAGACACCTGACGTGCTGACGCCGGTGCATGAAGAAACCTACCGCTTCCTGGATGATCTCTATTCGGAGGTCTGCCCGCTGCTGCCATTTCCCTGGTTTAATGTCTGCTGCGATGAGACCGACGGGCTGGGGAGCGGACCGTCGCGGGAACTGGCGTCGAGCATCGGCGTCGGGGGCGTGTATGTCCGCCACATCCGGCGCATTCACGACCTGCTCCGCGACCGGCACAACAAGCGCATGATGATGTGGGGGGATATCATCCTGCAACACCCCGGCAACCTTGCTGAGGTTCCCAAGGATACCATCATGCTCATCTGGGGTTACGATCCCCGCGCCAATTTCGAGAACCAAATCCTCCCGTTCTCCAAGTCGGGCTACGAATTCTTCGTTTGCCCCGGGGTGAGCGATTGGAACCGTATCCTGCCCGATTTCGGAGTCGCCATCACCAATATCCAGAACTTTGTCCGCGACGGGGCCAGGCACGGCGCCATCGGTATGCTGAACACGGACTGGGAGGACGATGCCGAGGCCCTCAAAGCCGTCAAGTGGCACGCGGATGCATGGGCGGCGGAATGTGCCTGGAACGCTTCTACCACGCCCATTGAGGCATTCAACCGGCGCGTCGGCGCGGTGCTTTTCGGCGAACGCGCAGACGATTTCGGCCAGGCTGTCGCGCTGCTGGCCCGCACCCATCGTCTGCCCGGCATGAAAGACATGTTTAACGCCCGGTTCTGGGAAAAGGACTTCGTTCCAAAAGCCGCCTCGGCCGCGATTGAGGTGACCGCCTCGAATCTGCTGGCAGTTGTGCGGCCGGCGTTGTTGCACTTGGAGAATTGCCTCGGGCAAGCCAGGTGTAATCAACACGTGCTTGAAGTCTTCCTGTTTGGCGCGCGGCGCATGGAATTCATTGGACAGCGGATGCTCGACAGACTCGAAGCCGCGCAGCTTTACGAACAGGCCCGGCAAGCACCCGCCGAGGCATCGAAGCTGGCGCAGGTCGAACGGATCATCCGCAAAAACCGTGACACCTACGAGCGCATGGGCCGGCAGTTCGCGGCTCTCTGGCTCTCCGAGAGCAAGCCTTACGCTCTGGACTGGACCCTCGGGCGCTATACCAATGCGGTCAACGAATGTGAAGCCTTGCTGCGGAAATTGGAGACAGCCCGCCTGGCCGCCGCCGCCGGCCAACCCCTGCCTGCGGCCGACGAACTCGGCTTGGTGGCACCCAAACCGCTGTTCCGCTCCGTTCGGTCGCCCGAGAGCTTGCCCGAGGCGTTGGCGCCGCAGTTGCCTTGGGCCGACCCTTCCGCCACGCACCGGATGGGCTTGCTCGTGCAGGCCGGCGCAGCCGATCGCTTTGACCTGCCGCTCGAGATCGAGTTGGCGTTGCCGGACGGTCTCGCTGCCAAACCAGTTCGCGCTTTTGTCATCCGAACTAACGAGGCGCCGCGTGAGGTTCTGGCTCAGTTGGACTCTCTCGGTTCAGCGGGCAAAACCCGGCTCGTGCTGGTGCTGCCAGGCTCGATTCCTCATGAAACCGAAACGTCCGTCCATGTCTATTTGGGATTGACCCAGGCGCCGGCCCCTTTGCCCACTGCGGTCAGCACGACTGATGGAACCAACGGCATGCGTTGGATCGAAAACGATCAAGTCCGGCTGCTGCTGGGGCCAGAGGGCGCCCACGTGTATCGTTGGGAAATCAAGGCTGCGGGGAATCGCGACCTGACCATGCCGGGCGAAACGGACTGGGCCGGTTTCAGCGACCTGAATCCTCACCGCAATTCCCCCTATCAACTGACTTGCCAGGCACGTGGACCAGCGATGGTGGAATACGAATGCAACGCTCCGTCGGGCCACACCAAAATCCTGCGACTCTATGGCGGGGCAAGTTGGATCGAGGTTTTGTTGAACGAACCGGCTTCAGTTTACTGGGAATTTGACAATCCGAAGAACTTCGCCGGCGACGGGCCAACTCCAGGCCAGTGGCTGTTTTCCGATGGCCAAACCGGTCTGGTGGGACGCGAAGCCGATGGTGTGCCGGCGCAGGTCAAGGCCCCCAACGCTTACTGGGGAACCAAGCACAATCCAGATCGGTTCGCGTTGGGATTGGTGACTCCGGAAACCTCCACGTTGCACGTCATCGCTCCCGGCGCCGGCGCGGGCGGCGTCGGAATTGAGGGTTCAACGCCGGCTCTGCACTTCGTCACCTTCGCCGGCCTCCTGACGGCTCCTCCGGCCGACACCATGAACCGCCTGCAAACCACTCTGGATTTGAAACGCCCGGCGCGAGTCCGCCTGCACTCACTCCAAGCTCGATGATGCTTACGCAGGTTCTTGCGCTCTTATTCTTAGCCGTCAGACGAACTGTAATTTGGTGGTGGCGGCTTCGGAATCCCAGCCGCGCGAGGGCCGGCTGTTGATCGAGGAGACGTCCTTGATCGAGATTTGCCGGCCGCGGGTCTTTGGTCCTTTGACTTCGATCTCGGCGGGATGGCAGGTCTGCTGATTGATCTTCTGGTAGGGCGCCGGTTTGTAGCGGATAAACAGTTCGGCGGGGGTATCGGGCTCGAAGAAGAGAACCTTCGATTTGAGCGGGATGTAGTGATAGACCTTGTTCATGATCGTGCCGCCGAAGGTGAAGCGCTTCAGGTATGTGGCCTCGCGGTTGGTGTAGGCGGCCGTGAAAATCCGGTCCCGCTCCGGCAGGCCGCAATAGACCAGGTCGGGGCCGACAAAGAATTTCTCGGGCAGCTCGGTGACCTGGTAATGGCCGTCCTCGAAGACGAGGATGAGCTTGTCGAATTTCGTGCATTCGACGTTGAATTCCTCGCCGGAGACTTTGCAGCCGACGTAGCCGGACTCGCGGTCATAGGCGACCTTGAACGCTTTGAATGCGACTTCTTTGGCATCGACCTCGTCGTAGCGGCTGGACTTGGTGAGGCGCGGATAGAGGGGGCCGTATTTGGCAAGCAAGGCTTCGAGATGGCCGATGACATACTTGGTCAGGTTCTTCAAGTTCTTGCGCGTCTCGGCAAGCTCCTCTTTGACCTTCTCCATTTCCTCGCGGTGTTTGTTGATGTCGAAGAGCGAGATGCGGCGGATGCGGACGGTGAGCAGGCGCTCGACGTCTGCGTCCACGAGGTCGCGGATCAATTGCTTGTGGAACGGTTTGAAGCCATCGTGGACTGCGGCCAGGACGGTTTCATTGGTTTTGCACTGCTCGATGCGTTTGTAGATGCGCTCCTCGATGAAGATACGTTCCAGGGTGCGGTAATGGAGTTCGTCCTGAAGCTGGCATTCCTTTAGCTCCAACTCGCGCTTGAGGGTGGCCACCAGTTGGCCGGTGTTCTCGCGCAGCACCTCGGAGACGGACAACTCGACCGGCCGATTATTTCGGATGACAACGATGCGGCTGGTGATGGTGACTTCACAATCGGTGAAGGCATAAAGCGCATCGACCAGTTGCTCGGCGCTGACGCCGCCGGGAGCCTTGATTTCGATCTCGACCTCCTCGGAGGTGAAATCGTTGATGCTCTTGACCTTGATCTTGCCCTTGTGCGATGCGTCCTCGATGGAGCCGATGAGCGAGTCGGTGGTGGTTGTGGGCGGAATCTCTTTGATGATCACCGAGGACTCGTCTTTGATTTTGATCTTGGCGCGGACCTTGACGTCGCCGGTGCCGTCCTTGTAGCCGCGCGCGTCCATGAGACCGCCGGTCTGGAAATCGGGCAGGCACTTGAACGGCTGCGTTTTGAGGATGGCAATCTGGGCTTCGAGCAGTTCCGGAAAATTGTGCGGCAGGATGCGCGATGACATCCCGACCGCGATGCCTTCGGTGCCGAGCATCAGCAGCAGCGGCAATTTGCTCGGGAGCGTGACGGGCTCCTTGTTGCGGCCATCGTAGCTTGGGACGAAGTCGGTAATCTCGTCATTGAACACTTCGTTGCGCGCCAACTCGGTAAGACGGCACTCGATATAGCGAGGCGCGGCGGCGAGGTCGCCCGTAAAAAGGTTGCCGAAATTGCCCTGGCCCTCGATCAGGTAACGCTTGTTGGTGAGCACGACCAGGGCGTCGCCGATGGAAGCATCGCCGTGCGGATGATACTGCATGGTGTGGCCGACCACGTTGGCCACCTTGATGAAACGTCCGTCGTCCTTCTCGTGGAGCGCCCAAAGGATGCGGCGCTGCACGGGCTTCAAGCCGTCCGCCAGGTTCGGAATGGCCCGGTCGCGGATGACGTAGGAAGCGTAATCGAGAAAACCGCGGTCCACACGGCGGTGGAGGGCCAGATCGATCTTGCCGGGCACGAACGGGCGCACCGCCACGGGTGCGGCGACGTTTTCAGCGAGGACGTGGGTTTGGCCGTTGCCGCTCTTGGGAGGTTTGGTCTCCGGAGCTTCGCCGTTGCCGCTCTTGGGGAGGGGGGCGGCATTTACGGTTCCGGGCGTGTTGTCAGGGACTTCCTGAATCGGCAGTTCCGGTTGGGCGACATTGGTTTTACGTTTGGCGGACATGAGGAAACGTTCTGTGCGGAAAGTCTATCCGGCGGATGATGTGATGACTCAGGCCAAAACTAATCCATGCTGAACGAAAGGCTGGCAATCAGAGAGATTGCCAATGGCCAGCTTCGCAACGCAACAGATCGTGTCGAAATGAATCATAGCTCATAATTGGCAAAATACAGTTCCTGTCGCAGTCATGCGACCAAAATGTGGCACCTGCCATCGAGCGCAGTCTGGACGAGCTCCTGATCTAGTTCCTAATTCGGAACTTCATCCGGTGGCCAGGGTGGTTTCAAGAAATCGTAGCCGCCGACGGCAGTCGGCGCTAACACTCCGATAATCGAGGGAAAGTGCGCCGACTGCCGTCGGCGGCTACGATTTTGCAGGTTCTTGAATCCGCCCTGTCCGGTGGCTCGGCGAGGTAATTCGTGGCTGACATCCGATTCTCGATGCCTTTTAGTATCGGGCGCGTGATTTTCAACTCGTTAACGTTCCTTGTCTTTCTTGGGATCGTTCTGCTGCTTTATTTCCGGTTGGGGCACCGGGGCCAGAACTGGATGCTGATTGTTGCGAGTTACGTATTCTACGGCTGGTGGGATTACCGGTTCCTGGGCCTGCTGCTGTTCACCACCTTCTTTGACTATTTCTGCGCCCTCTGGATCGAGGGCCAGCCGAATCCGGCCAAGCGGCGCTTCTTGCTCGCTTCCAGCATGACCGTCAATCTGACCGTGCTCTGCGTCTTCAAGTACTTCAATTTCTTCGCCGAGAGCTTGCAACATTCCTTCGCGCTCCTGGGCATCACTTTGAGCTTTCCAATGCTCCATGTCGTGCTGCCGGTGGGCATTTCATTCTACACCTTTCTGTCGATGAGCTACACCATCGACGTCTATCGGGGCGACCTGCAGGCCACCCACAATCCGACCGATTTCATGCTCTATGTGGCCTTCTTCCCGCACCTGGTCGCCGGGCCAATCGTGCGCGCTTCCATTCTCCTGCCTCAGTGCCAGCAACCGCGCAAAATCATTCCCGAACAAGTCGCCAACGGCCTCTGGCTGATTCTGATGGGGTATGTGAAAAAGGTGGTCGTTGCCGACCGGCTGGCGCAGGTAGTCAACTGGGGGTTTTCCCGGGGCAGCCCGCCGTTTGCCGACGCCAACTCGTGGCTGGTGATCTACGCGTTCGCTTTTCAAATCTACAGCGACTTTTCGGGCTACACGGATATTGCCCGCGGCATCTCGAAGCTGATGGGCTTCGAGTTGGTCGTCAATTTCAGGGCGCCATACCTGGTGGCGAACCCGGCGGATTTCTGGCGCAATTGGCATATCAGTCTCTCCACCTGGTTGCGCGATTATCTCTACATCCCACTGGGTGGCAACCGCAAGGGGCGCATGAGAACCTACTGCAATTTGATGGTCACCATGTTGCTCGGCGGCTTGTGGCATGGCGCCGGTGCCGCCTATGTCCTCTGGGGTTTGTATCATGGCTCGCTGCTGGCTTGTCAGCGGGCCTGGCACGACTTTGTGGGACCGCGCCTCCCCTCGGCGCCGCGTGATCGTGCGATTGTTACCATGACGAAGAACGCTCTCCTTGTGCTCATCTTTTTCCACCTCACTTGTTTGGGCTGGCTGCTCTTCCGCGCCGGCTCATTGCCGGCTGGCGTTGACCAATCGAGGTTCGTCCTGAATTACCTTGCGACCATGATCGTTCCTCCCGACGGCATCAACCCCATTGCCCGAGCCATTGTGGTATTGGGAGCAGTCAGCCTGTTTTTTCAGTGGAAATTCGACGCCATGAACCGTTTCTCGCAATGGCGGGTGAGCTGGCAGGTAGTTGCGGTGCTCGCCGCCCTCTGCGCGATTGCCGCCCTGGGGGTCTTCGAGGGCGCTCAATTCATCTACTTCCAATTCTGACCATGAAACGCTCCTTTGCCCTTGGCTGCCTGCTGCTCACACTCGTCACCTGGCTGGCTTGCGCGCTTCTGGCCCGGCCGGTTTCAGTCGAAATCGCCCATCGATGGGGGCCGGCAATCGTGCGGGCAGGCGACGGGAAAATCTCCGACGCAGCGGTTTTCCTGCAACACCGCATTTATGAGAGTGCTTGGCTGTTGACCCTGACGATTGGCCTGGCGGTGGCCGGCGTGGCGTTGGCGCAGGTTCTGGCTCGCCGAGTGCCTCCACTGTGGAAGTGGGTTCCTTGCTCGGTCGTCGGGTTTGTCGGAATCAATCTCTGGCTCAAGCTCGCCGCTGGCGCCTGCCTCTTTTGGTGCCTGTTCTGGAACGGCAAAGGCGCCACCAACAACCTGACCCAGTTTCACATCAAGCTTCTGTTAATGGACGAAAACCCGGCACCCATCAAAGTGGCACTGGGTGGCTCCAGCCAGATTCACGCTCAAATCGACCCCCGCCTCTTGAACCGCCAGCTCGGCTCGAACATCTTTGCCACCGAACTCCATTTCCCCGGCAATCGCACCTTTGATTACCTCTTTCTCGACCATAAGCTCCGCCGCCATAAGGCGGATGTTGTCATCTGTTACCTCAGCGAGGGCATTTTCTTCAATGGAGCGGTGAGCGAGGGTTTTCCGTTCTTTTTCGGCTTTCGGGATTTGCCGGCTTTCCTCCGCCTGGGCGGCAAACCGCAGTGGTCACTCAAATCCCTGGGCCTCGGCCTGCTCGGGAATGCGTTGCCGATCTTCTGGCTCCGTGATCCGGTCGCCCAGAGGCTCCTTGGGAACGAAGTGGCGGGACTGGGTCAATCCGAGCAGCTTGCCGCCCTTGCCACTGACCTCGACCGGCGGGCGGTTGCTTCCGCAGCCGCTTTCTGCGCTGGTCCCCAGTCCGACTTCTGCTTTGCCGCTTTCGAGGCATTTGTTGCCCGGTGCCAGTCAGAGCGGAAAACGGTGGTTCTTTGCTGTGGACAGTTAAACCCGATATTAGCCCGCCAACTCGACCCCGCCTTGAGGCCGAAAATGCTGGCGTTCATAGCCGGACTCGCCGCCAAGTTCGACAACGTCGTTCTCTTCCAGGAAAAAGATTTGCCGGCGCAAACCGAAACGGACTACGTCGATCTTTCACATGTGACCACGGCAGCGCAGATTCATTTCACCGAAGCCATTGCTCGGAGCCTGCAAGACCTGCGGCTGTGAACGGAAACGGCATCCCTTTTTTGGCTGACGGTCGCGGGATTCGGGGCCACAATTCTCTCATGCAACCCAAGCAGTTGGCCGAACTCTTGCGCGCGTCGCAGCAGATGCTCCTGTTCACCGGGGCGGGCATCTCCACGGGCAGCGGCATTCCGGACTTTCGCGGGCCGGACGGAGTATGGAAACGGCGGCAGCCGGTCTATTACCACGATTTTATGCGGTCGGAAGCGTCACGAATCGAGCATTGGGATTACAAGCTGGAGGGTTGGCCGGCGTTTCGTAACGCGCGACCAAACACGACGCACCAAGCCATTGCGCAACTCGGCCGCGCCGGCAAAGTGAGGGCCGTGGTGACTCAGAACATCGACGGTCTGCACGCGCGCGCCGGCACACCGGCGGAACGACTGGTGGAACTCCACGGCACCAATGGCTTCGTCGAGTGCCAAACCTGCGGCAAACGCTCGGACCCCGAACCCCATTTCGAGTGCTTCCGAAAAACGCGCCGCCCGCCGGTCTGTGGTTGCGGCGGGTTCCTTAAGCCGGCGACGATCAGCTTCGGCCAGAACTTGCGAAACGAAGATCTCCATCGCGCCGAAGCCGCCGCCCAGACCGCCGACCTCGTGCTGGCGCTCGGCTCGACTCTGTCGGTCTATCCGGCGGCAAACCTCCCGTTGCTGGCGGCGGCCAGGGGCGCGCCGTACGTGATCATCAATCGCGGGCCCACCGAGCACGATGACTTGCCGGAAGTCACGCTGCGACTGGAAGGGGATGTGGAGGAAATCTTCCCGCCGGCGGTTGAGGCGGCGCTGGCAGGTTAGCTCCGTTACCCGGCCGGGTTTGCCATTAACTCCAACACGGAGGCCGTCAAGGTGGTGACACCTGTTTTATCAGTGGGAAGCTTTCAGGGCGTTTTATCTTGGCGCTTGGATGACTTCTTCCTGCGGCCAACTCATCCCGCTCCGCCGCTGTGCCCCCTCAGGTCCAGCTCGAACACTTCGTATTTCGTGCGCATCATCCCGAGGTTCTGATAAGAACGCTGTGCGCGCGCATTGTCCGCATGAACATAAAGCCGCAAGCCCACGACATTATTCTGCTCCTGAGCCAAGGCCTTCAGATGTTCAAAGAGCCGTCGAAAAACTCCTTGCGCCCGGAATTCATGCTTCACGTAAACGCTTTGAATCCACCAGAGATTTCCGTTGCGCCAATCGCTCCATTCGTAGGTGATCATCAACTGGCCGGCAACTGTGCCATTGATCTCGGCGACGAAATAGACGCCCTTGGCTGGGTCCTTTAACAGCGCGCCCACGCCGGCTTCGACGCATGCGGGGTCCAGGCGCAAGCCCTCGGTTTCTTCCGCCAGCCGCAGATTGAAATCGGCAATCACGGACGCATCGGGCAATCCAGCTCGTCGGATCATCATTTCCATCCCTGATGGTAGAAAAAGGGCGGCGGGAATCAAATCTTTCCGATTGACGACCGCTCACTCCGAGGTGCGACTGCACGGCATGAACGAGTTTCGGACGCAGTTAAAGGACCAGGCTGCCTCGTTTGTTTGTACGGCGGGATGAACATGAACATGCTCAGCTATCGCGCCAGGTTCAGAACATATCGGCTTTCACACCCGACCGCAGCCCGAACCTCGGGCTTGTGCGTGTGCTTGAGAGTGCGATAAAGGAAGCCAAGGCAGACTTGCGCCCGTCGGACTGGGAGTGAACCTCGCAAACGAGTAGTGCGGAAAGGGACTTCAAGGTTCCTTGATGGGTGCCGGGCCGGGCACGCTCCCATCTGCGTTCATCTGCGCCATCTGCGGTTCATTCCCTGCTGTTGGCGTTTCTGACGCGCGCTCTTGGTGATTCTGCTTATTCGCCAAGATTGCGCCGAAGCAACTCTTTAAGCTTGCCCGGACACAACACGATGACGGTTTTGCCTTTGACCGTCAGCAGCTTCTGCTTCCGGAATTTGGCAAGGGTGCGCGAGAAGGTCTCGCTGACGGTGCCCAACTCGGCGGCGAGGACGCGCTTGGTGGTCTTAAGTTCCATGGCAACAGGGTCGGTGGATTCCGGGTTGGGGCAGCGCTTAATGAGCCAGTTCGCCAGCCGCGTCTCGACGTCTTTGAGGGTCATGTCCTCGAGCTGTCCAACCAGCGTGCGCAAATGCAGGCTCATTGACCCCAGCATCCGGAGCGCCAGTTCGGGCTGGCGCTTGAGCAGGGAAAGGAACCCTGATTTTTGCACCAGCAGAACCTGCGAGGATTCCACGGCCCGGGCGTCGGCTGGGTAGCCGGACATGGTTGCCAGAGCGGCTTCGGCAAAAGATTCGCCAGCGCGAAAGATGTGGATGACCTGTTCCTTGCCCGTGGCGTTGACGCGATGAACGTTAATGGCGCCCTTCTGCACAACAAAAAAACCCTGCGACGGCGCCCCTTCGCGAAACAGATAGTCCCCTTTGTCGAGCGACTTAACGATTGTGATGTCTGCAATCGCATTCAGATCGCCCGGCGAGAGACCGGCGAATAGCTGACACCCGCGCAGCGTGTTGGCAATCGCGGCCTGCTTGAATTCTGCCAGTAGGTTGGCCATGTCGGTATCGTTCGATTAAACCATTTCTTAGCCGAAAGTATATCATCCAATCGCGTCCGCAGCTATAAGTCGATGTTCGTGATGCGCGCTCAGGCAAAAACGCCTGGGCGGCGTCGCCGACACCATGCCCTGCTACGGATCGGGATATTCGGCAACAAAACAGCCAAGAAATGTCCATTTTTTGCCAAGCATCGTGTAGTGAGGGATTGGCTGGAAGCTTAAGGTGGATTAGAAATTGTGGAAGAATTGACTGAAAAGACCACCGAACTGGCCGAACCCGCCGAAAGGAGACGGAAGATGCCGGGGCGACCCAACGGAGTTCTGGAAACAGCGTTTGGCTCGCCGCGCGACTTCCTGGACAACCGTTTCGTCTATGTCGTGGTCTCCGCGCGTGCCCGCGGTTTATCGGTCGGCGTAAACATCAATCCCGACAAGAACTGCAATTTTAAGTGTGTCTATTGTGAGGTGCCGCGGGACCAGGATCTTGGCGGAGAGCGACTGGACGTGGAGCAGATGGCGGCGGAGTTGAAGCGAACGCTGATCTTCGTGCAGAGCGGCCGTCTGCGAGAACGCCCCTGGTACCGGGCGTTGCCGGATGAATTGCTCCAATTGCGGCATGTGGCCCTGAGTGGCGACGGCGAACCAACCCTCTCGCCCAATTTCGCTGAGGCGCTCCAGGCGGTGGTGCATGTCCGCGCGCTCTGCGGTTTTCCTTTCTTCAAGCTTGTGCTCATCACCAATGCCACCGGGTTGGACCTGCCTCATGTGCATCACGGCCTGAAGCATATCACCCGGAGCGACGAGGTGTGGGCCAAACTCGACGGCGGAACCCAAGCCTACCTCAACAAGGTCAACCGTGCCGAAGTCCCGCTGGGCAAAATACTGTCGAATATCCTGGCCTTTGCCCGCCAGCGGCCGGTGGTCATTCAAAGTCTTTTCCCGGCTATCTATGACGAAGAGCCACCGTTGGAAGAGATTGAACAATACGCTCGCCGCCTGCTGGATCTCAAGAAAGCCGGCGCCCAGATTTCTCTTGTGCAGATTTACTCCGCCACCCGTCCCTCGCTAAACTCTGCGAGCGGTCATCTGCCGCTCAAAGTTCTCTCCCGCATTGCTCAGACCGTGCGGCAGATGACCGGGTTGACAGCCGAAGTATTCTAGCGCGGATAAGTCTCGCTTGGCAGGTAAGAAAACACGACCCGCGCCGCAAAACCGTTATGTTACAAAACGACCATAACGGGTCTGCCGGTCGCCGAAATTACTTAACTTCAATGGTGAAATCAGCTTTGGCGGATTCGCCTTCCTTGACCTCGATTTCCTGAGTCACCGCCCCTGCTTTGCGATGAGCGGCCTGAATCTTGTATTTGCCGGGCGGCACATTGGCAATCTTGAAAGAACCATCCTTGCCGGAAACGGCAAAGTACGGATGATCGAACACGCTAACCCAAGCGAACATCCAGGCATGGACGTCGCACTTCAATTTGAGAAACATTTCCGGTTTGGTCGGAACGTAGGTCTTGTCGGGCGAACCGCTCAACTGAGCTTCATTAAACAGCGTGTTACCAGAGCCCTGCGCCGGGTCCACATGCACGTTGTGCAGGACCGGGTCTGAGTTCTTAACAGTGATCTTCTGTCCGGTCTGCACGGCGAAGATGGACGGGGCATACTCGCAGCCCTTTTGGTCCAGAATCACTGCCGGCGCCGATGGCCCCGTCGATTTCCCGCTGATGTCTTGCAGGGAAACGATTACGTCAGCCAATTCGCCTTTTGGCCCGACGACATAAAAGTGAGTGGTCGGCATGTCAGAGTGCAACTTGCCGCAGGTGGCGTCGTCCTTGAGCGGGGTGATATCCCTTTCCTTCGGCGGCGTGCCCTTAAGGGTAATCGTTCCGGCAATATCGCCTGCGCGGGCAATTTGCAGACCAACCAGGAGACCAGCCATTATAACCAATACAGTAGTTTTCTTCATATATATCATTCCTTCAGTCGTAAAGGATGGCGGCAAGTTAGCACAGAGTGCTGAGGGTGCAAATGGTTTTTGAACCGGCGCTTGTGACAGGCAGGGCAGATTCAAGAACCTACAAAAACGTAGCCGTCGACGGCAGTCGGCGCACTTTTCCTCGATTATCGGAGTGTTAGCGCCGACTCCCGTCGGCGGCTACGATTTCTTGAAACCACCCTGTGTGACAGGTGCGCATCTCAGCAAAACCACCACCCTGGGTAACTGGAGAGCGGACATTCTTGTCCGCTCCCGGAGATCAGTCAACCCCGAAGCGGACAGGAATGTCCGCGCAGGCGCAGGACAGAATTCTTCGAGAGCAATATCTAACCAAGGTCGAGCGGAAGTGCAAGGAGGGAGACGCGACAGATGGGAGACGCCAAGGGCGTCATTCATACCAGCCCAGGGCAACGCCCTGGGTTCATCAGCCCAAAACCCATCAGCGCTGAAAGTGCGATTCATCCTTCGTCCTAGCAGCCGCCAGCCTGAGGCATAAAGAACGTTTGTTTGAATTGAGCCGGCCGAACCAATCCGCTGCTGCACACTCTCGGACCTGTGCTGAAGGAGCAAGGTCTAGCGGTTACGGTCGTACATGGCGCCAGGCAAGCCGTTCTCCCAGCTTTGAGGCGCATTCCATGGCCGCGCGGAAACATTCTCCGATTCCGTGCTCGCGCAGCCACTCAGCCCGAGCGTAGCGAGGGACAGCAGCAGGAGAAACATCCAGCGCGGGTTGTAAAAAAGACCCATCACGATGCGGGATGGGCGGGGATCACCTGGTCGCCCTCCATCAATTCACCGAGTTCCCAGCCAGGCAGAACGTTGGCAATGCTCTGGTCCTTATAGACCGTGCGGACCACGACTTTGGCCACGAGCTTCCCGTTTCGATTGACCAGGAACTCTCCGTATTCCAACACCCCCTGGTTTTCACCAACGTTAAGCACGACGAAATTCCACTTTGGATCCGTCACCAGCACTTTGCCTTTCAAGGATGCGGGCAGGAACACAAACTTTTCCGGCTCCTTGTACCGGGCCAGTTCATTCTCCACCTTCTTGAGTTTCTGTCCGAGCACCTTGTTTTCCTCCTGGATGCCCGCCAGGGTATCCTGGAGTTTCTTGAACTCTTTGTTAATGCCAGAGATTTGCTCGGGATTAAGCCCGGTCGCTTTGTAAGCGGCCAATTCCTGCTGAGCGCTGTCGCGTTCCTGCCGGGTCTTGTTCAAATCGTCATTCAGCTTGTCGGCGCGCTTGGTTAGGGTCGCGAGGTCTGCCTGCGCCTTTTCCTTGTCCGCCGTCGTCGCTTCCAAGGTTGCGATGGTCTGCTTCAGAACGGCATTGGTTTTGTCCAGTTCGCTTTTCGTGACCTTGAATTTCCCCTCGAATTCTTTATGCAAAGCGGTTTCACTTTTCCAATCGTCCTGCAACTTCTCGATCTTTTTCTTCACCGGCACGAAGTTCAGGACACCGACCGCCAACCCAACGAGGATGGCCACAATTAAGCTGATTCGAATCAACATGGCTTGGTCTTAGATTTAAATAACCACGGCAGTTTAGGGGGCAGCCTCTGGCGTGTCAACGGTCGTTTACCGGGAAAGAGCAATTCTTCATTATGACCAGATTGGGCCGCCGGGTGAGGTATCGACCGTTACTTCATGAATTGCGCCATTGTGTCTATCCCATCTTTTCCGATTCCGGCGACAACCTGCTTTGATTTCCGTCCGGGATTGGTCCCGCTGCTGGAGCAGCAGCCGGTGGCGGCGTTGCTGCGAGGGGATCTTCCAGGCGCACTAGCGCGGGCCGAAGCAGTTTCCCCTGAATGGTGTATCCCGTCGCTATTGTCTCCGCAACGATCGCGTCTGGGGCCGGCTGGGCGCTCTCGTCGAGCAACTGATGCCGTTGAGGATCGAACGTTTGAGCCTCATCAGCCACGAACGGTGTCAACCCGACGCGGCGCGCTGCATCGCGGCAGGCATTCTGAAAATGGCTCAGTTGCTCGATCAATTTCGGCTGGCCGGAGCGGAGGGCGCCCTGGTTGAGCGCAAAAATGTGATCGAGCACGCGCACCAGCACCTGCAGCCAATCGCTTTCTGCGCGGCGCAACTTGTCCACTTCGAGCCGCAGAGTCGCCTTTTCGCTGTCGTTGGCGCGCTGCAGGAATTCCGTGAATGCCTTCGCTTCCACCGTCATCCGCTCTGTGATTTCCCTGGCCGTAATCGTGGTCTTCTCGGCTTGTTCCTGCGCCTCCTGCCATTTGCCGGTCGCGCCGCTGATTTGACCAGCAATGCCTTTCATGTCGTGAAGCTGGGACACCACCGTCGTGAGGGCGCCGGCCTCCGCCAGTTTCATGTTGGCGCGGTATTCAAGCAGAAAGGGCGCGATGCCCAGCACCGCGCCGGCCGCAACGCAAAAAACGGCAAGGCAGATTTCCCAATGCCCGATGGCCGATTTGCTTTGACTGCAAATGAAATACGCTGTGCCCAAGAGCAGGCCGTCCCCAAGGTAAAACGGCCATTTCGGCAATATGGGTCCAATTGGATCGCTCATTGCCGCTTGGTCTAGGGCAAAACGGCCAAGAACTCAAGGCAGAAGAAACTGCGGAGGCCGCAACCCAGGGTGGTTTCAAGAAATCGTAGCCGCCGACGGCAGTCGGCGCTAACACTCCGATAATCGAGGAAAAGTGCGCCGACTGCCGTCGGCGGCTACGATTTTGCAGGTTCTTGAATCCGCGCTGGCCGCAACCCGAGCGTTTCTCCTCGACTAACCCGGTCCCACTCCCAAACAATGGGCTGTGCGCGTCTGCGTCATTTTTAATCCAACCGCCCGAGGCGAAAAGGCGAGACGCTTCCGCCGCCACCTCGACGCCATCGGAACAGAAAGCACGCTTAAGCTGACCGCCGCCGCCGGAGATGCCCGCCGTCTTGCCAGGGAGGCCATCGGCGAAGGCTTTGAAGTCGTAGTCGCCGCCGGCGGTGACGGCACGCTCAATGAGGTTGTCAACGGCATCGGCGACGCGCCGAATGGATTCGATCTCGCGTGCCTCGGGGTGCTGCCTCTCGGCACGGTCAATGTGTTCGCCCGCGAGCTTGCGATTCCGATCAAGCTGGACGCCGCGTGGGCCGCCATTCGCCGCGGGCGCGAAACGCGCATTGACCTGCCCGCCGTCGCATACCGTTCCAAGGGCGTGCCGCAGCGCGCGTGTTTTGCCCAATTGGCCGGTGCCGGCCTCGATGCCCGTGCCATCGAACTGGTCCAATGGCAACTGAAGAAGAAAATCGGTTCGCTGGCCTATATCGTGGCCGGTCTCAAAGCCCTGCTGGGCGACCAATCGAGAATCACTGCCGCGGGCGGGGGGCATTCGGCGATGGGAGAGCTGGTTCTGATCGGCAATGGCCGGCTTTATGGAGGCCAATTCCGGTTGTTCCCGAAAGCCCATTTATGCGATGGCCTGCTCGAAGTTTGCGTCTTTCCCCGGGTTAACTGGTTCACGCTTGCTCGCTGCGGCCCCAGCCTGCTGCTGCGCGGCACGCTGCCCGCTTCCGCCGTGAAGGTCTTTCAAACGGAATCCCTCACGCTCACCAGCCCGTCCCTGACTCCACTGGAAGTTGACGGCGAACTCATCGGCCACCTCCCGGCGACGTTCTCCGTGCAACGCTCACGGCTGCGGGTTATTATTCCATAATCCTTTCCGGGAATGGCCGCTGGGTTTAATCTGCATTAATGCGAGTCTATTGGTACGAACGGTTTGTGATGGCGGCCCTGCTGATCGGGGGTGGCGCGGTCTTCCCTGCGTCCGCCCAGACGCTTGGCCTTAGCAACAGCAAACTCAGCGCCCATCTCATCAACGGTTACACAACGGGTTCTTCGAATATCGTGGCGGGCAGACCGCGCCTGCTCAAAGTCCTGGCGCTGGACTCCGGGTTTCCCACCGGTCTGGTCCAGGCGATGCGTGACTACAAGACCAAAGCGCCCGGTGGGAAAGTTGTCGTGCGAGTTTATTCACCCAAGAACTATTCACTGGCCAACGACCCGGCCGCCAGCGCCTTCGACTTCTGGAACACCGTGCTGCAACCGCCGCTCGATGGCATTTCGGCTTCCGACCGCGCGTTGATTGATTATCTGGAAGGGCCGAACGAGGGAGAGACCCCGACACTGGGCTATCCGGACAGCCCCCAGGGGGCGCAATGGTTCAACCAATTCTGGACCAACCTTACGCCACTGATAGTCGGCGCCGGATACAAGCCCTGCATCGGCAGCATCGCGGTGGGAAACCCGGGCAGTTTTTCCGACCTTGATCCGTTCGTGCCCGCCTTGCGCCAGGCCAAGGCGGCGGGCGGTGCGTGGAGCTACCATGCCTATACAATCCAATACAGCACAGACGTCGGCGTCGAAATCTGGTACTCCCTGCGTTACCGGCAGTTCTACTCCTATTTCGCCCGGCAAGGTTACTCCGATCTGCTGAGCCTGCCGCTGATCCTTACGGAAGGCGGGGTCGATCAAGCCGGATCGCCGAGCACCTCTGGCTGGCAGGCCCGGGGCACTGCCGCGCAATATCAACGCTGGTTGAACTGGTTTGACAGCCAGATGAACCAGGATAGCTGCCTGCTCGGTTGCGCGCTGTTCGAGAATGGCGATCCGACCGGCTGGTCTTCGTTCGAGCTCGAGCCAATCGCCGGCTGGCTGGGGAGTTACCTGGCCAATCCCACCAGATGGCCGCCACCGCCAACAGGCGTCAGCGCCGCGCTGAACGGCAGCTCTGTCGTCGTCACCTGGACGAATGCCCCGCTCAACCCGGTGACTTATGCCGTCAAACGATCGAGCTCGAGCGGCGGTCCTTACGCGATTCTTGCCCGTGGCATCACCGAAGGCATGCCGGCAACCACATTTACGGACACAACCGCTGTTTTCGGCGCCACCAATTACTACGTCGTCACCGCGCTTAACGCCATCGCGGAAAGCGGCAATTCCACCGAGGTTGCCACCGGCCCCGGGCTGTGGCCAACCATCCCGGCGGCCCCGTCCGGCCTCACCGCGGCGGTCGGTTCCGGCAACATCACGTTGAACTGGTCTTCACCCGCCAACGCGGCCAGCTTCAAGATCAAACGCTCAATCATCAGCGGCAGTGGCTACACTGCCATTGCCAGCAACCTCACGGCGGCTCCGTTTCTGGACACTTCCTGCACCGTGGGCACTCCCTATTATTATATTGTCTCTGCGGTCAACAACATGGGTGAGAGCCTCAATTCCAACCAGGCCACGGCCACCCCCACCAATGCTTTGCCCGATGTCATCGTCACCGCAATCACCTGGACGCCAACCAGCATCTATCCCGGAAACCACGTCTATTTCTCCGCCGTCGTGAAGAATCAGGGCAGTGGACCCGCGCCCGGAAACGGCACCAGCATCGGAATTGGGTTCGATGTGGATGGCGCGGGAGGAATTTGGTCCGGGGGCTACACCGGCCCGCTCCAGCCCGGCGCCTCGGCGACCATGACCGCCAATGGCGGCAGCAGCGCCGCCTATTGGGTCGCGACCGCCGGGGCCCACATCGTCACTGCGAATGCCGATGACATTAACCGGTTCCCCGAAGGGAACAAGGGCAACAACGTCTTAAGCGTGCCCTTCACAACTTCGATTTCAAACTGCGCGTTCAACTGCGGTGGACCGGCTGTGGGAAGTTTCTTCGCCGACGCCCCATACACCTGCGCGCTCAGCACCCATGCAGTCACCAACAGCATCTCCCTGAGCGGCGTCAGCAATCCCGCTCCGCAGGCGATCTATCAAAGCGAACGCTGGCGGACTTTTGCCGTCCTTCCGCCCGGGTTAAGCCCGAACAAGCTATACAAGGCACGATTGCACTTCGCGGAGATTTCGCCCTTCGTCTCGGCCATCGGAGACCGTCAGTTCAACGTCACTATCAACGGATGTCAGGTGCTGACGAACTTCGACCTGCTCGCCGCTACCGGCGCCAAATTCCGCGCCGTCACCCGCCAGTTTAATAGCACCACGGACACCCGCGGGCAAATCACGTTGCAGTTCTCGAAAGGCGCCGCTGGTGAGCCAACGTGCAGCGGTCTCGAAATCTTCCCCTATACCAACACCGCCCCGACCCTCGCGGCCATCCCCAACCAGACTGTCAATGCCGGCGCGACGCTGATCTTCACCAACACCGCCACAGACTCGGACCTGCCCCCGGACACTCTCACTTTCACGCTGACCGCCTTCCCTGCTGGCGCGAACATCACCCCAACTGGCGTCTTCTCCTGGACCGCCCCGCAGGTTTTAGCGCCCCAGACCAACTCGGTAACGGTGCGCGTGGCTGACAATGGCACCCCATCGCTCAATAATACGAAGTCCTTTACAATCGCGGTGATCCCGCCGCCGAGTATCTCCTCCTGCTCGATCAGCAATAGCGTGGTCAATCTCGTCTGGAGCACCTACCTCGGCAAAACCTACCGCGCGCTCTACAAGGACGATCTGAACGCCCCTTCCTGGACACCGCTGGGCTCGGACTTTGTCGCGCCCGGTTACTCGCTTTCCAGCAGCGACCACAGCCCCTCAGCCCGGCAGCGGTTCTATCGGGTGATCCAGGTCAATTGACGCCGCAGAAAAAGGTTCCGCATGCCAATCACCAATCCGCGCTACAGCAGATCGACAATCCGCGCTACGCCAACGTATTTGCATCACGCATCACGCACCACACATCACGCATCACGCATCACGCATCACCGCTCCCCCATCTCGTACACCAGCACCTTAAAGCTGCCCGGGACGATGCTCGGACGGGCCTTCTTGCCGCCAACAGGCTGTTCCGAGGCCGGTCCAAACTTGGCGCTGGCCAGATAGATCCGGTGCGTTTTGGGGTCCAGCGCCATAGTTCGCGCGCCCGATTCAGTCTTGAGCGTCTGCACGACCGTCAGCTTGTTCGGGGCGTCCTCGTGAGCAATCGTGACGGTGCCATCGCTGCAGGAGCTGAAGGCGAGCTGCGTGCCGCGATCAAATTTGGTCGCATCCACACCCTGCCCGATGGGTGCGCTGGCCAGCACCTTGCCATTCGTGCTATCCATCATCACCATCAACTTGTTGCCGCAGCCAAGGAACAGTCGATGATGCTGCCCGTCAATCGCCATGCCCGACGCCTCCTCGCCCGGGGCGATCGACCATGTCTCCACGACCTTGTGGGTTTTGGTGTCAATGACGGCGACGGCATTTTTGTCCTCGATGTTGCAATAGACCCGCCCGGCTTTTACGTCCACCACGGCATACTCGGGCTTGCCCGATAGCGGGATGGTCGCCACCGCGTTGCCCGTCCTGGCCTCGAAGACCGTCACGGAGTTTCCGCGCCCGTTGAAGGCATAAACCTCTTCCTGGCCCTCGTTGTAGAGCATTGCATCCGGGTTCTCGCCAGTGTCCACCTTGGAAATAGTTTTCAACGTTTTCAGATCGACAATGCTCGACTTGTTCTCGCGACCGTTGCTGGAAAACCCACGTTCCAGCTTGGGCGCAATCGCAAACCCATGCACCCCGGGCGTGTCCGCGATCTCGCCGATGACCTCATTCTTGTCGATGTCGATCACCACGATCTTGGCGCCATGCGTGACGTAAACCCGCCGTGCAAACTGGTCCACAGCCAGGTAATCCCATCCTCCATCGCCGCCGACAGGGATTTCTTTCAATAGCCGGTAGGCCGCCTCTGCGCCGCAGGCCGGGAGTGTCATAATGCCGAGGACGCCAAGTGCGATCAGATTCAGAAGCCGAAATGATGTTTTCATCTGTCTTGATAAAGCTTTAGGTTAGGTCTGTTAGATTCAACCGAGCCTACGCCTTCAGAGGCGCGTGGCGAGAGAAAAATTCGAGAGGCAGCCCAAACGTCAAGGCGGATTCAAGACCGTAGCCGCCGACGGCAGACGGCGCTGATCTCTGTAAATGAGGAAAAGTGCGCCGACTGCCGTCGGCGGCTACAAATCTGCTGGTTCTTGAATCCACCCTGGCCCAAACGTGGGGGAATGCGTCAACCGCGGCGGTCTTTCACGGTGCCTGCGCGATGGGGGTAAAATCGTGCTCGGCTTTGAGCCGCCCGGCTTCGACCAGGAGACGGTAATTTACGCCCGGCTCCAGAGAGTCGCTCGTGGCTCCTTTCACTGCCGGCCGCATGCCCCCGATGGGAATCCCGTACGTCAGATCCTCGGTCGGCACGGAGTTGGAATCGGAAATCAGATGCCAAATGGGGTGCGGATACTTGTTGGTCTCAATCTCCTGGACCGGTATCACTTTAAGCGACGTGAGCTTGAGGCTGCGGTCGAAGGCGAAAAAGATAGGCTCGACCGCCGAGCGGCCTTCGCCCCGGCGTGCCGGCCGGGAGCGATGCTGAATCTGAATCTTATCTCCCACAAACCGATCGCGGTTGAGGTAATACGAGAAGCCGCCAAGAACGACGGCCAACACGATCAACATCCATTGTTTACTCGACATGAGACTGGTATAGGCTGACGCTGAGCGGCCGGAAATATTCGAGCGTCATGCTTAAAAATTGATAGAATTGCTTTCTGATGCACCTGTGGTTGCTGAACGCAAGACGGCGTTTTGCTCCCGTAGCTCAAATGGAAAGAGCAGCGGTTTCAGTTCCTTCGCCTCTTTTGTTTATGGATACGCCGGCTTTTCCATCCTCCATCAAGAAAAAAACCATCGGGCTCATTTGACATTCTGCAAACTTGGGCGAGGTTGAGTTGGCGGACATGGACGCAGGTAGTTGACGGAAGTTGATTGCAGCATTTCTTCCATCTTCGCTGATGCTTCCATCATCAACTTCTGCATTTCGTCATCTGAAATGCGGCTGTAACGGGGCTGCTCCAGCAGGGGCGACGATTTGCCTGCGTGAAGATCCTCCAGGAAACCGTTCCGAAACGCATACGCTGTGAGTGCATTGCAGCGCCCGATGCAGTGCCCGCCGTACCCAATTCATCAACACGCTTAGACTTGACTTGCCTTCAGCCGTTGAGACACATTGCGTCACCGTGAGAGCAAATCCGTCATTTGAACCCGATGATGTCGCAGGTCACCCGCCAGGGGCAGCTTTTACCCGCCCAATCGCTCAGCTACGGCTTAATCAGTCGGAAACTCTGTTTTGACGGGGTGGTTGGAACTACGATGGGATTCGTGGGACCGCTAATTGAATTTGTCCAGACGGCCGGTGATGCATTCAAGCTCTCCTGCAAAACAAAGCCTGGTGTGGCAGGCATCCAGGAAATCGTCGCATAGCCCGCCGCGGCAGGAACGATCGTGAGTGCGGGCAAACAGCCGCAAGTGTAGTCAAACTGGTAAAAGGCATCCGGCACCCCATCGCCGGCCAACCCAGCCCCATCTGCAATGATCCGAATGCGATCTGCAGAAAAGCCCGTCGCTGAGATCGTTAATCTGTCGCCACCTGGGAGCGCGAAAGCAGCAAACACGCCACTGGGCAAGGTGGGATCCGGAAAGATGACGTTTTGCGAATACTTAGTCACCCCATCCAACAGAAACGAAATCGTTCCCGATCCAGTGTGCGCTCCGTAACCCCGGAATGAGATCACGTAATAAGTTCCGTAGTTGAGTGCGATAGTGGAATCGGTGGCATTTAGAAAGGGCTGCGCGAGGTCATTGGTCGCAGTGAAGGCCAACGGCGATGTAGTTCCGTTGACAATGGTGTCATTAATGTAGGTGCCGTTGTGTGAAGTCCAGATGATGCGGGTGATCGTTGCAGCAGAGACGGGAACAACTGCTATGCCTGCTAATAGCGCACCAAGAACCCTGCAGACGATTGCACAAAACCCCGAACGCATCCTGAACCAAAGAATAATCGCTTTCATGATGAAGTTTGTGGCCATGAACCTTCAACTTATCAATTAATTCCAAGCGCTGCAAGCCGACCGCAATAGATTCCGTCTCTTTTTGAACAGAAAGACCAGATTGTCCGCCAGCCAGGTCATCCAGTCCCGTTGCTCCCACTCATCGTACTTGAGATCAAAGGCCTCCTCACTCTCCTCTCCATCTCCATCCCAAAGCGGTTTGTCGTCGTCAATCATGATTGCTGCTGGTAATTCTTCGCTGGTTGGTTGGGGAATTCAAGTCCGATTGACGAAAAAACTGCCGGATATGGTTGTCCATCGAAGACCGGTGTTGTATGATCCTCTGCTGACATGACGAATCGGCAAACGAACAAGCAAGAAAACGGAGATTCCTCGTCTCACTGATTACCGTCTGAAAACCTTGCGCAAAGTATCGCCAAAATGTCAGTTAGACGTTGCCCGGCCCAACCACTTACAGTTGCGTTTTACCCGGGCAGCATTATGAAGATGCGAAGAGCAGAACCGCTGGCGTTTACATTGATCGAATTGCTGGTGGTCATTGCCATCATTGCGATCCTCGCGGCGCTGCTTTTGCCGGCGCTATCCTCGGCGAAAACCAAGGCGCAACAAATCCGGTGCATCAGCAATCTCCGGCAACTGAGCACCGCCGCCATCATGTACCAACAGGACACCGGCAGGGCGATCGAGTACAACGTCACTGCTAAACTGTGGATGCAGACTCTAATTGATTATTCGATCAAGGTGAATGACAACCGGCTATGCCCGATTGCGTCCAGCCGAACACCGCCGCCTCCAGACGCGGTCGCCGGGACTGCCGCGGCTGCATGGATCTGGAACAGCGATCCCAAACTGACGGGTAGTTACTCCATCAACGGCTGGCTATACTACTACGATACGAAACCCGACGGCGTGAGCACTTGGATAACGGACAAGGCAAAGTTTTTCCAGAAGGACAGTTCAATTGCGATGCCGGTGTTGACACCGTTTTTCATGGATGCGATCTGGCCGGACACATGGCCTCAGATTGGTGACACACCCGCCACTGACCTGTTCCTCGGGAATGTGAATTCCGCCCTGGGGCGAATCTCCATCGCCAGGCACCCCTTAACGCGCCGGAAAGGCGTAACCGGGCAGGCTCTCCCGGGCGCCATCAACATCGGCTACGTTGACGGCCATTCAGGTAAAATCCCTCTGCAGAAGCTCAAGACCGTTTATTGGCATGTCGGGTATGTGCCGGTCGATGACGTCTGGAGAACATCACCCTGATTCAATGATGTGGATAGAGAACGGCTTTTGGCCGTCGCCCTCCACCCAAACCGGACAGGCGGTTCTCCCGCATCCGGCTTTCCAGTTCATGGTCTTGATGGACTGGCTCAGGCACTCGACTCAAGGTTTTGGA
>Ga0194053_10000229_pt1 | contig 42955 bp, 38 predicted proteins | sample SepL228m_MetaG_FD_161684 | JGI IMG/M metagenome (GOLD analysis project Ga0194053, IMG submission 161684) | Anoxic zone freshwater microbial communities from boreal shield lake in IISD Experimental Lakes Area, Ontario, Canada - Sep2016-L227-8m | ecosystem: Environmental > Aquatic > Freshwater >... | reverse complement strand
TCAGACATTCTACCATGGCGGGAAGTAGTAAACACGTGTTGTTATACACAGGTCAAAAAGGCATGATGGCGACTTACCTAAAAGGGGTGTGAGGGGTTACGTAATGCATCAGCGACAAGTATCACCTAGTCAACATATGATCAGCCTGCGGAGGGTCAGGAGAGGCATTGTTCACTGGGTTCAATGACAAGGTCTACCCCTTATTCCCTAACTTCTCTGAACATCTCTCGCCGCTTTCCTGTATGCACAATAGTCACACTTGGATGCTGGCTTTGGTGGCTTTTCTTCCATGAGGCAAGATTTCATGTCTGCGAGTGCCTTCTCTATCCAGAAATCATCACCAGTGTACGGTATGACATCGATATCGAACTCTAGTTTCGCATCGAACGCTTCCCTGTCAGTTTTACCATTACAATATACGAAATATCCAGTTGCGGAGACCTTGAAGTCATTTCGTCGGAAAAGCCACTGGTACACTTCCATCTGCCTCTTGTAACCGATCTGCCACTCCTTGTCGAGATTGACCTTCTCCTCCTTACTCGTCGCCTTGTAGTCGACGATGGATAGCTCGCCACTCTTCGTATTGACCCAAACATCATCGATAGCCCCGGTCACGAGGAGATTGGCAGGTTTGTAGATATGTCGGATGCCCTTGAAATTGCTACGCCACAGATCCAGGTCCTCGTGCTCATATGGGACCATGTCCTTCAGCCCATATCCACTCATGAGCGGATGAGCGCGCTGCTTTGAGCGATGAATATCGAACTCCTTCTTCAGAAGTATGTCCACGGCAGAATTCAGAGCGAATGGGTATCCAGGTGGCCTCCCAACTCCCATTCTACAATCTAGGTAAAAACACATCGGGCAATTCATGAAAAGATCGATCTTCGATCTACTGACTCTGAATGGCTCGTCTCCTTTCGGATCGAAAAGATTGCGGTTGCGTCGTGGATTGTAGTATTCAGACATAGAGGTAGTTTACAGCGAAACGTCCAGAGTGCAAACTATTTTGCAGTTACAGTCACCTTCGTCATCTTTATAGGAGTGAGTGGCATGTTATGAGTAGAACTATCAACTGGTACCTTGGCTATAGCATCTACAACCTCCATACCGGAGATAACTTTTCCAAAGATCGAATAACTATTCGGCAATGGATTGTCAGCTTGCATGATGAAGAATTGGCTACCATTCGTATTCGGACCGGAATTCGCCATAGCGACAGTGCCACGGACATAGCCCGCCTTGTATGATGGCGTCGCTGGATCCAACTCATCAGCAAACTGATATCCTGGGCCACCTGAACCTGTTCCTGTCGGATCTCCACCTTGGATCATGAATCCAGGAATGACGCGGTGGAAGATGAGGTTATCATAGAATCCTTTGCCGGCCAGCGTAACGAAATTCTGTACTGTTTTTGGCGCATCGATATCATAGGTCTCAAAGACGATCGTACCCTTACTAGTTTGGACTGTGACTGTGTGCATAAAGTTTTTTGTTGGTTTATTGATAACTTCAGGAGCCTGTGCTGCGTCAGGTGCTTTTTTTGTCGAACTACTATCTGGAGTTGTCGATGCTGTTTCTACCAGATTTTTACCATAAGCATTGAAGTAGGCCGCTGGTCTAGATATGAAATACCAGTGCATCACTGCCAGGACGACGACTGCTGCTAATATTGAAACTATCTTTTTAGATGTTGACATGGTTATTTTCTATTTATTAAATAATATTACGATATTTCTATTTCTAACATTCATACATTTTATCCGTCATTTTCCATTTTGATTTTTACATTTTAATTTATTAAAGATTATACATTTCCTTGGCCTTGGACACAACTAGCTTCTTTGCCTCCTCTATAGACATCTTCAGAATGAGCCCCGCTGCTGCCCGATGACCTCCACCACCCATAGAACCAGCGAGTTTAGACACGTCGAAACGGTTCGCATCCTTCGAACGGAAACTGAACTTCACAACACTAGGCTCCTGCTCAACTGCCGAAGCGACGACGTCCCATCCAGCAACAGTCAGCATGAATGACGAGGTCTCACTCGTACTAGCATCAGTCACAGCGATCTTCTTTGCTCCGAGTACTGTATACGGAACAGTCGACAGTGCGAAGTGTCCACCGAGATAGACTTCTATATTACCGAGTGCCGCGGCCTCGAACGCGATGAAACCGGGAGTATTGCAATACTCCATCTTGGTAATGAGATCTGACACATTCGGAATATATGAAACCAACTCTGCGATGACTCTGTATGTAGATGTATTGACACCAGGATATTTGAAACCTCCAGTATCAGTATATGTGCCGATAAAGAGATTGCTCGCGATGTTACTATCCAACTCTATCCCCCACAACACGAACAGATCATGGAGAATGAGACAATTGGCTGGATATGAAGCGTCAACTAGATTGAGCTTCGCGAACTGATCATTGGACTGATGATGGTCTATGGCGATCGTTCCCAATGTTGGCGGAAATTCTACGACACTTCTCCTCGAAACCATCTGCTTTAGGGCACTATCTAGAATGATGAATAGATCAAACTCTGCCAGATTTACCTCAGAATAGTTCTTCGCCACGATATCCTTCGCCCCAGGGAAATGCATGAAGGCCTCTGGGATAACAGAGTCTCCTTTGATAACTGTGACCTTCTTGCCTAGTTGTTCCAATGCGAACTTCATCGCCAAGGCTGATCCGACAGAGTCTGGATCTGGAGATGGGTGGCAGTGCAGCAAGATAGACTTGGCTTTCTGTATTTCCGCCAATATGATAGGTGCCTTCTCCTTTATGAGTGGTGAAATGTTGGATTCCATAATAAATCCAGTCTATCACGGATAGGAAACGGCTACCAGAAAATAGCCTGTTGCATTTACTAGAAGGTGTACTATAGTTATGTCATACTGATAACCTGAGCATTTGTTATTTTTTGTATCCCTATCCGAAGCGACCATTATCAATAGTTAAATATATAAACATGCAGAGAACATATATCAAGGATCTGAAAACAGAAGTCGGCAAAGAAGTATCTATTTCTGGCTGGGTCGACGTGAGGCGCGACCACGGCAAACTCATTTTCATCGACTTTCGCGACATGTCTGGCAAGGTCCAGGCTGTAGCATTGCCTAGCAATAAGGAAGCTCATGAAGTCGCCAACAAGGTTCGATCAGAATGGGTGGTGACTGCGACCGGTATAGTGAACAAGAGACCAGAAAGGATGATCTCGAAAAACAAGGAAACCGGAGAAATCGAACCGAACGGTGATATCGAGATCGAACTCAAGGGATTAGAAGTCCTGAATGAGGCACAGACGCCACCGTTGGACGTCCGAGGTGATGGAAAGGAGATCAATGAAGAAACAAGACTGAAATATCGTTACCTAGACCTCCGAAGACCGAGAATGCAGAAGACTCTCAGATTGAGATCGGAATTCGTAGACCGTATCAGACAATTCCTATTTTCAAAAAAGTTTACAGAGATCGAAACTCCGTATTTTACTAGCACAACACCCGAAGGGTCACGAGACTTCGTAGTTCCGAGTCGTATGTATCCAGGTAAATTCTTTGCATTGCCACAAAGCCCACAACAGTATAAGCAACTACTCATGACAGCCGGTTTTGAACGCTATTTCCAGATCGCCAGATGTTTCCGCGACGAAGATCTACGAGCAGATCGCGGCTTTGAACATACACAGATAGATCTAGAAATGAGTTTCGTAAATGAGGAAGATATCCTGAATCTAGACGAAGAAATGATAACGACAGTTACAGAGGCTATGGGATACAAAATCAAACAGAAACCATTCCCTAGATTCACCTACAAGGAAGCTATGGAAAAATATGGAGCAGACAAATTCGACATGAGAACAGAGGAAGACAAGAAGAATGGCATCCTAGCATTTGCATGGGTCGTTGATTTCCCATTCTTCGAGAAAGACAAAGAAGGCAAATGGACGTTCACTCACAATCCATTTTCGATGCCATTACCAGAGCACCTCTCATCACAACTACAAAACATCGACACTGAAAAGATCATTGCGCAGCAATACGACCTAGTATGCAACGGCTTCGAAACTGGTGGTGGTAGTGTACGAGCACACAAGTCAGAAATATTGAAAGCAACCTTCAAAACGATGGGTTACACTGCGGAGCAGATAGAGAAAGATTTCAGTCACATGCTCCAGGCATTCGACTTCGGCACACCACCACATGGTGGTATCGCCCACGGAGTAGAAAGAATGGTAATGATACTTACCGGTGAATTGGAACTACGAGAAGTCCAATCATTTCCGCAAACATCCTCTGGTAGAACTGCCGTCATGGACGCACCAAGCGATCTTTCCAATGACCAACTGAAAGAACTAGGCATCGAGCTACGCAAAAATAAATAGGTAGTAGCATACTCCCCTATTTCTACCATATTGAACTAGAAAATTACTTCTTGTTCTTCCAAGCGTTCTTCTTCGCAAGACGCTTCTTGGTCTTCCTAGAACGTGAAGTGCGATTTTTCTCTATACCTGTTGCTCTTTTTGCCATGCAGACACTATATCATATATATTCGAAACAACATATTCAGATCGTGTGCCAACTGCAAAAGTGTAGTATTATGACTATATGACCATCGAAGATATCGCAATCAATATCGATCTTAGTGGTAAAGATGACGAAGAACTCGCGGAGCAGTGCAGGAAACTAGACGAATACGCCTTTCAGGAGCTGACACATAGGTATATTCGACCTATATTTAACTTCGTGCGCAGGTATACTCAGGCAGAGGAGGTAGCCGAGGACATCGCACAGGACACATTCTTCAAGGTCTGGCGCAATATCAAACAATTCAAGAAAGGCATGAAATTCCGTCCGTGGCTATACACCATCGCCCGCAACACCGCTCTTGATCACATAAAGAAGAAGAAGGCTATCTCATTCTCAGAACTAGATGATGTCGAGAACGAAATGGTTTTCGCCGATACTATAGAGGACACCGAGTTGTCTCAGTCAGAGCAGTTCGACATCACCGTGACGACTGATATTCTGATGAAGAAGGTGGCCGATCTACATCCGGACCATCGAGCAGTGATCACCCTGCACTACCAGCAAGAGCTCACTTTCGACAAGATCGCCATGATCATGAAGAAGCCGATGAATACCGTAAAGAGCTGGCACAGGCGCGCCCTCATACGTCTGCGTGAGTTATTGAAGAATGAAAAATCCCTATGATGCACCATATCGACAAAACGCGTCGTATATCAACTAACATGAATCAGGAAACTGAGGTTTGTAACAAGATGTTCCGCTCGGTGATATGCCGCGTTGAAAAGTTCGAAGTAAAACGTTCACATAGAATGTCCGTAGCTTTTGAGACCATCTCGATCCTGGCGGCGGTAGCTATCGTACCATTGGTTTACTACATACTTCAGAGTTCTTCACAGTCTGGATTTGGTAGATATATGTCTCTCATCTCGTCAGACACTACGTACATGATGCAGAACTGGAAGGAATTCCTCATGTCCGCAGCATCTTCTCTACCACTTACTGGAGGTATCGTTATACTGGTCGTTTTACTAGTAGCGGCGAGCTCTCTACGGCGCACAGTGTATTATTCGACCTATTCAAAAAATGTAAAAAGTAGATTATCAACCATTTAATAAATTAAAATGAAATTCCAAGAGTTCGTACGGTCAAGATCCTTTACGAGGATCATTTACACGATAGGAGGTCTGCTCGTTGCACTCCTCATCTTTCAGGCTGGAATATTCGTAGGCTTTCGTATAGCCGCATTTTCTATTAACTGGAATGATTCTCATAGTGGCAATATCGGTGGACCGAGATCCATCTTTGCTCCTTTCGGCCGCGACATGGACGATATCAACCCTCATGGTGCTATAGGCGAGATCATACATGTCGAGTTGCCGAATATCATGGTCAAGGGTCCTAGTGGCAACGAGGCGATCATACTCATAAGCTCGACTACTATCATCCGCAATCTACGCAATGAAGCATCGACCAGCGACCTCAATGATGGTGCACAGATCGTTACGATCGGAACACCCGACGAACAAGGACAGATACATGCAACATTCATACGAGTCGTCCCAAATATGCATCCTACATCAACGTCAACTTCTGCATCGATGAGACCATACGGATCACGAGGTAGATCACAATTTATAAATAAATAACACATATGAAAAAACATTCCATCTGGTCACGAACGATCGCAACGTTAAATAGGAGAAAATTCACGATCCTAGCAATCGTCATCGTATGTGTTATAGGCGGTTACAAGATATATGGTGCCGCAAAGATCGCCAATGCTGAACCTCAGTATGTATTGTCCCCTGTTCATATCGGCTCCATCATCCAATCAGTCACTGGCACAGGCCAGGTCTCAGCTTCCAATCAAACTGACATCCAGTCTCAAGTCTCCGGAACGATAACTAGTATCAAGGTTGCCGTCGGTCAGGCAGTCACTGCAGGAGAGCTCTTGGCCACGATCGATTCCAAGAACGCCTCGATAACCCTACAAAATGCCAAATTATCTTATGCAAAACTGGTAGAGCCAGCCAAGGTTACCGATCTGTCAAATTCGCAAAATTCCATCGACCAATCATACACCAACGCTTACAATGCCGCGGCAAGCATATATCTAGATATGCCAAGCATCGTTGCTGGTATGAAGGATCTACTATATGGACAGGCTGGATTTATATCCGATCAGAAAGCATCATACCTGAACTCAAGCGCTAGAACATATCGAGATACCGCTGGTCAGGAGTACGACGCCGCCGTCAATCTCTACCAGATAAGCCTAGCTGAGTTCAAGTCAACCAATCGCACGGCTGCGACTTCCTCTATAGACAAGATGCTCGCTGACACGTATACGGCCATAAAGGCCATGTCCAAGGCAGTGAGTGATGCTCAAGTAGCCCTCACGTTCATAACTACTACTCAGCCAGATTACTATCCATCAGTAGCTCCGACTGCCCAGTCCAACGTCAAATCATGGTCGAGCCAGACCAACAGTGATCTCAGTGCACTAGCCTCGGCACAGAATTCCATAGAAACGAGCCAGAATGCTCATACGACACTCCTAACCGGTGCCGACACATACGATATCCAACAGTCCAAACTTTCTCTGCAACAGTCTCAGCAAACATATGACAACTACTTCATTCGTGCTCCATATGATGGCATCATCGGCAGAATTCCTGTAAATGTTTATGGGCAAGCTGGCGGTGGTACCGTCATGGCGACTATCATTGGTAAAGACAAGATCGCTACGATCTCCTTCGACGAAGTCGATGCTGCCAAAGTACAGAATGGCCAGCCAGTAAATATCACTTTCGATGCTATCGACAACTTCACGGCGACCGGTACAGTCACCCAGATCGATCAGGTTGGGATAGTTACACAAGGTGTCGTCTCGTATAGTGTAAAAATCAAGATCAATACTGTGGATGATAGGATAAAACCAGGAATGAGTGTGAGCACCACGATCATAACCAACCAAAAAGACGGTGTCGTAGTGGTACCATCAGCGGCCATAAAGACGACGAATGGCAAAAGCTATGTGCAGGTGTTCGATCCATCGAAACTGAACGTATCCACTCCAAACGCATCGACTACACGTGCATATAGTAGCCAATCCGGCAGACAGTTTGCTTCATCGACACAGAACAAAACAATGACGATCTCTTCCGCTACCCCTCCAGCACAGTTCGCTATCACCACCGGACTCTCAGATGACACTAACACTGAGATCGTGAGCGGTTTGAATCGTGGCCAACTCATCGTCACTAGAACGATCGCCGCATCAGCTACAAAGACAACAGCAACACCTACACTATTTAGTACCATGGGTGCGAGAACTGGTGGCAGTGCCGGTGGTGCGTCATATCGCCAAGCGGGTGGTGGGATGCCTATAGCACACTAGAGATGAGTAGTTTCCTGGCAATATGAAGTTAACAATACCGAGATGATAGAAATAAAGAATATAACAAAAAAATACGTGAATGGTGATGTGGTAACCTCGGCGCTTCATGGAGTATCATTCACCATCAATGACGGCGAGTTCATAGCTATCATGGGACCATCAGGATCTGGTAAGTCGACTTTGATGCACATCCTAGGAGCACTGGACACACCAACATCTGGAACATACAAACTCGATGGACATGACGTATCCAAACTGAATGACGATGAGCTGGCAGAGATCCGTCGCAATAGGATCGGCTTCGTCTTCCAATCATTCAATCTGCTCCCGAGAGCTACTGCACTGCGCAACGTCATGCTCCCCCTCATCTATGCTGAAGTACCAGAACATGACAGAGAAAAGAGAGCTTTTGCTGCACTAGAGAGCGCCGGTATGACCAAAGATAGGTTCTATCATAGATCAAATCAACTATCAGGCGGCCAGATACAGCGCGTGGCCATCGCTAGAGCCTTGGTCAACAATCCTTCACTCATCTTGGCTGACGAGCCGACCGGAAACCTAGACTCAGCAACTGGAGATATAGTTCTCGGCACTTTTCAAAAATTAAACAAAGACACACATAGCACGATCATCCTCATCACACACGAAAAGGACGTTGCTGAACACGCTGATCGTATCATTCACATCAAGGATGGCCAGATCGTCGAGGACGGTAGCAAGCATACAAAGAGAGTTATACATAAATAATATTTTCATTCTCCATTAACTATGACAACAAGAGACATCATTCATGAGACGATATCCGCATTGACGGCCAACAAGGTCCGAACATCTCTCACGATGCTCGGTATCGTGATCGGTATAAGCTCAGTCATCACTATGGTCTCGATAGGTCAAGGTGCCCAAGGCGCCATCCAGTCGAGCATCCAATCCATCGGATCAAATCTGATCATCATCATGCCTGGTGCAACTAGGAGTTTTGGCTACAGTGCCTCAACTGGTCGCGGCGCTTCACGTACTCTGACTCCAGATGATGCTACGGCGATACAGGACCAGATACAAAATATCAGCGCTGTCGCTCCTGAGGTGACCGGCAGATATCAGATAACTGGTAAAGGCACGAATTCCAATACCTCTGTCACCGGCACATTGCCGTCGTATTTGACCGTTCGAAATGTGCAGATCGATCAAGGTGATTTCATATCGATGACCGACGTACAGAATAGAGCCAAAGTTGCGGTGATCGGACCTACCACAGCTAGCGATATTTTTGCGACCGGAACTGATCCGATCGGCCAATCCATCACTGTGAAAGGTATTCAGTTCAAGGTTATCGGTGTCACGAAATCCAAAGGCGGTAGTGGTATGGGAAACCAGGACGATATTGTGTATATACCTATGTCTAGCGCTCAACTATTCCTAGTAGGAGATTCGACCTATGTGACGAACATCAGTGTCTCAGCCTCGGCTGCATCAGTGATGACGCAGGTGCAAAGTGACGTTACTAGTTTACTACTGGAGAGACATAGGATATCGAGTGCCGCTAGTGCTGATTTCAATGTAATGAATCAAGCAGATATAGTTTCGGCCGCATCCAGTGTTACGGGAACATTCACCATCCTTCTCGGCGCCGTGGCTGGAATATCACTCATCGTTGGTGGTATCGGCATCATGAATATGATGCTCACGACTGTTACTGAACGTACCAGAGAGATCGGTCTACGCAAAGCTATCGGCGCGAAAGCTAGAGATATCAATATTCAATTCCTGATCGAAGCAGTTTCATTGACTGTGATCGGCGGCGCTATCGGTGTTACATTGGGCTGGCTGGCTGCCTATATCGTGACGTATCTAGGAATACTCCAGACTCAGATATCTACGTCATCAGTATTTCTCGCCTTCGGAGTTTCCGCCGCCATCGGTATAGTATTTGGATATTATCCGGCACGCAGGGCTTCAAAACTCAATCCTATCGAGGCGCTGAGGTATGAATAATCTCAACAAGGCGAGCCCTTGTCATGTAATACCAAAACTAATAATGCGCCCCTCCCAAAGCTAAAACTGCACCCCCCCCCATTTAAAAAGGTTGTCATGACAACTTTTGGTGACTTTTTGGGAAATTTTCGTGAGTATTAGAGCCGTGGAATTGGAAATGGAAACGCCCGAGGTTGCTATAGCAACTTTTTTATAAAGGGGGGTGCTGAAAGAGGTATGTGGTCATCAACGCGCCTTGATTGAACTATACTAGTTCTCCATTTTCCAGGTAAACTCCTCTATTTTGGCTCTTTGCAATAACGGCGTGTTGAATACGGTTAGCCAAGACAGGACTTACTCAACAACTCCACCAGGAATTTCCCAGACATCTTTATAACTTGGCTTAACAATCAAAATCCTTCCGGCCGAGTCAAAAAACAATGCGCCTGAGCCCATACGTTTCATTGGAAGGGATTTGTAATAGTCTGGAGTTGCCATTATTTATATGTGGGGGGTATGAAAGCGTGCGACGTATTTGGATAACAAACCTCTATACTCTATTCCTATTAAATATCCAATAAAATCCCGAAAATGCAAACAGCATCAACATAAATGCGGAGCAGCGCGGCGCACCCGTCAAATAGCTTCCCTCCTATTTCCTATGCTTCGATACATTGGCAACCATTCCAGCAGTCATGAGAGCGATGATGAGCGCCGAACCTCCATGTGAAACGAAAAGTAACGGAACTCCAGAGAGAGGTATGAGGCCCAGCATCGCCGCAATATTCATGAATGATTCGACTATCACCATGAACGCCATACCGATAGCTAGCAAGCCACCGAAAATATCCGGCGACCTAGTTCCTATCCTAAAGGCACTGGCAGCAAACATGAGATAGATGCCGAGCAATATTATACTACCAACGAAACCGAACTCCTCCGCCTGAACGGCAAATATAGAATCATCCGTCGGCTGCGGTAGATAACCGAACTTTTGTACACTTTGACCAAAACCTCTACCAGTGATCTGACCAGAGCCGATAGCTATGAGAGATTGATTGATCTGATAACTAGAACCCTGGGTATCTGCATTCATATTCAGGTATGTTTTTACACGCTGCAATGCATAAGGGCGGAATAGTATGACACCGAGGACAAGCACAACTAACAGGGCGGCCGCTATAGACATGTGCCTGACCTTTACTCCGGCAACGAGCATCATCGCCAGTCCAGTTACAGCGATGATGACCAGAGTATCCGTATCGGACTGCACCAATAGCAGAGCGCAAAGGACACTCATGATGATGAGATAAGGCAATAAACCAAATCTGATCGTAGACAGCCTTTCTCTCGCGAACTGTACCCACGCGGCCAGATAAATGATAAAAGCGATCTTCAGCAATTCTGACGGTTGAAAGGTCAGTGGTCCCAATATTAACCATCTAGATGCACCATTGTAGTGCATCGTTAATGCCGGTATGAAAAGAAGGAGATTTACAACGATGGCGCCGAGCAGTATGAAGAGTGCCGACTTTCGGAGCCATGTGTATTTGACCCTAGAAAACAAGATAAAAAATCCAACCCCGATCAGTAGACTTATACCCTGTTTCGTGGCGACAGTAACAAAGTTCGCACCGTCTCGCGCCAACAAACCGAGAGATGCTGATAGGAATATTGTAAAACCGGCGGCAGTCAGCACGATGACCGAAATTAGAAAAAAACGATCTATTTTGCTGCGTTCGTAGGACATTTTATTTAATATTCAATATTCAATGACACAATTTGCAATAAATTTTCTAATTATCACCGAAATCCGCCCCCCCCCATTGAATATTGCGTCATTGAACATTGGGCATTTGTATATCTGCTACCTTGCTATTCCTGAAAGCATCGATCTCCTTTCTGACTATCTCATACTCTGGCAATTCTTCTATTTTTGAAATACCTAACAGTGACAGTGTATCCAGTGTGATCTTGTATAGAAAACTTCGAGCATCCTTGGGATTCTCAACTCTCTCTACCAGGCCTCGTATCAGCAAATTTCTGATGATGAACTGAGAATTGACACCACGGATATAGTCTATCTCCGCTCGAGTGATAGGTCCTTGATACAGAATGACTGAGAGCGTTTCCAATCCTGCCTTTCCCAAATCTCGTGAGAGTTCATCCTTTGTCAGTTTCTCGATCAATGTAGACATATCCTTCGACGTACCCAACATGACTTCATCTGGTGTCTGCACCAACGTCAGTCCACGACCTGCCAACATAGTTTCCAATTCAACCAATGCAGATCTGACAGTCGCTACATCACTACCGAGAAGCTCAGCCAATTTCCCTATATTTACTGGCTCGGCCTTCCAGAAAAGCACAGCCTCTATTTGTTTAGATAGATTCATAGATACATTATAGTATAGAATCAATACCTCGGCACCCCCACATCTTTCGTTTCCATCTGAATATCACCGAATGTTGATTCCTGAGTAACATGCATCACTCCCTGCTTCACCAGTTCGAGCATGGCTAGGAAACTTACGACGATATTTACCCGGTTTTCCCTATTGTCCTTGGTAAATTCCTTGAAACTCATGCGCAGATGACTGGTTATACGTGTCGTCAATGTGCCGATCATGTCCTCCAGACTGATCACCTTTTCCACGACATGTTTTGGTAGGCTCTCCTTCTTTGGTAATCTCATTACCAGGTCCTTCATCAGCCCGAGTGCCTTTTCCAACGTAAACTGCGCGTCCGGTGTAAATACTGGGACCAACGTCCTCGCGTGTGACTGCGGGAAGATAACCTCACTGCCGAATAACTGTTGTACGTTCTTGCTAGCATCCTTGATCCGTTTGAATATCTTCAATCTCATCTCGAGATCCTGGATATCACCTTGTTCATCCTCTGTAAGACTGAGGTTTGGCAAGAGTGACTTGGACTTTATGAGGAGCAATGTTGAAGCGATCAGGATGAAATGCGCCGACTCTCCCATTGGCATATTGTCATATTGTCGTATGTGTGCAATAAAATCATCCGTGACTTTGGCTAACGAGATATCGCCTATGAATAATTTCCGTTTCTCTATAAGGTCGAGGAGTAGGTCGAGTGGACCTTCGAAGCTCTGAGTTTTTATTGAAAATAGACTACTTAACTTTTCCATATAATTGGTATAATATTAGATCACAAATGGCTTCGGCCCGACCCATCGAAAGATGGGGTTAAAAGAAAGCTCAAGGAAGCAATTCCCTGAGCTTTTCATTGGGTAACTCAACCCCTATCGCTTCTTTCACCACTTTCAATTTCGCAGAAGCTGCTTCATTCGCCTTGACTGCACCAAGAGCGAGAGCTTTCGTGACATTACTGACATCCTTCGCCAATTCCGCACGACGCTCACGCAGAGGCTTGATGAACGCCTCGATATCAGCTATCAAGGCTTCCTTTATGGCCTTGTATTTGCCCTTGTTTGTCTCGTAAATGGAAGAAAGTTCAGCTTCGGATCTGAAAAGTTTGTGTATAGCATAAACATTGGCAGGAATTCCTCCGGCCTCAGGACCAGCAGAATCAGTGACGATAGACATGACAGCCTTTACGATCTCCTCATATTCTGCGAATAGTGGAATGGTGTTGCCGTAACTCTTCGACATCTTGCGGCCATCTAGACCTGGTACGGTCGCGACACTTTCCAATATCAGAGGTTCCGGTAATTTGAAAACGGACTTATCAGCATTCTTGCCATCCTTGGTCGCTCCGCAATAGACGAAGTTAAATTTCTCCGCGATATCTCGCGCATACTCGACATGTTGTTTCTGATCTTGTCCGACAGGCACAACGTCTGTATCGTAGAGCAATATGTCCGCAGCCATGAGAACAGGATAGTTGAACGTACCTACACTGATCTCCTTGTTCTTGGCCTCAGCGTCCTTGTAAGCATGTGCACGCATGAGATATGGCATCGTCACCAGAGTGTCGAATATCCACGCCAACTCAGTGTGAGCCGACACATCAGACTGCTTGAAGATGATAGACTTCTGCGGATCCAGTCCGATAGCCATGAAATCCAGGGCAAGGTCTATGGTTAACTGTCTCATATCCGCCGCATTCTGGATCATATTGAGCGCATGATAGTCTGCAATGAAGAAATGGCAGTCATATCGATCCTGTAGATCTATGAACTGCTTCATGGCACCAAAATAATTACCGATATGTGGACGGCCTGTTGGTTTAACTCCGGAAAGTAAGATTTGTTTTTTCATGAGGGGTTAGGGAGGGTTTAGGGGTTAGGGCTTAGGGTATTGGGTATAGCGGTAATGATAGCAAACTTATCGACTTTTTAGAAATGCTGTTTTTTGTCCTTCACCAGGATGAGGAAGAATGCCGGTACGATATATAGGGTCAAGAACGAAGATAGTGTGAGGCCAAATATGACAGCACCACCGAGAGATCGCCAAAGTTCATTTGATAATGTAACTGGCAGAATACCTATGATGGTACAGATGGATGTGATGAAGATAGCCTCTAGGCGAGACTTCCCCGCGTCTGCTATAGCATCTTCGAATTTGATACCGCTATCTATGTTCAGATTGATCTTGTCGACCAGGATGATGGCATTCTTCACCACGATACCAAATAGAGCCAGGATACCTATGAGCCCTGGGAAGCTGAGTGGCACATCGAACACTGCCATACCTATAAATACACCGATCAATGCGAGTGGGATAGGAACGAGTACGATCAGAGCTTTTCGGAACGAATTGAACTGGATGATGAGTGTGGCAACGATGAGGATCAAGGCTATGACCATGGCCCGGAGTACAGATGCAACAGACTCAGCGTTCTGTTCATTCTCACCACCATAGGTGATAGAGTAGCCGGCTGGCATACTGTAGCTACTGAGCTTTTTTTCGAAAGCCGCTAGCACCGCCGTTCCATTGGTCGTCGCATCAGTACCAGCTGAAAGGATGATCGTACGTTTCTGGTCTATGCGAGTGATGACATCAACCGATGGTTTCAGTTCTATTCTCGCTACGTCCTTGAGATATACTGCCTGACCGCGGAGATTCAGAACCTGGAGATTTTGAATAGCAGCGAGATCAGGTATAGAATTCTGATCGAAGGTAGCGACTAACTGTATCTCCTTGTCACCTTCGATGATCTTCGTCAATTCAACTCCAGATACAGCAGTTCGCAATGTTGATCCGATAACCACAGCATTCAGGTCATTCTGTTCCATAGCGGCGGGGTCCAATTCAAATGTATATTCCGGCACCGACTCCTTCTGCGATACATTCACATTCACTACTCCAGGAATAGTCGCAACCATAGGCTTCAGATCTCGAGCGATCCCTGACAATCTATCCATATCATCTCCAGCAATATGCGCCTCGAAGGCCGCACCTGAAGGTGGTCCACCAGCCAGAGTCGAGACATTGATCTCTACACCATTCACACCAACAAGATCGGCACGGAGCCTATCTGCAAATTCATAAGCCTTCTCCTGACGATCTTTCTGATCTTTGAGAATTATTGAAATAGACGCCAGGTTTGACCCGCTTCCTGCACCAGAGCCAAATGACCCGGAGTTCGGACTAGCCGCACCGATGATCGTCGAATAGTTAGCGATGTCCTTATATGAGAGTAAGCTGGTTTCTACTGCACTGACACGGCTACTAGTCTCTGTCAGGTTAGTACCGACAGGTGTTCTCATGTCGATATAGACATAGTCACTATCTTGCACTGGGAAAAATACACTCTTTACATAACCCAATGGAACCAATGCCACCGAGACGATGAAGAGTGCGATAACAAAAGCTAGAACTCTGCGTCTACGTTTCTTGTCCAATATATAGTGACGAAAAGTATTTTCATATATAGGTAATAGACGATTGAAATTAACGATCCCATGGATGAGTCGAGTACTGAAATTCTCATGGTCACGACTGCCCTGCAGGCGTAACTTTTCTTTGATGAGATCATCACTTTCCCACTCCTTATCCATCAACATTCTATTTTCCAATAGTTTGGCCTTGCCACCCTTTTCATACCACCAGATCAGATACCCTTCGATCAATATCACGATCACTCCGATAACATATGCCAACACGCCGCCATAATAGAACAATATTGCCGCGACGAATATGAGCAACGCCTCGATGATATAGAAGAATCTCTTCGTCAGTCGGATACGCTCCAATACCGCCGCCAATGGGTGGTTGACCATGAGGGCTATGAGGAGTGACGCAACGAGAGTTATAGAAACGGTTATAGGGATGGACTTCAGATATTGTCCGATGATACCTGTGGCGAAGAGCAGCGGTATGAAGGCCCAAACAGTTGCCAGGGTCGTAGTGGTCAATACCCATTTGAAATCATTCAATACGAGTAGAACAGCCTCCTCCGGAGTAAATTTCCCCGTATTTAAATACTGTTTCGTGGCAGAGACAACCACGATGGCATCATCGACCAGAAGTCCCAGTGCCAGTATCAATGAAAATAATGAAAGGAAATTCAGAGATATTCCGAGGAGTAACAAACAACCGAAGGTCACGAAAAATACGAGCGGTATGGCGAGCCCGGCCACGAATGCTTCCTTGAGTCCGACTATCAGAAACAGAATTATTGATACCAACAAAACGGTCAGTAGGAAATCATCACTGAGTTGCGTGAAGTCGTGGCGCACAACTTTCGCCATATCCTCTCCCACGACACTATATGAGATGCCCGGAGGCAGTGCCTTGACCATCCTATCAACCTCAACCTTAGCGGCATCGACTGTGTCCAGAACCGAGGACCCCTGCCTCTTTACTAGCGACAAGGTCACAGCATTTTCCGGCTTCGATCCTTCGATAGACAGCCTCGAATAGGTTGTTTTCTTCACCGCTTTCTCACTGATCGTGGCGATGTCCCGGAGAATGACGATGCTACCATCTGACGTATGTGAAACTGGGATATGTCCGATCTCATCCACAGTGCTCAAAACCTGATCAGAACGGATAGGTACGGTGAATGTACCAGTCTCAAAATTTCCTCCAGGAATAGCCGCGTTGGCAGATACTATGGCATTGTTAGCGGCAGAAATAGATATTCCATAGAAGAGCAATCTATCTGGCCTATATGCAACCTCAAACTCCTTTTCATCGCCACCTGAAATATCGACCTGACGCACGCCAGGGATTTTCTCGAGCTCAGTCTGGATATCTTCGGCATTCTTTCGTAGGGTAAATGCGTCATATGGACCAGTCAGCGAAATAGACCAGACAGGCATATCATCGAGTGACACCTCTGTAACCACTGGCTCTTTGGCATCAGTTGAGATGTTCGGCTTGGCTGTGTCGACTGCATTTCGGAGCAACTGGATAGAGCTTTGAATGTCCGCGCTAGCATTGAACTCAACCGTGATAGCAGAAAGTGAATTGTAGGAATTTGAAGTCAGTTTGTTCAAACCCTTGAGACCAGAGAGTTGTGTTTCTATCTTCTTGGTGACGAACTGCTCTACGTCAGAAGGAGATGCACCCGGATATAGAGTCGTAACTATGGCGATCGGGATCTTCACCTCAGGACTGGATTCGCGTGGTAGATTGAAAAATGAATACAATCCCCATGCCGTGATCATGAGTATCATGAGAACAACAACGCGAAAATTCGACACGAAAAAATTCAGCCACGTTTTCCGAAGCTCTGGGCGGAATGTTAACCGCTCCAGATATTTGCTATCTGATGAATGTTCGTGATTTTTCTTGTCCATAATATTAGAGGTTAGGGGTTAGGGGTTAGTGATTAGTGATTAGTGATTAGTGATTAGTGATTAGTGATTAGTGATTAGTTATTGTGACTACTAGCCACTAGTCACTAAACACTAGCCACTAAACCCTATACCCTAGCCGCATATTTTCACTGTACTTTAACTACCTGTCCCTCATCCAATTCATAAACTGACGAGATGATATTCATATCATCTGCCAGACCATTCGTGACCTCGATGAAGTCGCCGTTGACTTTTCCTATCGTGACGTCATTTCTCTTTACTTTGGAATCTGCATCAACGGTGAATACATACGTCGCACCTGGTACGATCTTCACATTCTGGATCGGCAGGAGATAGACGTTTCTCTCTGATCCGACAACAGTACTATTCGGAGATGATATATACACAGTCACATTGTTCCCTATCACTAGACCAGACCTAGTCGCGTCTATAATATTGATCACAACCTCAGCCTTTTTTGTAGTCACATCCACACTCGGTGCGATATTGGCGACAATGCCGCGAAGCGTCGACTCCGTACTCGTACTATGTGCTCCTGCAGGATTTTTGATAGTAACCGACGCACCAACCTGAACCTTATATAGATCTTCACCACTAACATACGCTTTTACTTCTAGTCCACTATCATTACCTATGATCGTGGCCAGTAGAGTTCCAGGTGAGGCCAATTCTCCGACCCGGAGAGGTAGACTCGACACCTTGCCAGTTATCGGCGAACGGATGATCGTCTTTGCCAATTGCGCTTCTAGATTATTCACTCCAGCCTGTGCCAGCGCGATCTGCGCATTTGCGGTGGCGCCTTGAGAGTTATTGGTAGTACTCAGCGCCATCTCCGATGCGGTCAACGCCTGCTCCGCGCCGGAAATAGCTGACTGAGCGCCCGTAACTACACCTTTCCAAATATTCACACTAGTCAGGAATGATGGTGTGGCGTATGTGGAAATGTCATTCAATATCTTGGACATATCCGAGAGTAGTATAGATGCTGTGCGAATGTTCTTGTGTGCGATCTTTGCTACAGCTATAATCTCTATCGTACTAGAGTCGCTAGAGAGTTTGCTATTCAGTGTTTTCCAATCATTCAAACCTGTTCGGAGATCGATACTGGAACTGATCATTTCGCTGTACAGAGCATTGTCTGTGGAATACGCAGATAGGCGACCACCATTTCCATCATTGTTATACAACACCGGCTCAGCCTGTGTGATAACTGCATCATAAGTTTTGATATATGCATCGCGGATCTTGTCGACTGTAGCCTGCTTGGTCGATTCCAGAGAGATAGCACCCGTAGAGTATTGACCCTGCGCGAGTGCTAGAGATGCCTGTACCTGCGCGAGCTGAGCTCTGGTATCAGCATTGTGCAACTCTAGGATCGTTTGGCCTGTGTAAACCGTCTCACCGATCGACACGTTGATAATAGATACTGGCGCTGATATCTGACTCCTGAGATCAGCCTGAGAATGTGACTCGACAATACCATTAGCTGATACTGTCAAACTTCCCTGTCTCAAGGTTGCTGCATTGACGAGTGTGACCTGTTTCATTCCACCATTATTCTCTGCCGGGGACTTTCGTGTAGCTGCGCGACCAGCGATAATAGCTATGATGATAGCCGCCAGAACGACTAAAACTGATACAACTAGGTGTCTACGTAATTGTGTAAATATGGACATATTTTTTATACTACCGCAATGGTGATAAGGTTGCAAAGGCTGGTATATTTGTCACAAAATATCCTCGAGACTCAAGAGATGTGAGTAGGTTACTACAGGAGACAATTCTATATCCCTTCTGCCTTCAACCCATCGATCAGTCTCTGCGCTTCTTTTGATAATTTCTTTGGCATGATCACATGAGTGATGATCAACAGATCTCCGCGTTTGCCACCTGTTCCAAATATTCCTCCCGTTGTCTCATACGGTACGCCCTTACCCCTGACTCTCAAGATCTCACCATGTGAAGTTCCGAGTGGTATTCTGAGCTCTATCTCACCTTCCAATGTTTTGAGCGTGATCACTCCGCCTGACAACGCCAGTGATAACCTGACCGGCAGATCCATGATCAGGTTTAGTCCTTCCTTACGGATCGTCTCGTGTGGCTTTACCCAGACACGTACTATGAGATCGCCCTTGCCACCAGGACCTTCCTCTCCTCTACCTTGTACGCGGAGTCCCTGACCATTCTCGATACCTGGCGGAATGGTGATAGACAATTTTTCCATATTTTTCTCTTTACTGACTGATATTTCCTTCTCCATGCCGAATATCGAATCCTTGAATGACAATTCCACATCGACAGTTATGTTCGAGCCTCTCTTCGGCCTGCGTTTGCCGCCTCCGAAGAATTCGCCGAATATATCGCCGAGATCGAACTCGACTCCGCCCTGCGAAAAGTTAAATCCTCCATTCTGGAATCCGGAAAAATCAAACCCCCCAAATCCCTGCCCTCCCTGGTAACCTCCTTGACCACCAGGTCCACCTGCACCAACTCCGTTCGCACCGAACATGTCGTACTGCTTCCTCTTGCTATCATCTGATAATACTGAATACGCCTCACTAGCCTCTTTGAATTTCTGTGAGGAAGTCGGGTCATTCTGGTTCTTGTCAGGATGATGTTCGTGTGCAAGTTTTCTGAACGCCTTTTTTATGTCGTCCTGTGATGCACCTTTATCTATTCCCAGTGTTTTGTAATAATCTTTCATATATATTATTGATCGCCGACCAACCACCTCCTGGGTGGTCGGCTTTTTCTGATCCGACAAGGTCTCGCCTTGTCATTTACTTCTTCTCTTTAAATTCAGCATCCTTGACATTATCCTGCCCTGAGCCCGTCGACGGACCTTCTGCACCTCCAGTAGGATTGGTGCCGGGACCACCAGGACCTGCGCCGGCCGAACCAGCCGCGCCGGAAGTTCCTGCGCCGCCCTCAGGTGGCTTTTGATTCATATATTGACCGATCTTCTGGATCTCTGTCGACAGAGCTTCGGTTGCTTTCTTGATAGCCGCCAGATCAGCTCCATCTTTTACGAGTTTCAAGTCAGCGACCTTATCCTCGATACCCTTTCTCACTTCGGCTGGAACCTTCTCACCCGCATCCTTCAATGCTTTTTCTGAAGTATAGATGAGCTGCTCTGCTATATTCTTCGCTTCTACTGCCGCATGTTTGGCTTTGTCTTCAGTTTCATGCTGTGCCGCCTCGGCCTTCATCTTCTCCACTTCTTCCTTCGAAAGTCCAGAGGATGCCGTGATCTTGATCGAGTTCGCCTTGCCTGTAGCCTTGTCCTTGGCGGTAACATTCAATATGCCATTGGCATCAACATCAAATGTAACCTCTACCTGTGGCATGCCGCGAGGCGAAGGTGGTATTCCGTCCAAGATGAATCTGCCCAGTGATTTGTTATCAGCTGACATAGCACGTTCACCCTGAGAGATATGGATCTCCACCGAAGTCTGATTGTCAGCTGCAGTTGAGAATATCTGTGAGCGTTGAGTAGGAACAGTAGTATTCTTCTCTATGAGTTTCGTAGCAACACCGCCCAATGTCTCGATCCCGAGTGATAGTGGTATAACGTCGAGAAGCAACACATCTCGAACTTCACCACCCAATATCCCGCCCTGAATAGCGGCGCCCACCGCAACCACCTCGTCGGGATTCACTCCCATATGAGGATCTTTTCCGAAGAACTGTTTGACTGCATTTTGCATAGCTGGCATACGAGTTTGCCCTCCTACTAGAACTACTTCATTGATCTCACCAACCTTGAATGGTGATGCATCTATCGCTCGCTTGGTTATCATCATAGCGCGATCTATGAACTCCTTTGTCATCTCCTCTAGCATAGCGCGTGTCATAGTGACCAGGAGATGCTTCGGTCCATCAGCGCCAGAAGTAACGAACGGTATATTTATCTCCGTCTGCATCGCCGTCGAAAGTTCGATCTTGGCTTTCTCAGCTGCTTCATCTAGTCTCTGCAGAGCCAATGCGTCTGATTTCAGATCTATGCCATTCTCTTTCTTGAATGTATCTGCCAACCAATTCACGATCTTGGCGTCGATATCACGACCGCCGAGGTGTGAATCTCCGTCAGTAGACTTTACCTCGATCGTGTCTCCTCCAACATCTAGAACTGATATGTCGAAAGTACCGCCTCCAAAGTCAAAGACGGCGATCTTTTCATCTTTCTTTTTATTGAATCCGTAAGCTAGAGCCGCAGCTGTAGGTTCGTTGATGATGCGCTTTACATCTAGTCCGGCGATCTTTCCAGCATCTCTGGTCGCCGCGCGCTGTGAATCATTGAAGTATGCTGGCACAGTGATGACTGCTTCAGTGATCTTCTCTCCGAGTCTTGTTTCTGCGTCATTCTTTAACTTCTGGATGATCATAGCCGACACTTCCTCAGGTCGGAGCCACTTGCCTGATAGGTTAACTTCGATACCGCCAGTTGCGGACTTTCTCACGTCGAATGATACGTTCTTGATATCTTTCTGTACTTCTGGATCGTCAAAATTGTGACCCATGAAGCGCTTTACCTGAAATATTGTATTCTTTGGATTGGTGACTGCCTGACGCTTGGCCAGGAGACCAACGAGCCTGTCGCCTGTTTTTGATTGGGCGACGATCGAAGGTGTTGTACGCGCACCTTCAGCGTTCTCTAGGACTCTCGGTGTTCCTGCTTCCATGACGGCAACTGCCGAGAAAGTGGTTCCGAGGTCTATTCCGATGATTTTTGACATTGTATTTTTAGTAAGTTAATAATTTAATAATTGGGAATTGACAAATACTGATATCGATGCTTTACTATGGCTAGTTTAGAACCTCAACAAACTAGCTCATTAAGTACCCTTACAGGGAGGTTGGAGCAAACTGTAGGAAATAAAGTGAATAAGAACACGTCAGTCATCATCGTGACCAAATCTGGCACGGTCTATATAGGTCATTTGGACAAGGATCAGGATCTGAGATACCTGCTCGAGGTGCCACCCACCACAGGAGTAGTCGTTCTGAACGATGCTCACGTCAAGACTCCTGCATTTTTCAGCCCCGTTGCCATGGTATGTGTAGCGGCGATGCAAATCGAATCATTCAGTGTCCTAATAGATTAGCGCACCCTCACCCATTACTGAACCCATTATCCAGGATAGCCTGTATAATAGGGTTTTTTATTTCCTGAATTCAATGAACTACCTACACCTCACCCCTTTCCGTACCCAGTCAAAAGTGTCAAGAAAGTTGACACTTTTTCATAGTGAGAGAAACTAGATGTCCCCCACTAGCAATTAATATTTAGAAGGCGCCCGAGTAGGTTGACTAGTTATTAGAAAATCGATAGAGAAAAATGGCGAAACTACAGGAGCGAAATCTGAGATGTATTCCGTAAATGGCTCCTTTTCAGTGCAGGTAATAGGCAAACAGAAAACTCCGCCAGATTCACCCATCATCTGGTCAGTGGCAACTTTTCCCGCCAACTGAGCGTGTGATGGTGCGGGTAAACGTTCGGCAGATATTAGTCGTCCCTTGAATTCCCCATTAACGACCAAGACCAAGAAAAGCATACGAAACTGTCTCCCAGACTGATCAGTAAAGATGCGGGAGATGAATTGGGGCTGATTCTGTACGGCTAGCATATTATTCATACTCGTATACTACCCAATTTGGTGCATAATTTCAAGTATTGCACGAGGGCACGAGGTCTACCCTCCTACGCGTACACGACGAGGCCTCGCCTTGTCACTCCCCAACTTTCTTCCATTCACCAACCTTTACCTTGGCGGCCTTCAAAACCTTCCCATTCAATACATAGCCTTTCTGAATGACCTGCACGACGACCCCATCTCTATCTTTTTCATTCACAGGTTCGTACGCCATAGCCTCGTGCTTTGAATGATCGAACTTCTCGCCCATAGGATCTATCTCAACCAAACCATTTTCTGTGAGAGCTTTCACTAGTTGAGTAAAGATGGACTCAACTCCGACGCGCCAATTCTTGTCTACTTTTTCCCATGATTCCTGGTGACTCCTCGCCATATCCCAATGATCGAGAACGGGTATGAGATCATGTATCAGATTTTCATTGGCATATTTCAGAAACTCCGCACGTTCAGTCTCATCGCGTTTACGAGCATTGATGAGGTCAGCCTTGGCTCTCTGCCATCCAGTCAGATATTCGATCTTCTCACTCTCGCAGACCTTCAACTTCTCGCGGAACTTCTTTACAGTTTCACCCATAGCTTCTTCGGCGATAACACTATCGTCCAGAGTTCCATCCTCCACGGCTCTATCAGCACCTTTTACAGGCTCGAATTCTGGATCGATATTCACGTCGCTGTTATTGGTTTTTATTTTATTCATGAATCCCATAATTCTGAGGTCTTGCGCTCATTATACCCTACTCTCTGATTCTAACCAGCTTTTTGATAAACGTCAAAATAACGAAGAAGATCACACCAACTACTAGTCCTATTGACCCCATGATATCGGTGACTTTCATAGTACCGTACAAAGCATCATATATGAGTCCTGCCAGTATGATCTCGATATACAATCCAAAATTCCACAAACCGATGATCGCCAATAGCAATGCAAAATACCACCACGCATGCACTAGGCAAATGAAGATCGCGATATCTATGAGGATTCTAAATATGGATTTCATCATGGTTTTTCAACATATACCCATCTCAACTCAAAAATATTCAACGGTACAGCGAACAGAACTTTTTCGAATGGCTGTGAAGGGTCCGAAACGATAGAACTAACGATACCATATAGATTGCTTTTCAGACTAGGTATGGCGACAGTGTCTCCCTCCATCACTTTGGAATCACGTGGCAACTCAACAACATACTGTCCACCACCCTTCCCTAGGGCGATGGCTTGGATATGTGTCTTGCCAACCAATACGTCAAATCTTTGTCCCGGTGATGAGAAAAGTAGAACCTTGGAACTATGCGCCAAAACATCGGTGATCTTGCCAAGTGGAACATTACCCATACCATAAACCATACTTCCAGCAACGATACCGTTCTCTGAACCTATGTCCAATACTAGACTGTCATATGGCGCGAGCGGCGGCTTACTGAGGACTGCCGCCAGGATGATAGGTGTGGAGGACGCGCGACCTAACATAGACTTCAGTTCGGTATTCTCGATGGCGAGAGCGAAGGCTGTCGCGCCGCGCATATTCGCCTCATCCAACCGCCTCATCAAATCTTCCTTGGAATTCAATAACGCCTCTGCAGACATGAGTTGTCCGCTATATATGGAAAATTCTGTTCTCCAGAATGGTCTAGCTATAGCCGTCATGAATCCTGAAAAGAAGTTTGGAAGCAGAAATCTGATACCTATCACAGCCACAACTATGAGAAACACCGACAATGTCGTGTAACGAAAACTATTTCCACCTCTGGAATTACGACTTTGAATATATGTCATCATCACTTTCTATTAGAACAGATCTATACTTTTCCAAATCCTCCAGAATGATGCCAGCACCGCGAGCTATAGCAGTCAATGGTTCCTCGGCAACCGTGACGGGTAATTTTAATGTCTGTGACAGAAGCTCGTCCAGCCCCTTGATGAGAGCACCTCCGCCGACCAGATGTACACCGCGTTTCATAACATCAGATAATATCTCAGGTGGTGTCGTCTCCAGAACCTCCTTGGCGGTATTTACCAGTATTTCTATAGACTGTGAGATGGCCTCGCGGATATCAGAGTCTGTGATGATCACTTCTCTAGGTAATCCTGTTATGAGATCACGACCACGTATCGTCGTCTCTAGTGGATCTCCAGGCAACACTGTTCCAACGATGAGTTTCACCTGTTCTGCGGTCGTTTCACCGATCAATATTTTAAATTCATTGCGAATATATGAGATGATGTCAGTGTTCAGTTTGTCACCGGCGATCTTCAGATTCTTCGATCTGACGATACCTCCTAGAGAGATGACGGCGATATCAGTAGTACCACCTCCGATGTCGATCACCATACTACCGACTGGCTCATGGACTGGTAGTCTGATACCGATAGCGCCCGCCATCGGCTGCTCGATGACATAGACTTCCCTGGCACCAGCATTCTTCGTCGCGTCTCTCACGGCGCGCACTTCGACGTTGGTCACCCCAGATGGCACACCGACGACGACTCGAGGTCCTAGGTATTTCTTTGGCATGAACTCACCAGCCTGCTTCATGAAATATGCCAGCATCTCTTCTGTTACTTCAAAGTCCGAGATAACACCATCAACGAGTGGTCGAATAGCGGTGATGTGAGTCGGCGTTCGTCCCAACATTTCCTTGGCAGCCATCCCGACAGCGACGACCTGGCCTGTTTTCTGATTTACAGCAACTACCGAAGGTTCGTTAACGACGATACCTTTGCCGCGCACATAGACGAGGGTATTGGCTGTACCCAGATCTATACCGATATCATTCGAAGCGCGAGAAAACAGCTTGTCTTTGAATTTCTTGAACATATATGTAGAAGACTATCACACTAGTGCAACATGTAAAATTGACAAGCTAGGCATTGCGTTATATTGGTTATTGCCCGCCCTTCGAAGCCTTGGTGAAGAAGGGAATATTGATCATTTCCGATACCTTCTTCATCTCCACCTTACCTGTCTTCCTATCCTTCACTTCCACAGAATCCGTCGCCAGGGTTTTCTCACTGATGATATATCTCCATGGAATACCTATGAGATCACTGTCACCAAACTTCTCGCCCGCACTGCCTTCGCGGTCATCATATAGAACCTCAACACCATTTTCGGAGAGTTTCGTATACAGCTCATCTGCCGCTTTACGCACCTTGTCATCCTTGCCATATAGAGCGATGAGATGTACCTGGAATGGTGCCACAGACTCCGGCCATACCAAACCTTTGTCATCAGACCAGACCTCGGCGATGGTACCCATAGCTCTTCCAGGACCTATGCCATAACAACCCATAACAACTGGCTTGATGTTACCTGTCTCATCTTTGTAATTCAGGCCGAGAGCATCCGAGAACTTCGTTCCTAAACAAAATATATTGCCAACTTCTATTGACTTCTTTTCCACCATATCACTCCTATCCAGTCCCAGATCCTTCAACACTTCATCATTCAAAACTTCCTTGTTGATGGCGATCCTCTTGGCCTCATTGACGAATATGATATCCTCACCCGCTTCACAAATAGTCTGGAACTCATGTGAATACTTCGAGAACGATCCTCCACTAGCGAATGTTACATAGGTCTCTCCCCCGATACCGAGTCTATCAAAGATCCTGATGTATGCTTTCTTCGCGGATTCGTAATATTCATCATGAGTCTTTTCGTCAATATTAAATGAATACAGATCCTTCATCAGGAATTCACGTCCTCGCAATATGCCAGACTTGGCTCGGGTCTCATTGCGAAACTTGTTCTGGAACTGATATATAGCCTGGGGTAGATTCTTGTACGACTGGATGTGATCTTTCATGAGTGCAGTCAATGGCTCCTCGTGCGTGAATCCGAGTCCGAGCTCTGTATCATTCTGTAGTTTGGTCTTGAACCAGATGTCGACTATTTTTTCGTCCCACCTGTTCGTCGCCTCCCACTTGGCCCTATCCTGCAGAGCGGAAAGAAGCACTTCCTGCCCTCCTATAGCATTCATCTCTTCGCGGATGATGCCGACGATCTTGTTCAATACCCTGAGCCCTAGCGGTAGATAGTCATATACCCCTGCCATCTCCTTGTGGATATATCCAGCACGTATGAGTAACTGAGCGTTCTTCGAAACTTCATCCCTTGGTGCCTCACGACGGGTCTTTGTAAATAAATGGGTTTGTTTCATGCACTAATCATACATTACTTTGAATTTGCTGTCAGCTCTTGCTATATATGTAATCAAGTCTGTGCACGTACCCCCATACTCATTTTCAACCATGCGGCTCTGTTCCCAATACACCAGCATTTTCACAAAGGATTCGCTCCAAGGATTCACTCATCCTTTGGAAAATGCGTTGGTATATTGATAACAGAATGTCCTCGGGACGAAAATTAGTATGGCGGGTACGTGCAGCTTACTTCACCAATTTCAGAATATCCTTATAAGTAACCACGACCATGAGTAGCATGAGCAAGCTGAATCCGATGATGTTCACAATATTGAAGAACTTTACCGGAATCCTGCGGCGCGTGATACCCTCGATAGCCACGAACAGAGTGCGACCACCATCGAGTGCTGGGAATGGTATGAGATTGATAACGCCGAGATTGATAGAGATGAGGGCAGTGATCATGAGCAGATACGTGAGCCCGAGTTCAGCCGCGTTACCTACGATACCCGCGATACCGACAGGACCAGTCACGTCAGAGAAGTTCGCTGTGCCGCGGAATATGTTCGTGACAAATGTGTATAGACCAACGATCGTGTCACGGATCATCACATAAGTGTAATGAACTCCTTCATATATAGATGTAAAGAATGGCAACTTGAGATCAGCGACATCCTGCATAGCGATACCGATGGCGTATTTACCATTGACGAGCCCAGACTTTGGAAGTACGGAAACTGTGTTCGGCACCTCATTTCGAATGAAACTGAACATGACAACATTCCCCTGACTAGCATTGATCGTATCTTGTATGCCGACAATGTTCAGGGTACTAGTGGCAGGTACAGCGCTATTCAGCTTTACATTTGAAATAACATCCCCCATCTTTAATCCAGCCAACTCCGCTGGTGATCCAGGACTTATCGAAGTGATCATGATCCTGTTGTTCGTAAAATATTTCGTGTATTGCTCGAAGCCGTCCTTGGTGGCAGTAACGCCAATATTGAATACAACGACATATATCAGCCAGGCGAATAGGAAATTGAAGAATACTCCAGCAACCAAAACACTAGCTTGTCTCCATCTATTCTTGTGCACGAAGCTTCGTTCTTTATCAGGACCATTGATCGAGTCATCATCTGGATTTTCTCCATGTATCTTCACGAAGCCACCAAACGGAATGAGGTTCAGACCGTATTCGGTCTCGCCCCTTTTCCATGCGAATATCTTTGGACCAAAGCCGATCTTGAATGCGTCCACACGTATTCCATTCCATCTAGCCAATAGAAAATGCCCCAGTTCGTGAACGAAGATGAGAACCGCGAGAACTATTAGAAAAATTATTATTGTCATAGAATTCAGGGTTTAGGGGCTAGGGTATAGGGTTTAGTGATTAGTGATTAGTGATTAGTGATTAGTGATTAGGGGTTAGTGATTAGTTATTGTGACTACTAGCCACTAGTCACTAAACACTAGACACTCCCCCCCCTAGCCACTAGTCACTAAACACTAGACACTAGACACTAGCCACTAAACCCTAACTACTAGTCACTACCCTATGCCCTACCCCAACACTTCTTTCTCCTTCTTCTCATACATCACATCCAACTTCTTTATCAACTCATCAATGATCTTCTGTGTTTCGTTCTTTAGTCTGAAGATATCATCCTTGCCATATCCGCCCTCTTTCTCCTTGGCCGTGAGATCTCTGATGATCCCTTCACGATGTTGTCTGACCTGTTTCTTGCTTTCCTCTAGTTTGTCTTTGGCCATCTTTGCGATATCTTTGCGCCTGTCTTCGGTCAGTTCAGGGAAATTCACACGGAGGCCCTGATCATCTACCACAACAGATAGGCCGAGATTGGCCACTGTTATCGCCTTCTCTATTTCCTTCGTCTGAGACTTGTCCCATGGTGCTATACGCAAAGTTCTCGCTCCCTCGATGATGACACTAGCGACCTCCTTTAGTCCCATCGGTGCGCCATATATCTCGACTTTGACATTGTCGAGTACTGCCGGGGTTGCTTGACCTGTGCGAATCTGCTGAAACTCCTTTTTCAGCCATTCCTCGACTCCTGTTAGTTGCTTCTTTAGTGGATTGAAATCGTAAGCCATATATTTCAGTGATTAATTGCTAGTAATCGGAACATAATGAAGTATAGCATAATGGTCATTAAATCAAATGTAAAAAATGGAATGTAAAATTTCAACGGAAATTTTTGTATTTTAAATTGTCATTTCCCATTTTGATTTTTCAATTTTGCATTTCCAGAGCCACGTATTCGAGTAGCATCTTCAATGACGGTGAACGGTCATTCATATATCTCCTAGCTATTTCTATAGATTCCAATGCCTTCATCCCCTCCTTCGCCCCTTTGTTTTCATACACTACTGACTGGACCGCATTCAGAAGGTCGATCGCGTCCTGCTTCGTCTTCTTTTCCTTGGTAATGTCATCCATGAGAACCTTGACCATCTCTAGTCTCTTTGCGACGCTGGCATTCACGAACTTCTGCGCTTCTGCCGAGACCGCGGGTGCGATACCAGATGCATGGCCATCACTCCGACCGATATCGATGATCTGTATCCTCGACTTTACTGTAGGCAACAGCAGGTGTGCAGATGGGATGATGATAAAGAAATGTGCATAGTCTGCCGGCTCTTCCAATAATTTTAACAACGCATTTTGTGCCTCCATGGATATATTGTCCATCTGCAATATGAATATTTTCCTACCATCCACCACAACCGGTCTCATAGAATGCATAGACTTCACTTCTCTGGCATCGTCGATCGTAAAGTTGACATACCGGTGATCATAGAAATCCTGATCTCCGTGCAACTTCACACCGTGTTGCTTCTCCAGTGTTTCGATAAGTTCTGCGCGTGCACTGTCACCACCGACGATAGCGTACGCGTGGTGAGAGAGTGATCTGAGTTGATCTATTCCTATTGGATATTGCGTCATTGAATATTGAATATTTACTTCTACCTCTTGGCAATAATCGTCTTCTTGTATGAATCTAGGTGATCTAGAACAGTTCCAGTACCTTTGGCAACACAGAGGAGTGGCTCATCAGCGAGTCTAGCCTTCACACCAGTACGACGAAATACGAGTTCTGGTAGATTGCGGAGCATGGACGAACCGCCCGTCATGATGATCCCTTGATCGATGATATCCGCAGCCAATTCTGGTGGCGTCTCCTGGAGAACATCCTTGATCGCCTTGATCATGTCGCGGAGTGGTGAGGCGATCGCTTTGACGATCTCATTGGTCTTGATCTCAGTCGAACGTGGTAGTCCTGAGATATAGTCGCGACCCTTCACGACCATGACGAGTTCCTGATCTAGAGGTATAGCGGAACCGATGGTGATCTTGATGATCTCTGACATGTGATCCCCTATCGCCAGATTGAAAGTTTTCTTTACGTAGTCGACGATCGCCGCGTCCATCTTGTTGCCGGCACATTTCACGGAATTACAGGCAACGATCCCACCTAGAGAGATCACTGCAACATCTGTCGTCCCCCCACCGATATCGACGACCATGTGACCTTTGGCCTCTTGGATCGGTATACCAGCACCGATCGCGGCCAAGATCGGCTCCTTCACCACATAGGCATTCTTGGCACCAGCACGTATAGCTGCCTCGATGACCGCACGACGTTCTGTAGAGGTGATGCTCGCTGGAACAGATATCATCACGTCAGGTTTGAATAGGCTAAATTTTCCCAAGGCTCTATCGATGAAATATCGGAGCATGGCCTCAGTCACTCGATAATCAGCGATCACGCCATCTTTCATCGGTCGATATGCCACGATACCATCCGGCGTTCGGCCGATCATCTCCTTTGCATCATTACCTACTGCCATGACTTTTCTATCAACTTGAGATATCGCTACTACTGAAGGTTCATTCAATACTATTCCCTTTTTTGGAACAAATACCAGAGTATTAGCAGTACCCAAGTCGATACCCAATTTCGGTGAAAATATACTCATATTGAGGACTATATCACAATCTATCTCGATTGCACGCGATCTATCTTGGCGCCGAGCGCTCGCAGTTTTTCTTCCATTTTTTCATAGCCTCTGTCGATGAAATACACATTACTCACAGTAAATATACCCTCCGCAACCAGTGCCGCCATGACGATAGCGAATCCTGCACGAATGTCGTGCGCAAGGAGATTCGTAGTATTCGCAACATTACCAGCCACTCGTAGTTCCCGTGGTCCTGTGATGGAAACCTTGCTTGAACTATCCAATGTAACACCAGCACCGATCCTCTGTAGGTCATCGATGTATTTGAATCTTCCTTCGAAGATATTTTCTACAACTGTACTTTTCCCAGTCACCTGTGTGAGGTATGTCACTATCTGCGCCTGGAGATCCGTTGGGAATCCGGGATATTCTCTCGTTGATACATCGAACGGCCTGAACATGGCATTCGGCTTGGTATTTCCAATTATTGAAATAGAACCGTCGCGACCATTACCAACATCACCATTATATATCTTTATAGGCACTCCAGACTGGATGAGTAGATCGATCAATACCTTCAGGTGATCTGGTCTGCAATTCTCGATAGTCAGCTGCTCTGCACACAAAGCACCCAGTATGAGGTAGCTGCCAGCTTCGATGCGATCCGGTATCGCGGTATATGGAGTTGTTGGAGATAGCAACTTTCCTGCTGTACCACGGACTTTTATCGTATCAGTTCCGGCGCCGCTGATATGTGCACCACATTCATTGAGCCATTCGGCTACATTCACTATTTCCGGCTCTTGCGCGCAATTATTCAAGGTGACCGTACCATTACCCAGGACCGCGGCCATCATCAGTGTCTCCGTTCCTCCAACTGTTATCATTTCAAAATCGATAGTTATGTCCTTTTTTACTCTCGGATCACGGATCATACCACCAGCCACGAGGCCGAGCGATCCTGGATCTTCTTCCCCCTGGCCGCCAAACTCGATCGCATAACTACAGTCATTCTCCGTGACCACGGCACCCATTTTTTCATAACCTTTCAGGAATTGGTCGATCGGCCTCGCGCCGATGACGCAGCCACCAGGTGCAGGGAAAGTCACTCTGCCATATCGTGCCAACAATGAACCCGTCAGTACGATCGAAGCTCTCATGATCGCGGCTAGTTTGGGATCGATAGTAGTGGCATCTATATTTGTCGGATCGATCTTTACACTAGCGCCATGGGTCACCTGCGCTCCCAACTTCTCCAATATCTCTGTCATCGTATGGATGTCCTCAGTGTCTGGTATATTGTGCAATTCTACTGGCCCATCGAAAAGGACTGCCGCTGCCATGGCTTTGAGTGCGGCGTTTTTGGCACCATTTATCTGGATCGTGCCCTTCAACGTCTTCGCTCCACCTAAACCTTGTATATTGAAAGATTCCTTATTCATTGCGTAATTCGGTTCGTATTCACATGCATATCCGTATCATTCATATATTCACATACTGATCTGCATTGCTAGTATAGCAAATAATGGTATAAATACACCTATGAATATCATCACCGTCATTCCTTTGACGAATAGCAAAGTTGCCGAAGAGCTCTCATATTTCACCTCCGGAGATATACCGATAGGTGCCGTCGTCGGAGTACCACTACGCTCCAGATCCATTCACGCCATCGTGACCGCAGTCAAACCTGCTGAGAATGAGAAGTCCTCGATAAAGAAAGCGGCCTTCACCATACGCAAACTCGGCAGAGTTCGGGCCGCTATGTTCTTCCCCACGCAATTCGTCGAGGTTGCGAGAACACTAGCGAACTACTATGCGACTACTGTCGGTTCAGTCATCCATTCACTGATCTCGAGCGATATACTAGAAAATGCACACAGGATCGCACCACCATTGCCGAGACAAGATACTCTGACTATACCAGCCAAAGTTACCGATAGTAGCTCGGTAAAAGAAGGAGTCTATGCTGTCCAAGGTGATGACCATGATCGCATGGGTTCGTGGAGAAGTATCATCAGACAGGAGTTTGCTCGCAAGAGATCTATCGCTTTTTTTGCCCCGACCGTCGAAGAGGCCAGGGGTATATTCTCTTTTCTGGAAAAAGGCATCGAAGGATATATTTTCCTCATGCACAACGGCATGACCAGCAAGCGCATCGAAGAGGTCTGGGAGAAAATATCCAATACTGATCACCCAGTGACCATCATCACCACCAGTCAGTTTGCCCTACTCCCGAGGACCGATATAGATCTCGTGGTTATCGAGAGAGAGAATAGTCGTGATTGGATCGGGCGCAAGGCTCCATATATAGATAGCCGACATGCTCTAGAATTGCTCGCCAGGAAGCGCGGTCAGACGGTATATCTATCTGACAGCATTTTGCGTGTTGAAACATTGTACAGACTGAGTGCTCACGAGATCAATGAAGGTTCACCATTCAAGTGGCGTTCGATATCAACAGCGAGAGATGAGGTGATAGATATGCGACGATCTCGTGATGGGCAAGCTGAGAAGGATACTTTCCGTGTCATCTCACCAAAACTGGAAATGCTCATCAACGACAACATCGCTCAGAATACACATCTATTCATATATAATACGAGGAGAGGTTACGCACCTTCGACTATATGTGGTGACTGTCAGTCCGTCGTTACATGTAAACAATGCTCTACTCCAGTCGTCTTGCATACATCCAAAGAATCTGGGCGGAACTTTTTCATGTGTCACAGGTGTGGTGAGAGACGTAGTGCAGATGAAACCTGTATCTATTGTAATAGTTGGAAACTCATCACTCTAGGTATCGGTATCGACAAGGTCAAAGAAGAGATACGCGCCCGTTTCCCTACCATAGACATATTCCAGATCGATTCTGACAATGCAAAGACGATGAAACAGATCTACGATGTCCTAGAGAAGTTCAAGGAGAGGCCAGGTAGCATACTTCTAGGTACAGAAATGTCTCTAGCCTATATGCGTGACAAGGTTGATCATGTGGCCATCGCTTCGGTCGACTCATTGTTCTCTCTGCCGGATTTTCGCATTCAGGAAAAGATCATGCACACCTTCACACGTCTCCGTGCCATGGCGACTCGCACGATCTTTCTACAGACTCGCCTTCCGACTGAGAAAGTTTTCGAATACGCCATGAAAGGCAATCTATCTGATTTCTATCGATCCACCATCGAGGACCGCGCCGCCTTCAAATATCCGCCATTTTCAGTCTTGATCAAGATCACGATAGAAGGTACGAAGGATGCTATCGCCCTATCTATGGCGACTGTTCAGGACATGATGAATCCTTATCAGATCGACGTCTTTCCAGCATTCACCGCCACCGTTCGAGGTAACTCTATCATTCACGGACTGATCCGCGTCGACTCACATTCGTGGCCTGATCCTGATCTGGTGGCCAAACTTCGATCCTTACCACCTTCTGTGGTTGTGAGAGTCGGACCTGAGACACTACTGTAATAAATTTGTAGCTAATTATTCGGATTTTCTAAAAGTTTAAATGCGGGCACGTGGCTCATTTTGAGTTTGAATATGATTCTACTATCAATGAAAGCGCCGCCTCATAGTCAACTATGCAATTCCATTTAATATATTTGAGTTATCAATTTTGCATCTCGCATTTCATATGAGGGTGCATCGTGGTGGCGGGCTCGCTTTTTTACGGCTGAACGGATGAGTGCATATGACGGGGAGGGGATCCGAATAGATCTCGCGTTGCCAGCTGGAAATCCTTCGGCGAGACCCCCCCATTCCTTTGGCGAGACTCCCCATTAACCTCGGCTAGACTCCTCCATTAACTTCGGCTAGACCCCCCATTTAATAAAGTTGTCATGACAACCTCACCCCGAAAATGTCGCCAAATAACGGCTCTAATGCGTGCATAATTTACGAAAAATGCGACGAGAGGTTGCTATGACAACTTATTTTTTAGGGGGGCATATCTGAGACATGAGTACTGTTGTGATTAACACTATAGGGCATCGGAGTCCTTCGTGCCTGCGTCGAACTCTAGCTTCGAGAATCTAATGATTCGAAGGCCAAGTCCAATGTCACCCAATAGTGCAAAAATTCATTCAATAATTTGCTACCAGCCTCAGTTATGTAGAAACATTTTCGGACATTACCTTCGTCTTGTTCGTCGCAAAAGTTTCTGATCATTTCCTGCCTTCGCAATTTTGACAGCAGAGGGTGGAGAGTGCCCCTGGTTGACGTGAATGCGGCTCTCGACAACTTTTCTAGTATCTCTGCTGATGTCATTGCAGGATCGGCTGACCTAATGATGATGAGAACCGCGAATTCCAATAATCCTCGACGGATCTGTGCGAGTTTTAGTGGCGGTTTCGCGCTGCTATTATTTTGAGTAGGTGAAATATCCAATGGTGTCATTTGTAAATAGAATATCACTAGGAAAATCTTTTTGGAACTAATCCACTCAGATAATTTGTGTCCAATTGATAGGAATATTTTTTCAGAGACGCATGGGGCGCGGCCGAATATTTGATCAGGGTCTCTGATCGGGTCACAGGTCATATTATTAATCACAACAGTACTCATGTCTCAGATATACCCCCCGTCGTATGCACTCATCCGTTCAGCCGTAGAAAGGGTGGAAATATCGCTTCATTTCTGCTATATTTCCATCTATGCAACACATCCTGCAAAGAGAACAACCAGTATTACGAGAAATAGCTAGATCCATCCTGACCGAAGAGATCGGCACAGCCAAACTAGACAAGATCATTGCAGATATGGAAACGGCTCTAGGGGAGCAAAAAGACGGCATCGCCATAGCCGCACCACAGATAGGAGAAAACCTACGCCTCTTTGTTGTCTCCGGCTCACTACTCAAAAAGGCAGACAAGAATTATAGAGGCGAAGGTGGCTACCTCGTATTCATCAATCCCGAGATCCTGAAGAAATCCCGGGAGAAAAGCGACGTCGAAGAAGGCTGCCTATCAGTGCGCTGGTTGTATGGAAAAGTGAAAAGATCGATCCGCGTCACTCTACGAGCCCTGAATGAAAAGGGTGAGAAAGTCGAACGTGGCGCGAGCGGACTTCTAGCACAGATCTTCCAACACGAGGTAGACCACCTGAATGGTATTCTCTTTACCGATAAAGCAGACGAACTCTGGGAAATGTCAGAGGAAGAGATCCGAGAACTTCAGGGCAAATAGTTCTAGAAATTTCGTCCCAAAGTTTTTTGGCGAATAGATAAACAGATCACATGAGTACAACACCAAAAATTTCAATAGTCTTCTTTGGTAGTTCACGTTTCTCAGTTATCGTTCTCGACGAGTTGATGAAACTCGGACATACGCCATCACTCATCATCACCACTCCCGACAAACCACAGGGCCGTAAACTTACCCTGACTCCCAACGTTGTAAAACAGTGGGCCATAAATCATAATATTACATTTCTAGATCCTGCGAAGCTAGACTCCACACTGATAGAGCGCCTGAAATACTGCGGCAGCGATGAGCCTCCTGCTGCTGATACGATCGGCAAGAACCAACTGCACATCGTCGCCTCATACGGCAAGATCATTCCGAGCGGAGTGATCAACATACCGCAGTTCGGCATGTTAAACATTCACCCTTCGCTACTTCCGAAATATCGCGGCCCGTCACCTCTAGGAACGGCTATTCTAGATGACGAGAAGCGCACAGGTGTCACGATCATGAAGATCGACGAACAGATGGATCACGGACCGATCATCGCACAGATCCCAGTCAATATCACCGAATGGCCTATCTATGAGGAATTCGAGGAGCTCATGGCTCGGAAAGGCGCACAACTGCTCGCAGAGACCATACCTGGATGGGTCGACGGCGACATCGTCGAACGACCACAGGATCATTCGACAGCTACATATACACAGAAGATCACCAAGGAAGATGCTCTCATCGACATTAGTGATCCGCAGGCAGATCGATATCAGAATTTCCGCAAGATTCAGGCATACCACGAATGGCCTCAGGCATATTTCAACACAGAACGACGCGGCCAGAAGATCCGCGTCAAGATCACGGACGCCACATATGCAGGTGATATATTAACCATCAAAAAAGTCGTTCCCGAAGGGGCCAAAGAAATGTTATACGAAGATTTCGTCCGCGGCTTAAAATAAAGTAGTTTTCCTGTTGAATGGCCACAATCCTTTTACCATACCCTTCACCCTGGCACCACTGCGCCTGATGAGTGATATCCTCTTGCCTTTTCCTGCCTTTAGTTCACGCAGCACTTCATCACGGACAGCATCGATGGCCGCATATAGGTCATCTTTTTCTGCACTAGCATAAACATTCTTGCCGGCACCAACTATATGGATCTCAGCTCTGAAAATCTCACCCTTGTGATGATGTTCTGTAGTCTTCGCTAGCTCGACATCACACTGCGCCGCTGGATCATTTGAAAGTATACCATCAACCTTTTTCAATCTCTTGCTAACATAATCCGAAATAGCTGGCGTCATCACAATACTCGTCATTTTGATGTTTGTATTCATGTGATTATATATTTATTAATGATACTTATGCATACGACTACCGGAAGAACACTGGTGCAGATCAGTGGTGTATTTATCGGCGCACTACGGAAATTGCCGCATGCGGAAGTACGCGTGAATTTATTAACCCTATCCTCGACGCGCTCTGAATGAATTTAATATTGGAACAAAATCAGTTATGAAATTGAACATAGCAGCACCAGCTGGACCGATCTTGCCGAGACCAGGTAGGCCTACGATAACCAGCAATAAGCCAATAAAATTCGTTACACCCCAAATGACAAAGTTCGTCTTTACCACCTTCTGAGCATTTCTGGCTATCTTGATAATATCTGGCAGGCGATCTAGGTTGGCCTTGATGATCGTTATATCCGCAGCCTCGATGGAAGCATCTGATCCAGTATCTCCCATAGCGATGGAGACATCAGCTAGAGCGAGCGACGCGGCATCATTCACACCGTCACCCATGTAACCAACAATACCAGAAATATCTTCGTGACCGCTAACTCTCGTATGATGTTTCTTTTCAAATTCGCGGATGAAGTCCACCTTCGCCTCTGGAGTCAGATTTGCATGAAAATGAGTTATCCCGATCTCACTCGAGATAGCCTTGGCTACCCTTTCATTATCTCCCGTCAGCATGTGCCACTCACGTATACCGAGCACCTTCATCTCCTTGATGATCTCTGAGATATGAGGGCGCAAGTCATCTACATAGGACAGAACCCCAGCAATCTCCTTATCAACTCCGATGAAGACCAGTCCGCGGCCGTGATCCTTCTCTGTTTCATCATCAGCCTTCATCTTATCTGATATTTTACAACCCTGATCTTCCACGAATGACTGTCTCCCCATCACAAACGATTTGCCATCATGACTGAACGTTACACCCTGCCCCGATATCTCCTCGAAAGCATCTGGAACATGCGGCTTGATGTTTTCTTTTTGTGAATATTCGATGATCGCTCTAGAAACTGTATGATTTGATTCGGATGCGCCGGATGCGAAGAAACTCAGGACCTCCTCTCTAGACCATTTGCCGTACACATTCACATTGGCAACTTTGGGTCTACCACGTGTCAGAGTTCCAGTCTTGTCTGTGAGCAGGTACTTCATTCTAGATAACTGTTCCAACGCTCCAGATCCCTTGACGATGACGCCTTTTCGCGCAGCCGCTGACATAGCCAACGTGTACGAGAGAGGTACTGCTACTGCCACATCATCTGCACAGACGACCAGCAATATTGCCAGGATGATCTTCGTATCCACCCCGAGCACGTACATAGAGATCGAGGCGAAAACAACAACACCTATGTACCACTCAGAGAATTTGTTGGCCAATCTCTCAACCTTATTCTTCTGTCTACTTGATTCGTCTACTAGGTTGATGATCCTGGCGAGCATAGTATCAGTACCAACTCTCTCTGTTCTTACTATGATCGATCCGGATTCACTGATAGTAGAAGTAAAAACTTTGTCACCGCGCTTCTTTGGCACTAGTTCACTCTCGCCTGTCAGAGAGGATTCATTGATCTCTGCCTGGCCACTGACCACGGTGCCATCTACTGGAATATTGTTACCATCCTCCACGATCACCAGATCACCTTTCTTTACGTCTTTGATGTTGACCTCCTTGATATCGTCACCGATCCTGATGCGAACCCACTCAACGTGATACTTCATCAACGACTTGATGATGTTCTTGGCCTTGGCATCAGTGATGTAGGCGAGTATTCTAGCGAAAACCAACATCAACGTGATGAATGCCGCGGACGTCCATTCACGCATCGAGAGCGATGAGATAAGAGCGATAGATGCCAAGAGATCTATAGTAACTTCCTTCCGTCTCATTGCCTGAAACACATTATTTAGCACAGGTATGAGGCCCATGATAGACAAGCAACCGAGTGCGACTATGCTGATATTTATGAATATTTGATCAAAATATATGTACCTTGTTATCAGATACAGTAATAGAAATATGAATATACAACTGATGAGAACCAGGTCAAAAATCATGAATAACCTAGTCTTCGCGTCGGTAGCGGGCAGTTGGATTTTCATGATCTCAGTATAGCAGATATAAAAAAGGCCACACCAGAGACACGTGTCTCGACGTTTGCAAGGAACTTCCTTGCGACCTCTGCCATGCAGGAAGAAATGGCACGAATTTTCTATCTGTCAATAGTAAATACCAACTATAGTCTATATGGTATGATATAGCCATGATCAAAGGATCGGCGAATTACTTTTTTTATACCATTTTGATCGGAACCATCATTCTCGCTGGTCTTATGATTTTGCCGATCCTGACACCACTTGTTCTGGCAGGAGCATTTGCTGTCATTTTCGCACCACTCAATCGCTGGGTTCTAAAAACATTTTTCCACGGACGTGAGAAGAGTAGTTTCGGAGCTATCGTTACGGTAATTATATTAGCTATCTTTATTTTTGTGCCGTTGGCCTTATTGTCATTTACGATGTACGGCGAGATCAAGAGTACATATCTCTACATAACCGATGCAACTGCACGTTCGCAGGTGATCGATATACTCAATCATACATCAGAGTCCATCTCGAGCATCATGCCTGGTACGATTCCTTCATACTCTTTTGAATCTCTAAATTTGGTCGCGATTCTAAAAAATATCGCAGGTTGGGCAATTTCGCACATGGACAGTATTATCGGGAGTATATACAAATTGACTGTCGGGTTCTTTGTGATGTGTTTGGCCCTGTTCTATTTTTTCCGCGATGGTAAGGAGCTCAGGCATTACTTAGTCAATATGTCGCCACTCGTCGACAGTGACGATAATCATATAATTTCAAAATTAGAGAAAACCATTCGCTCGATTTTTACAGGATCTATCATGGTCGCGATCATTCAAGGAATGTTGACGGGGGTAGGATTTGCCATATTCGGCGTACCGAGCCCCTCTCTGTGGGGCGTCGTTGCTGCAGTTGCCGCTCTCATACCAGGTATAGGGACTTCACTTATATTGATTCCGGGTATCGTCTATGTTTTTATTTCAGGTTCTATAGGCCAGACTATAGGACTCGCTGTCTGGTCTATTCTAGCGGTCGGTCTCATAGATAATATTCTTGGTCCGGTGATCATGAATAGAGGAGTAAAAATTCATCCATTTCTCATACTTCTCGCTGTTCTCAGTGGTCTCACTTTTTTTGGTCCTATCGGCTTTATTCTAGGACCTATCATTCTTGCTCTACTCATTTCCTTGCTGGAAATTTATGGCAGCTCAAAAAAATAGTATAATCAATCCATCACGCATGCTGGACGAACCTAGAACATATACCTAGAGACGTTTTGATTTCGAGTTTCGTCTTTTCCTGAGAGGAGGAAAGAACATTCGAAATACAATATTCTCTTCGAGACGGTCTCGAAGATCTGTGATGAATTCCTCAGAATCGTTATAGCTACTCTATATGCAACATACCACATAAATGCAAAATATGGCCATGTTCATACTTGGTCCTTACGGTAAGCCCGGAGGCGATTTGCAGTTTAGTGGTGTTTTGGACTTGTTTTCAAAGAAGGCGTTTCAGAACTAGATTAGTCTAATTATTCATCTTACTATGTTCTATCCTATGTCCTCTCAAGTCGGTAATGATTTTTGTAATAACGATAAGGATTGAAGAAAATGGTGCCATAAATCTACTAGCGTCCATAGGCATTTTGAACTGCCAAAAAAGACACACCTAAATCTGTAGGAGCACCATGGAAAACAACTAACGACATTATCGCCTAATCAAACTCTCAGCCCAATATAGTATAAATATATCTGATAAATTCCATAGTTCTGAACCGTTTAGGAATTGTACAGTTAAACTTATAAGGTGACAGATGTGATAGATTGGGGTGACAAAGGCTAACTCTACATTATCCAACATGCTCCCAACTAATTTTGACAATACCTGCCAATGATATATGCTAGGAAACATATAATAACAACATCTTTTAAAAAAATGAAACAAAAACTTACTCAACGTGATAGGGATCGAATGTGGGGTGAAGAATGTCCATATTCTGAAACACATATAAAAACACAGTCTAGAATTTTGGGTGTATCAATAAGCAGGATATTCCTGGTCGTTGAGGCACATATAAATCCATTCACTTTTGAGTATATAGCAAAACACATAGAATCCTTCCCAGCAAAACATCCGTTTCGTAACCTTATCAAAAATGCGTCGTATGAAGGAGGTAGCTATGGGTATGTTGTACAGGCTGGGCAGGAAGAGTTCATCGACCAGAGGGCACTAAAGTTGGTGCACGGCTACTTGGAAACGCTGACATCCATAGTGATAGAAATGCATGAATTTATTATAGCCCAATATGGTCTGAAACGCGTTGACAACCATGTCCATTCGCGCGATTTTATACCAAATAATGTTGACAGAGGAAAGATGCCCGAAGAGTTTGATATTTTAACAGAAAATGCCGGAGTTCTTTACCATTCTATATTGCCATGGCAAGGAAGAGATATCTCTGATAAGGAAATCGATAGGATACTGTCAACATTCGTTGCTTTTGCAAAAAAGAAGTCTATGAAGGTGGTCGACATGGAGTATGCTATAGAATATCTAAGAATATCATTTGCTATGCCAGCAGATATTATGGAAGCTGAAAGAAATATCCTAGAATTTATAGAGATCATAAACAAATCTTCGGACACTAAGGATAGCAAATCCATATCGATGTATTTAGGAAAACCCATGTTAAAAGCTACAGAAAGACCTAGTTTCCAGGAGATTATGTCCTTTCTGAGGAGTACCTAGCGCAAGCACCGGTATATCTCGTCCCTATCGGTCTCCGACAAACTACCCCCCGTGTTCCACTGACTGATGAGCCGCTGCCAGAACATCGCCATCTTCTGACTGTCGCATTCCCCGCCCCCGGCCCTGAAGCTAACCTCCCTTCCCTGTGAGCGCAGAATGACGACAACGTCCCGCTCTG